>ERZ1673730.1589-NODE-1589-length-15115-cov-5.874967_pt1 | contig 15115 bp, 8 predicted proteins | sample MGYA00580200_ERZ1673730 | MGnify/ENA primary metagenome ERZ1673730 (study PRJEB41218, sample SAMN15661761) | gut metagenome | host: Homo sapiens | place: Canada: London | collected 2015-08-20/2019-03-30 | study: EMG produced TPA metagenomics assembly of...
GGAAGGCTTTTATATGGTAGATGTAAATGTGCCGCGCCTTAGTGATTCCTGCGATGTGATTCCTTTAATGGTTTCAGAAAGACTGATTGATGTAAATGAAGATTATCGTGGACAGGGAATCATGGTTCAGGGTCAGTTCCGCTCCTATAACCGGCACGAAAATGTATCCGGGCAGGGACTGATGATGCGTAAGAATAAACTTGTTCTGTCCGTATTTGCCAGGGAACTGGAATTCGTGGATGAAATGCCTGAAAGCTCGAAAACCAACCAGATTTATTTAGACGGCTATATCTGCAAGGATCCGATTTACCGTAAAACACCTTTGGGCCGTGAGATTGCAGACCTTCTCCTTGCTGTGAACCGTCCTTATGGAAAAAGTGACTATATCCCCTGCATCTGCTGGGGAAGAAATGCACGCTTTGCCAATACCTTCAAGGTTGGCACCCGGTGCGAATTATGGGGCCGGATCCAGAGTCGTGAATATATGAAAAAGATCTCGGAAGAGGAATCCGAAAAGCGCATTGCCTATGAGGTTTCCGTAAGTAAACTCGAACTGATGGAGGATTCCTCCATATCATAAATGGAACTGTTCAGCGGCCGGTCCTGAGGGAAATCCCAAAGAACCGGCCGCTTGGCTTGTTTTGCTCTATTGTAACTATTCAGAACCACATTCGCCATATAAATTATGCCAAATGTCCTTACGAATGCGAGCATTCGACGTCCATATTGTCATAATTTGCATGGCTCTGAATAGTTACCATTTTATTTATATATGCATAACCGCTGTTGCGATACTGAAATAAATCAGCAGGGACAGGGCATCTACAATCGTTGTAATAAAAGGACTCGCCATAACGGCCGGATCAAAGCCGATCTTCTTGGCAAGCATCGGCAGAAGACATCCGATCACCTTTGCAATAAATACGGCTGCAATCAACGTCAGGCAGACAACTGCTGCCACTGCAATCGTCACATGATCAAGCAGCAAAAGCTTTACAAAGTTTGCTGCAGCCAGTGTAAGTCCGCACAGAACCGCTACCCTCGCTTCCTTCCACAATACCCGGAATGCATCCTTAAATTCAATCTCATTTAAGGAAAGTCCACGGATAATCGTAACGCTTGCCTGTCCTCCGGCATTTCCACCGGTATCCATAAGCATCGGAATATATGCGGTCAGCACCACGCAGGCACTTAATGCATCCTCAAAGGAAGTAATGATGCTTCCGGTAAAGGTCGCGGAAATCATCAGAAGCAATAACCACGGAATTCTCTTCTTCCAGGTTTCAAAGACCGTAGTCTTCATATATGGCTTGTCAGTCGGCACAATAGCTGCCATCTTTTCAATATCCTCGGTAGCCTCTTCCTGCAGGATATCCACGATATCATCGACGGTAATAATACCAACCAGCCGTTCTTCATTATCCACAACCGGCATTGCCGTAAAGTCATATTTCTGGAACTGTCTGGCAACCTCTTCCTGATCCATCATGGTATTGATGAAGATCACATCCTCATGCATGATCTCACCGATCACGGCATCGGACGGACTGATCAGGAGATAACGCAGTGCCACCGTACCGATCAGCTTTCTCTTGGCATCTAATACATAACAGATATTAATCGTCTCACTGTCCATGCCCACCTTACGGATCCGCTCGATTGCATCCTCTACGGTCATGGTTTCCTTCAGATCCACATACTCCACAGTCATGATACTTCCTGCAGAGTCTTCCGGATAACGAAGCAGATGATTAATATCTCTCCGGATATCCGGGTTTGCATTTGCAAGTATCTTCTTAACAATATTCGCAGGCATTTCCTCTAAAAGGTCTGTTGCATCATCGGCCATCAGGTTATTGATAATGCCGGCCGCATCCTTCTCAGACATGCTGGTAATCAGTTCATGCTGATGATCCACCTCTAAATAGGAAAATACATCTGCTGCCATTGTTTTAGGCAGAATACGGAAAATCTTTAACAGATCTTCCTCCGGAAGCTCCTCCAAAATCACGGCAATATCGGCGGTATTCTTATCCGACAGCATCTGACGGAGCTTGGTGTACTGCTTCTTCTCAAGCAGTTCTTTAACGAGTTCCAAATCCTTGTTCTCTTCCATTGCAATCTCCTTTATATGTGATTTTTATGCTCCGCCCATGGGGAGGAAGATCTGTATTGCTGCTTAATATCTGACTCTTCATAAAAACCACCACCTTTCGAAACTGCGTATGGCAGATCACAAGCTCTGTCACCAGTTTTAACTTTAATTCACACGATAAACATTTGTCAACCAGAAATATCTGTATAATACCCTTCAGAGATCTGTTCGATCTGAATGCGTCCTGCGGTTGCCTCCGTCAGCTTCCTGCGGATCTCTTCCGCACGCTCCTTTGGAATCTGAAGATCAAACTCCACATTCTGTGTATAACGCGATTCCCCGATCGTAATCTGTTCATTGGCAAGCAGATACTGGATCTTTCCAACATCCGTATAGGCAAGCTTTAAGGTAAAGCATACCCCATAGATCATGGTGCGGATTCCGGCATCTGCAAGGCCTTCCTTTACCGCCTGGGTATAGGCACGCACGAGCCCTCCGGTTCCTAACAGTGTCCCGCCAAAATATCTCGTCACAATCACAACCACATTCGTAATACCTTCGGAAAGAAGAACCTCTAACATCGGCTTGCCTGCCGTGCCGCCCGGCTCTCCATCGTCACTGCATCTTTTCAGTTCCCTGTTTCTTCCTATAATATATGCCGTACAATTATGACGGGCATCATAATATTTCTTACGGGTCTGCTCGATGAGTCCCATTGCCTCCTCCTCCGACTGTGCCGGATAGACATGTGCAATGAACCGGGACTTCTTTTCTTCATATTCTCCGCATCCCGGCGTATCCACTACCCGGTATGGTAAAAATTCCTGCTCTTTTGGTGCCAATTGCATGATCCTTTCTTCCTTTGCCTTGCTCTGAATAGTTTATCATATGTATTTTGAAAAAGGAATAAAACCTGTGTAAAATGTGAATAATTGTTATGTTTCTATGAATTCTTAATGAAATAACTTTATTTCAGTACCACAATTTGATATACTACTTGTATTGTCTAAAAACACTTTGCTTTTATTTTGGAGGTTTATTCAATGAATTATACGAAAAAAGGGATTCATGAAAAGCAGAAATCCCTGCATGCCACCTCCACCCGTCTGTTAAAGAAGGGGCTGTTGGCAGTCTTAAATTTATTTCTGATTGCGGTACTGGCCTGCGGCATTATTGGTGCCAGCCTCGGAATCGGCATTTTCAAGGGAGTCATCGATACCGCTCCCAGTATTGAGAACGTCAAGGTAACACCTACCGGCTTCTCCACCTTCGTTTATGATCTCGAAGGAAACCAGATTGCGAAGCTGATCTCCCAGAATTCCAACCGTATTCCGGTCACCTGGGATATGATACCGGAAAATCTGGCACACGCTTTCGTTGCAATCGAGGATGAACGTTTTTATGAGCATAACGGAATCGATATCAAGGGTATCATCCGTGCTGCCTACGTTGGTATATCCAACGGCTTCCACTTTACGGAAGGTGCAAGTACCATTACCCAGCAGTTACTTAAAAATAACGTCTTTACTGACTGGACAAAAGAAGAAGGGCTCGCAGACAGTATGAAGCGTAAGATCCAGGAGCAGTATCTTGCGATTGAGCTGACCAAGACCATGTCCAAGGATGAGGTTTTGTTAAACTACATGAACACCATCAACCTTGGTCAGAATACCTTAGGTGTACAGGCTGCTTCACTTCGTTACTTTAACAAACCGGTAAATAGTCTGACCCTGTCCGAATGTGCGGTAATTGCAGGTATTACCCAGAATCCGTCCCGTTTTAATCCGATTTCCCATCCGGATGAAAACGCCAAGCGCCGGGAGAAAGTGCTGAACAACATGAAGGATCAGGGCTATATCACTCAGGCAGAGTACGATGAAGCCATTGCCGATGATGTTTACTCCCGTATCCAGATCGTCAACGACGAAGTAGATGAGACTCTTGTCAATACATACTTCGTGGATGCGCTGACTGATGATGTCATGAATGATCTGCTTGCGGCCGGTTACAACGAGACTCAGGCATTTACCCTGTTATACAGTGGCGGACTGAAAATTTACTCAACACAGGATCCGGACATCCAGTCCATTTGTGACGAGGTTTTCTCCAATGAAGAAAACTATCCGGAAAACACCAGATGGCAGTTAAGCTATGCCCTCACCATCAAACGTTCCAACGGAGACTTTGAAAACTTCAGCACGGAAAAGCTGCAGGCATTTTATAAGGAACAGAATGCTTCCTACAATCTGATTTATGATTCGCAGGAAGCTGCCAATGAGGATATTGAATATTATAAACAATTTGTTTTAGGCTCAGACGGTGAGGTTTATGACGAAAAAATCACTTTAACTCCCCAGCCGCAGGTATCCATTACGATCGAGGATCAGCATACCGGCTGCATTGTAGCCATGGTTGGCGGCCGCGGTGCAAAGGAAGGAAGTAAAACCTTAAACCGTGCCACTGATACCACCCGTCAGCCGGGATCCACGTTTAAAATTGTTGCCGTTTATGCACCGGCCTTAGACAGTGCGGGATTAACCCTTGCCACCATGGTCAATGACGCACCGTTCAATTATGCGAATGGACGTCCGGTCAGCAACTGGTGGGGAAGCGAATACCGTGGGTTGAATTCCATCCGTCAGGCAATCATTGATTCCATGAATGTCATTGCAGTAAAAACCTTCACGGCGATTACTCCTCAGCTTGGTTATGATTATCTGAAAAACTTTGGTTTCACAACCGTTGTGGACCGTGAAGAAATCACCTATGGCGGTAACACTTATGTTTATTCCGATATCCAGCAGTCCACTGCCCTTGGCGGTCTGACGCACGGCGTCACAAATGAAGAGCTGAATGCTGCCTACGCATGTATTGCAAACGGCGGTACTTATATTAAACCCAAGCTTTATACCAAGGTAGTCGATCATGACGGAAATGTGATTCTCGATAATACCGAACCGGAAACCAAGCAGGTCATCAAAGAAACAACCGCATGGCTTCTCACAGATGCCATGCAGGATGTCGTTACCCAGGGTACCGGTGCCTCCGTCAACTTTGGTGGTATGGCAATCGCCGGCAAAACCGGAACCACTTCCGATTACAATGATGTATGGTTCTCCGGCTACACCCCGTATTACACGGCAACGACCTGGACCGGTTATGATAATAATACCAAACTCCGCAAGGGTGAGGAACGAAATCTTGCCAAGAAGCTATGGCGTGCAACCATGGCCAAAATCCACGAAGAACTGCCATCCCAGTCCTTTACGATGCCAAGCGGTATTGTTCAGGCAACGGTATGTGCCCGATCCGGCAAGCTTCCGATTGCAGGCTTATGTGATGGCACATTAAAAACCGAATACTTTGCTGAAGGAAATGTGCCGACCGAAAGCTGTAATGTACACTATCAGGGACCGATCTGTCAGTACACCAATCTTCCTGCCAGCGAACAGTGTCCTTTCAAGGTAGAAGGCGTATTGGAGGTCACTCCTGCAGATGATCCCCTGATGAGTGGGGACAGCACTCTTCCGGAGCAGCAGGAGCCACAGACACAGGAAATCGTAAATGAAGACGGTTCCATTACTACAGTGACTATACCAGGTACTGCCGGAACCTGCCCTCACAATGCGGAATTCTTCGCTAATCCGGATGCCGAGGCAATTATTGCACAGCAGCGGAACGAAATCATAGCCGCGCAGCAGAATGCAGCGCTGGCTGCACAGGCTGAAGCCGCTGCCAATGCCGCAGAAGGCGGGGGAGAACAGCCTCCTGCAGAACAGCCGGCAGGTTAAATAAAAACCGGATTGTCTTTTAGCGGAAATCAGAATAAAAAAAAGAAATACAAAGGCTCCTATCGGATAACCTGTAAAATCAGGTATCAGATAGGAGCCTTATTTGGAATCTTATATGATCTTCAACTTCTTCATCATTATGATGCATAATCCATTATGTAATGACATGTATTACTTAGGAAATGACAGGTCTATGATCTTTCTTCTATTTTTGAAGTAATATACAGGATATTCCCCAACACTGTTCCAAACAGATGAGTTCTCACAAAGTCTCTGTATTCCTTTACGGAAATGTAATACATCCGTCCCCAGGAAGAGATCCGGTAACAATTTTCCCCCTGATGACTTACAAGACCTGTAATCGTCACATAATGGGCACGGGTGGCATCGACCTGCTTCATCTGCCCGCTGCTTTCCATATAAAGCGGCAGCCTGTCTTCCCTCTGCCATGGCAGCAAAACACGCGGAATGCACAAAATGACCGGCAGATCTTTTTGCAGCATTCTCTCAATACGCCTTTCCCTGACGTTCTCGAAAAGTCCCCATCTGGCACGATACGGCATGCGTCTTTTCCACATGAACGCATTAAAACGGATTGCCATAAGTATCCCGGACATTCCATTTTGCGTAGGAAACCACTTAAGCTTCCGGCACAGCTTGTTAAAGTAAGTCCGATAGGCTTCCTTTTCCTCAAATACAGTATGATAAGTAATCCCGTCAAGCTGATAGGGTCTTATCTCCTTCTCCATCAGATACAGCAATAAATCTCCTAAGGCAACCATTCCACAGCCGCCTCTATATTTCCTCTGGCTGCACTTATCCTGTAACGGCTTAAAAAAGAGCTGGCTGCCACCATAGGTCACCTGCCTGCCGTCCTGTACCTGTATATAAGCGTTCCTGCGAATGCACAGAATCTCCTGCATCAATCTCCTCTTCCCCCTGTCCGATTTCTTTAAAATTTTCTTTAAAATTCCCTTTAAAATTTTTCTTCAAAACTTCTTCAAAACTTTTCGAAAAATCCATTGACAAAGTAATGATCTATATGATACTATACTAAACGGTGATTACACCAATGCTGATGTGGCTCAGTCGGTAGAGCGTCGCCTTGGTAAGGCGGAGGTCACGGGTTCGATTCCCGTCATCAGCTTTTTTTATTTCAACCGGTAAGTATGCGGAATACGCATATTTACCGGTTTTCTTTACTTCCGTGTTTATCTGCTTTGCAGTCCTTTGGTTTTCCTGCAGTTCATCAGATCATAAATGCAGGGAACCACAAGCAGGGTCAGCAGAGTTCCGTAAAGCAGACCGCCTACCGTAACAATCGCCATCGGCTTGCCCATCGCTGCTCCCATATCTGTACCGAATACCATCGGCAGCAGTCCAAGAATGGTCGTTAACGCCGTCATCAATACCGGACGAAGTCTTGTCCTGCCTGCCTGTAAAATCGCCTCATGCTTTTCCATTCCCTGTGCAATCAGCTGGTTCATATAATCTACAATCACAATACCGTTATTTACGATAATACCTGCCAGCATGACAAAACCGATGACCGCAACGACACTGACCTCACAGTTTCCAAGGAACAGTCCCAGGAAGCCGCCCGTAAATGCCAACGGAATCGTAAACATAATGATAAACGGAGATTTCAGGGACTGGAACTGGGCAACCATAATCAGATACATGAAAATAACCGCCAGAAGCAGCATCAGCATCAGCTGCTGCATGGCATCCACAATCATCTCATTTTCCCCCTCCATCACAAGAGAATAGCCCTCCGGTACTTCATAATCTGCAAGGTTCTGTTCCAGCTTCCGGGATACCAGACCCACGTTATATCCGTCTGCAATGGAAGCAGATACTGCAATATAGCGGTTCTGTTCTGTTCTGCTTACTGATTTTGGAGAAATGGTATCCTCAAACGCTGCAATATCCTTAAGTGGAATTTCCACCTTCTTATTGTCTTTATCTGTCTTTTCAATAACAAGATCCTGTAGCAGCTTCCGGGTAAGTTCCATGTCATTGGCATTCTTTACATAGACTTCATATTCCTTCGCCGTTGTTTCAAAGGTTGTCGCACTGGATGCATCCTTTAGCTTTGCTGCAATCTGCTGATAAACTTCAGCTACCGTGAGTCCCTGATCCATTGCCTTATCGCGGTCGATGAGTACCCGCATCTCGCCGGTTGCCTCCTCCAGACCATCAGAAACCTTCGCTGTTCCTTCCGTAGCCTCCACAATAGCAGCTACTTCTTTGGCAATCTGCTGAAGAGTATCCAGATCACGCCCCCGCACCTGAATCGAAATACCATCTCCGCCCAACGCACTCATATCCATCATGGAGGTTTCAATACTCAATTCTGCTCCTGTCTCTTCACAGAGCTGTGCAGTCTGTTCCTCAATTGCATTGGAAAGCTCTTTGTTGTTTAATTTGGGCTTTTCTACTGTGGTCAGATAGATGCTCGTCTCATGCGTTGAACTGTCTGCGGATCCTCCCATCAACGAACCCATGGAAGAGGTGCTTGCCATGGCTCCCACATCCTCAACATCCTCCATATTTCTTAAGATCTCCACTACACGATCCGTTACCTCTGCGGTTTCGCTTAACGGCGTGGTATCCGGAAGCTCTAAGGTAATGGTCATCTGTGTGCTTTCCATGGTTGGCATAAACGCGGTTCCTTTGGAAAGCGAAGCCAGGGCACTTCCTACGAGCAGCACCAGAACTCCGATAAAGATCACTGCTTTATGCTTTAAAGACCAGTCAAGAACCTTTCCATAACCATTCATCAGTCCGTTAAAGAACCGGCTCTCCTTCTGTTCCTTTGTTTTCACCAGAATCTTTGAGGACATTGCCGGAACTACCGTAAGGGCCACGATGAGACTTGCGCCAAGGGAATATCCGATCGTCAGTCCCATATCCACGAACAACTGACGTGTAATTCCTTCTGTAAAGACAATCGGAAGGAAAACACAGACTGTCGTCAGGGTCGATGCTACAATCGCTCCCGCCACTTCCCTGGTTCCTTCAATCGCTGCTTCCGTTACCGAAGCCCCCTCGCTGCGAAGCCGGTAAATATTCTCAATTACCACGATAGAGTTATCCACAAGCATACCAATCCCAAGCGCCAGTCCGGAAAGAGAAATCACATTAAGGGTTACTCCGCTGAAATACATGCAGACTACCGCTGCCACTATACTGATCGGAATGGAGCATGCAATCACTGCGGTCGGCCGGATGTCTCTAAGGAACAGCAGCAGGATAAGGATCGCAAGTCCTGCTCCGAAAATAATATTGTTAAAGATGGAATCCGTGACCATATCAATGTAGATTCCCTGATCCATAAGGGTAATCAGCATCAGATTTTCGTTCTGCTCTAACAGCTCATCAAACCTGGCAAGGATCTTGTCCGATACTTCTCCGGTCGAATAACCGGTCTGCTTCTGCATGGTTAAAAGAATCCCCGGTTCTCCGTTTACATTCGTATAAATATCTGCAGAGTTGTCTGTCATGAAAACATCGGCAACATCCCCTAAGGTAATCACATCGACGCCATCCATATCCACATTTAAAATCGGCATCGCCTTTAGCTCTTCAACCGTATCCGGTTTATCTCCCACGCGGATCAGGTAAGAAATACCATCCTCAGTAACGTAGCCGGCAGGCATTGAGAAATTCTGCGCAGCCAGAAGCTGTTCCACGGTATCTACCGTAAGAATGCCATTCATATCTGCCTGGTCGTACGCATCCTCCCTCGCTTCCTCGATCTGCTCTTCGCCGTCCAGAATCTGCTCCAATGCATCCGCAAGCTGCTCTGCATTGTCATTAATCTGGTCATATCCCTCCTTAATCTGATCCGCTCCGGCATCTAACTGCTCCTGCCCGGATTTTATCTGTTCTTCCCCAGCTTCAAGCTGCTTCTGTGCAGAGTCCAGCCCGGACTCCGCAGAAGCTATCTGCATTTCTCCTAAGCTGATTGTGGTCTGTGCATTGGCAAACTCAATGGCTGCCTGCAGGTTTCCCTGATACAATTCTGTTAACGCGCTGTCCAGCTTACTGATATTTCCTTCAATTTCAGAAAGTGCGGACTTATACTGGTCGATCGGTGCTGCAGCCATGGCCTTCTGGGACTCAAGATCGGCAATGGTCTTTTCCAGACTTTCTATTTGTTCTGCTAATTTACTCTTATTCTCAAAACCGACCCTTTGCACAATTGCATCTTCTACCGCATTCAAGGAAGTTTTAATTGGTGACAGTAAACTGCCATCTTCAACTGAAATACCAGCAATTACACATGCTTCATTCACATCTGCTTTCTCTGTTTCATTTAAATCACCGTAAGTTTGTTGACCATTTGTAAGTGCAGTATCAATTGTTGTAATTGCCTTATCGATCTTGTTAATCTGCTCTGCTACCGGTTTCAACATATTCAATGCGGTGGCAGCCTGCTCGATACCGCTGTCCAGTCCCTTCACTGTCGCTTCTGCAGTCTGGATTTCAAGCTGTAAGTGCGTCTTTGCCGCCTCGGCATCCGCCTTTGCGGTAAGAAGCTTTGTTTCTGCCTCGGCAAGCTGTTTCGTGGTCGCATCCTTTTTACTGTTTAATTCAGTTTTTCCGCTTTCCAGCTGGCTCTTTTTATCTGCCAGCTCATTACGTCCGTCAGCAAGCTCTTTTTTGGAATTTTCAAGCTCTGCTTTGGAATCATTCAATTCCTGCTGCTTTTGGGCAAGCTCTGCTTCGGAATCGGCAAGCTCCTTCTTCGCATTTTCCAGTTCTGCCTGTCCGTCATAAATATCCTGCTTGTTTTCCTGCAATTCTGCCAGGTTTTCATCAATTTCTTTATCAATAGAGCCAAACACCTGCTCATTGACTGCATCAATCTTTTCCTGACGGATAATAACATTCACGCTCTCTTCTAAAAGTCCCATACCACTTACAGAAGCCACGCCCTCGATACTCTCCAGCTCCGGCACAATGGTATCATTTGTCAGATCCGTAATTTCTGCTGCAGACATGTCCTTTCCACCGACTGCCGCAATCATAACCGGCAGCATATCAGGATTTATTTTCATAATAATCGGATTCCCGACAGAATCGTCCCAGTAACTCCTGATCTGATCCAGATTTTCACGAATTTCAAGCGAAACGGCATTCATATCTGCCGACTGGGCAAACTGCAGAATTACCATGGAATAATTTTCATTTGAAACAGAACTGATTTCTTCAATATTACTTACGGTAGCCATGGAAGATTCCACCGGCTTCGTTACGACCATTTCTACGGTTTCCGGACTTGCCCCCGGATAAGTTGTCATGACCAGTACATAAGGAAAGCTGATATTCGGCAGCAGATCCGAGGTCATTTTGGTAAATGACACAATACCCAAAACAATTACAAGCACTACTGCCACCAGAACAGTATACGGTTTTCTGACACTGAATTTTCCAAACATTCTCTCTCCGCCTTTCTCCATGCCCTCAGTAATAAGTGCTTCGGATTGTACTGAATGATTACCTGCTTTCCTATAAAACTGTTACGCAAAATGGGATATATATTTTGAAACTACAGATATTTCCAATTATGTCACAATAAAAAGAGTATATTGCATCCAAAAATCTTCGTCAATACACCCCTCTTAAAGTTTATAAAAATTTAATTGTTTCCCTTCAATTCCCTGCGGATTTTGGCTTTCACGCGCTGCAGGGCATTGTCTGTTGATTTATCATCCCTGCCCAGAACCTTCGCAATCTGCCCATAAGACATTCCGGTAAGATACAGATCGAGCACCTGCTTTTCAAAAGGACTTAATTCCCTCTCAATCATCTGCTCAATGCGTTCCACATTTTCACGGTCAATCAGCAGCTCCTCCGGGTTCTTCTCTAATGGGGAAATCAGACTGTTAATCAGCTTTACCTCCTCTGAGGACTCTCCTTCCTCCTGCCGGGAATAGTCTGCATAAATGGAAATATAGGAATTAAGCGGTGCATTCTTCAGCCGCCCTGCTGCCTGAATCGCTGTATACATCTGTCTGGACACACACAGATCCGCAAAGGTAAAAAAGCTGGCATCCCTTCCCGTATCATAATCACGGATAGCCTTAAAAAGCCCGATCATTCCTTCCTGTATCAGATCTTCCCGGTCCGCACCCAGAATGTACATCGACTGTGCCTTGCTGCGCACCAGATTCTTATACTTTTCCATAATGTAATCCGTAATGGCATGGTCTCCATCCCGAAGCTGCACGATCAATTCTTCATCGCTGTATTTTGCATACTCATTAACCATAGGAGCCCACCTCCATCGTCATATCCTTTTGGATCTGCGCGTCTGCTGCTTCCTCATTCGTTTTCTTAGCTTCCATATCAATAGGATCCCTGTCCTGTGCGGTATCTCTTTCCCGGAATTTCAGAATATCTGTTGGAATCCTGGACTTAAAATTTTCTGCAGCCTCCAACTCTGTTATATCCCTGGAATCTGTCATATCTTCTGAATCATCTATATTTTCTGCAGCTTCTATGTTTTCCGAATCTACTATATCTTGGGAATCTGCTATATCTTCCAGATTTTCATCCTTCCCTATGTTATCCGGCACTTCCTTATATCCGGTATTTTCTGCACTTTCAGACGTTTCGACACTTTCCATATTCTGAGCTGAATCTGATTCGCTCTCTATGTTCTGATCGAAGATGGCTTCGCTTTTCATGTTCTGACCGGCATCTGATTCACTTTCCATCCCCTGCTCTGAAGCTGCTTCCATTTCCATCCCTTCTGCTTCCCGGAACTCTTCACCATCTTCCACATCCTGTGAGTCCTGCAGCCGGATCAGATCGGCTGCAATGTGCTCTGCCAGAATCCGGTAGCCGTCCGGATTGCAATGTACGCCATCCGGCATATAATTCGAAATCACTGCGGCATCGTGGCTGTCCAGTAAATTCGAATCATACAGGTCAATCACATCAAATTCATATTCCCTGGCAAGAGCTATCATACTGTCCACAATGACACGCTGAGACATCAGCTCCGGACGATCCTTACGCAGAATATCATGCAGGACATTGGGAAGCGGTGTGACGAAAACAACCTCCGCATCGGGATAATTCTCCTTTAAGCCCCGCATCAGTTCATTCAGATCCCCGATCAGGGTACGGGGAGAACGCTCTTCAAAATTTCCCACATTTTCCCGGTGCAGACAGAACCCGTCATTCGTTCCTCCCATAACCAGAATAAGGTCTGTATCCTCCGGAATGTCCATGTAACGATCCACAAAGGCATCCTGCCAGTATCTTCCGATCGAGGATCCTCCGATTCCAAGATTTACCACTTCCTCTGCTCCCAGAATTTCTGCCAGCTTCGTCGGGTAGGAATACTGCTGATAGTCCTCCATGCTTTCAAGGTTTGCCGCCTGTGTGATACTGTCACCCAGACAGGCAATCTTTTTGTCTGAAAAGTCCAGGGTACTTTGACCAATCACCACCTGGTCTGCTTCATTCCACTCAACTGTTTCCATATAAGAACTTTGTTCCAGTCTGCGTTCCCGCAGCGTCGGGCGTACCAGAATATTACCGGATACCGTAGTTAAAGAAATGCCTCCCCCGGAAACACGATTCCCGGAAACCTGGTTTTCCGAAACGGTATTGCCTGAAACGGTATTGTCAAAAACGCTGTTCCCGGAAACAGCATTACCGAAGACGCCGTTTTCTGAAATAGCATTATCAGAGACGCCTCCCCCGGAAACTGCATTGCCGGAAATCATATGATCAGAAAAGTCACGGTCTGAACTGTCATTACCGGATGCAAAGGCATGAGCATTTTCAGACACATCTGTAAGCTGATCCTCTGCGGTGAGCATATCTCCCGAGACAGATTCCCCATCTGAAACACTCCCCTCAGACCCATTCCCTGAAGGTGATGCAGTCAGAAACTCCTGCAGCACATCCTCATCCTCATCTTCCAGATCATCCACTGCATATTCATGGAGAAAGGTCTCTACCGCCGCTTCGTCCTGCGAAAGCTCTTCAAGCTGTGTCCGCAGCTGCTCTGCCTGTGCATGACTTTCTGCATACAGCTCTTCACATTCCTTTTCGTATTTTATTCTCTCCAAATAGTTTAATCCTTTATCTGCACCCACTGCAATCAGCAAAATTGCCACCATTGCAATCATGGTTGCCAGGACTCTTCCGGCTGTCTTCATAATACCTTCCTAATCTGCTTTACAGCATCCTGTTCATTACAAATCTAATCACTCATCTGCAGCCGGCGCAGGTTCTTTGCCGGACAATCTCATAAGCCAGAACCCCGGCCGCAACGGAAGCATTCAGGGAATCAATATCGCCATGCATAGGGATAGAAGCTGTCATATCACACTTTTCCTTCACAAGACGGCCTACTCCGGATCCTTCATTTCCAATTACCAGTCCGATCGGTCCTGTCAGGTTTAAGTCATACATCGTTTCTCCACCCATATCCGCACACACAAACCATAAGCCCTGCTGCTTCAGTTCTTCTATGGTCTGTGCCATATTGGTCACACGCGCCACCTTCGTATAGTTTAATGCTCCTGCAGAGGTTCTCGCTACCGTTGCAGTAAGTCCTACTGCACGATTCTTCGGAATAATCACTCCATGTGCCCCGGCAAGATTCGCTGTACGGATAATTGCTCCCAGGTTATGCGGATCCTCAATATTATCAAGCAGGAACAAAAACGGAGGTTCATTCTTTTCTTTAGCAAGTGCAAGCATGTCCTCTACCTCTGAATATTCATAGGCCGCAATCGTTGCTATAACGCCCTGATGCCGCCCTGTTTCTGAAATCTGATCCAGCCGTTCCTTTGATACATATTTTATAACCACATCATGCTTTCTCGCTTCCCGCTTAATCGTCATAATCGGTCCGTCCTGACAGCCATCCAGAATATAAAGCCGGTCAACGGACTGTCCGGAACGAAATGCTTCAATCACCACATTTCTTCCCTCTATAATGGATTCATTTTTTTCTTTTCTGAATTCTTCCATGCTTTAATCCTTTCTCCGTTTCTTTGTGGAACACAATCCAATCATGCATAGCGTTGCTATGTATGTTTCTTTTCCAGTGTACAGTATTTCTATGTATTTATATATCTTTCTATGTTTTTCCAGTTCCTTCCAAATTGCTATCCCTGCTCTGTCTGCTTAATTCATTTTCTGTGTTTCCAGGATATCCATGCCCTTTTGGATCAGCAAAAGCACCCTCTCCTCC
>ERZ1673730.1590-NODE-1590-length-15090-cov-14.541935_pt1 | contig 15090 bp, 19 predicted proteins | sample MGYA00580200_ERZ1673730 | MGnify/ENA primary metagenome ERZ1673730 (study PRJEB41218, sample SAMN15661761) | gut metagenome | host: Homo sapiens | place: Canada: London | collected 2015-08-20/2019-03-30 | study: EMG produced TPA metagenomics assembly of...
TTATACTTGAATAATGCACGATAAAATACAACACGATTAAATGATTACTTAATTGTATGCGGACACCACGTGATGTGGCATCCGCATATAGCATTTACAGTGTGATTGTGTTTATAATTTCCAAGTTGATGTGTTAAGTGTAAGCTGAATATTCATATACATTACATTGTTTAATGTATATTCAAAATAGATCTTTCCTGCCTGATCTATTGTGAGGTTATTAATTTCCAGTGTATAATCCGACCTTGTCACGAATAAAGAGCTCCAAAGTTTTCGATCTCCTGTTGATGCGATCATTTCCATAATAGTATTAGGAATTGTTCCAAGTCTTGATGTGCCGGCAATAGTTGAACCCTGAGAAAATTCAAGCTGTCCATTAATGATTAACAGTCCCGAGAACCTGTTGTATGAACAGTTCCATGAACCTTTCGAGTAGTTAGGAAGCCCTGTATTATGAATGTTAATACCCTGAATCCACTGGTTACGTGTGTTAATGTCTGTAATATTCTGCTCATTCTGATTTGCTTTGTCGTTAGCTGAGCTTGCTGTATTTGTCGCGTTCTGAATAGATACGTCCTGTTGCGCGTTTTTTGTTTTTAAACTGGCAATGTCTGCACTGGTAGCGGTCACAGAATCATTTAACTTCTGCACATTTTTTGATGCATCTGCCGCAACTGCCTGAGCTGCACCCGCTGCACTAGCGGCGTTTGTCGCCGAATCCGCGTTCTTTTTCATCTGAGCGTCAATTTTCAACATATCTCCGTTGTAGTCACCAAGGTAAGTAGGTTTGTCCGTTCCGATATACTGTGACAAATTATAGTTTGTTGTTTTGTTTGTGCTACTCATAATTATCTCTCCTTACATTAATATATCTTTTGCTGTGTTATCAAACGTGTACGCCGTCATCTTGTAACCTACAAAGGAATTACACGTTAGTGATTTTAGGGCATCAAACTCGTTAACTGTAATAGGCGCGTTGCTGTGTAATTCAGCCAACTGATAAATCACATCTTGATAGAATGTGTATTCACCTGTTAACGGTGAGAACATATATAACTGGCTTGACGGTATTAATTTACACCCGGCGTATAAATCAAAGTCGTGAGCTGTCATGCTTAGGCGTTCAAAACTGTTACAAGTTAACGCCAACCCGTCAAATTCATTACAAGTTATTCCACAATATCTCGCCGAGTCATAAATGTCACCAAGGGTTTTAGATATACTGTCATATTGGCCTGTGACCGGATTGTAACACTGTATATTGTTACAAACATATTTGTCTATATAGTCAATCAACCTGTCAATCTGTTGATTGATGTATACATATGTTTCACTGTTTAGACGGTACACGGTTCTTGTCAACTCCGTCAATGAAGTCGAAATATCATTTATTTTCCTGTTTATTGATACTTCGAGATTTGTTATTTTTTCGATGTAATCAGATTCAACAGTAGCAATTTTTTCGTCAACATACCCTTTAAAGTCAGCAACTTGTGTGTTCACATACTCTTCAAGGGAATGTATCTCATTTTCAAGTGTTGCTTTTAATTGAGCGATTTGCGTGTCCGTGTAATCTTTGTACGTATCCGTATAGTCATTGATAGCTGAAATGCATTCATTTATCTTTTTTTCAAGATAACACAGAACCTCATAGTATGACTGTTTGTCATTATAAACTGATGGCAGATTACAACAACTTAACCTGATTAATGGTGTTATTTTCATATTATCACCTCACTTTTACCACACTTGCATAAACAATCTTCTACAGCGTTTTAACAGTATTGTGTTGATTAAATACGTACCCTCAGAAATTGCTCTAAAATATTTTTCACTATTGCGTGTGTCTGTTTCATTTTCAGAGAGTGTCCTGATTGTGTTTCCTACACGGTTACTGTTATTTTTCCCTGATGAGTTACTTGTTGTGTTTGTGTTGTTATTTACGGTTGCTTCACCTCTGTCCATTTCAGATGCATAGTCATTTGTGCTAATTGTGACTTGTGGGTTGTCTGAATGAATAGACTGCGAGTTTTGTTTCTGATTTGAAGTACCTGTAGATACTGCATCCTGCTTCACATCTGTGTTACTTGTCTCTGTGTCGTTTATGTTTTCATTGTGTTTCACCACCCTTTCACCCGCAACGTTAGCCATACCACCAAGCAATACATATTTTTGTTTCATTTCTTCCATGTTTTCACACATCAGGCCCTTAAAAAATTGCTTATGCATCCCCAACGTTTCCTGTCCTATTTCATTGTTCAAATACCTTGTTAAGTATGCGGTCATAAACTCGGATTTTCCGTCACCTGTGTTGTTATACCAAGGAAATGAGAAGTCGAAAAAAGCGTTTACGCCATTCTCAACCAGTTCATCCGGTGACAGGCTTTCCGAATTTGGTACAATGTTTTGAAGTATATTGTATATAGTTGTAGTATACTTACTCAATAACATCATCCTTTCTGTCAATGTTTGGCATAAACTGTGTTGGCGCGTTCAGTGGTGTTGGCAGGTTCGATCTAAATTCCACTTTCGCTTCCCATCCGAACAATTTATTGCAAGCGTCAATTGCACGTTCTCTTAGTGCCAGAGCTATATTTCGATTACCCTCAGTGTGACCGTTGTTCCCGGCAACTTCATCAGATATCAGTCTTTCTCTTTTTTCTGATGGGTTCGATTCATAACCAAGATCAGTTAGCAGACGCGCCCACAATACGGTGAGTTCATCTTCCAACTTGTCAACAACATAAGGCGCACCTAATGATATAGCCTGTAAATTCTTGATGTTGATTGTATCACTAATCTTAATGACCGGAACATAGTTGGAGTATTCTTCACCGAGTACCTGATAGCTTAGTTTTTCGTCATCGGATGAAATAATCGCAACAGGTGTACGTTGACTATACATGTTAATGTCACGCGTACGCCACACATTCGCCATAGTTTCAGCATACATGGATGCAGTGTAATAATATGGAAATGCGGTCGCTGAATCCCACATGATCACAGAGTTATCTTTTCCGTATTCTTTCATGTAACCATTGTTAGCATACGCCCATCTATCCTGTGGCACGTTGTATATATCATACATTCCTGACAGGTTCACTTTCATGAATGCGAAAGCATCTGCAATATCGTCATAGATGAATGAACCCAAACCATGAAAAAACATGACGCGTTCAATAAAGAATGGCTCAATTGATTCAGGTAACCCTGTGTACTTGAAACGATTAACAAACAAGTTCAAGATATTGTTAAAAAAGTAGAATTCAACAATATCCTGCTTGTTACATGATTGGTTGATATCCTTTTCATATGTCCGGTAGGGGTTTTTCACTGTACCCATACTATCACCTCTTTTCTAATTGTTTGGGAGTGAGTAGTTTCCTATGTCATCTGTGTGCCATAGTGTAACTCCCCGATTGAAAATAGCCCTAATCTGTTGTAACTGTGCCAAGTCAACCGCACCTGTGAAACCACACCCGGCTGTTTTTACGTAATTCCATGTTGATCGACTGTGTATGTTTGGTGTTGCGACTCTATTGACTGGATAGCCGTACACATCAAAGAATGAGTCAATCACCCTTGCAAATTCTTCCTGACACGACATAACGTAGAAACTGAAACCAGTTAAAGAGCACGCAACGTTCACATTCTCAGAAAGTGATTTACCGTGGACAGATGCCGGAACGACAGATTTGTCTCTAAGTTGTGCCAATAATGACATAGTACCCTGTATTGCACTGGCAGAACCTGATGCCACCTGAGTTCCGCCAACAGCTCCACCTGTGGCTATTGCGGTTATTACACCAACAGGTGCCTGCAATGAGTCAGCTGCAATAGACGTAGCCTGAACAGCCAGTGCGCCCTTATTCTGAGCAATCCACGCTTTGAACGTGTCAGACTGGAAAGCACATTGTGGAAATCCTGATATCACTAATGACTCAGAAAATAAACGGTTCACGCCTTTATAGTTTGACGGAGACACCAACACCTGCGGTAAGGTACACATTGCACCAACTATTTCAAAGTCAATACTGTGATCGGCATTGTTCGATAATTCAAACTTATAGACATTTGCCTGACCCTCGTTATTATCCACCATAGCGTAACAAAACGGGTAGCTATATAACTTGTTGTTGCGTGGAATATAACCACCGAAAATATCACCTTTATTTAACGGTAACTTGAACTCTACCCGGTTTGAGTCATCACCCTTTATCGCGTTAATACATATTTGAGGAGCCATGAATATAGCCATAATATCGTCAACAATACCCTCTTCTGTGTATTGTCTGATCAGGTTGTTTACAGTTTCCACGTCTTTGACACTGTAATGACCCAACGATCCTGTTCGGTATATTCCGTTAACTACTGAACCGTCAAAAGGTTCACCTGTTGTCCCCTCTGAAACATAGACACAGATGTCCATATTGTACAACGGATATAGATAGGAATTTGACACTACCGACTCACCTGTTTCAAGATTTACGGGGATCTGATTTGCCCCGATTCTGTCCTGCCTTTTTGGAACATGTTGCCATTCGATAAAGCACGGCTTCACTTTCAACTTATACCAGTTACATTGAAAAACATCCATTTCAAATATGATTCTAGTTGTACGCTCTGATCTCCACTCTATTGATGTAATGAAGCAGAATACCCATTCATCATGTAACCCATAGTTGTTGAACGCCAAGTAGTTGAGATCAAGCGCAGACATTTCAGTGAATGGTACTTTCACGTCAAGTGACCCGACTCTGACTGGTGACATTTCATCCAATCCACTGGAGAGATTAACTCTCCAGTTCTCAAGATGATTTAGCAGGTCCTGTGTTGAGTTGTATAATCTAACATGGTTATAGGAATTATCCCACGGAACACCTCTATACAGTCTTAATTGTGTTTGTGGTGCACGTGGCACAACGTTCGCCTGTGCAGGCATTGGAATCATGTTATTACCTCCCTATAAATTTATCACCTTTTTTTCTGACCTTTTTGTGACACCGTTTCTATTTGCCCGCTTTGGTAAAATCTACAGTTGTTTTTATGGTTTCATCCGGTCTGTAAACAATTTCAACCGTAAGGGATTGAGCTGTTTCATCCGAGCCAACATACAACTGATCTGTTCCCGGTAGAATGTATGTGTCTTTTGACGTTGCACCGGATACACTGTAGGTAAGAAGTTTCTGACGGTATTCACCTGTTCCACCTGTCACGGTTGCCGGAATATTGGTCACTGTACCCGGTGTGTATGTTCCATCTTTCGCGGAAATATTTAACGACTCTGTAGCTACCTGATCTGTGGTGAACACTCTGATCGGGTAGAACGGTGACGCACTAATCATTTCCACCACAGTGTAAAAATAATTCCATGCAAGAACATTTGCGAGCCGCTGATCGCTCATTTCACGGAACTGATCCCTTACATTGAAAAATCTGATATCAATCAGCACACCCTGAATCGCTGAGTTCGCGAACTTGTCAACAATGACGGTTCTCACATCCATCTGTGCTTTTTCAAGATGGAACGCATAAGCCAGTGCGTCAACACTAATCTGAGCGTTAACTTTCGGTGTTGTGATGAAGATGAGGCTGTACGGTTCAGATGTAGAAGTCGCACCCGCGATATTGTTCGCCGGGTTCGGGAATTTAAATTCATCCACTGCGGATTTTACCTCTGCAAGCATACTCTTGGCAGACGCTTCATCCACAACAGCCGGAACAGTAACAGCCGGTAAAATCTGTTGTGTATAACCAGTGTCAATCATACCTTTCATAGCGTTGTATTCATCCCAGTTCGCGCCGGATACGGCTGACTGCATCTTCATCCCCATCATATCGCGGATTCCGTATTCTGTCAGAAATGCTGACCGCAGGTTATCGAATGTTACTGTAACCGGGTACTGCATATTCAGATTGACCTTGTGGAACACGGTCATGATGTACGACTGATACTGCTGAAATGCAACCTCGTAGGATTCACGTGGGTCGTATAATTTCCCTTTGCACATATTGACGAATGTTTCTTCATGCGTCATACCATAACGCATAGGATCTTTTTTATACATAGCAAGAGGATTTTTCCAAGCTGTTGAGTCCACAGTCTGTAAGCCGATTCTCTCAAGCAGAGACGGAATAATCTGATTTTTACCTTGTGAATAACTCATCATTGATGTGAAAATCTCAGACAGATTGGTAATCGTTGGCTCAGGTATTCTGTTTTCAAGTTCATACTCTGAGCGCATTGCTTTTAAAATTGCCATGTTAGTTGCTTTTGTTGCCATGTGTGATCTCTCCTTTCCATGTGATGTTTCACGTGAAACATCTATCATCAATTACTCTGTTTCTGCTGAAAAGTCCAAGTCCTCCAGTTTAGTTACCGGTTCAGGCGTGACTGGTACATCAACCGGTTTTTCCAATGCACCGCCATTCTGTGCCATGATTTCCTCTTTGAACCGTGTCTTGTACTTTTCTGCAAGATCGTCATATTTTGCTTTCCATGTGGTTTCATCCTCTGTTGGTGTTCTTAACACTGTGAGTGCTTCGTCAAACTCCTCAACATTTTCAAGAGCATCAATAATCTGTGTTAACGCTTCTTCTCTTGTCATACCCTGTTAGCTCCTTTCCATAGTGGCATACTATATAACCACAATTTTGATTTCTTTTTCTTTTTCGGGTGTGGGTTGTTCGGGTTAAATTTTTTTAAATATTCGTACCACTTTCTCGCGTCTTTCCGCCGTTCTTCCTCAGCCTCGACTCCGGCACGTTCGAAATTTTTCAGGAACGCACTCGCAAGATACTCAGGTTCATCTACAGCTTTTTTAAATTCCAGCCAAGACATTTTATATTGAGAGGTTGGAATCCACTGGCCGGATGATTCTGTCTGAGTATCCAGCCACAAACACTGCCCGTCACCGTCATCAATCCCGAACCCCTGACTTTTCGCCCAGTTTGTGTAGTTTGTTGCGGGCGTCCACTGGGCGAGTCCGAAACCTAGACTATAATTTCCCTGATCTAAGTTCTGCCACAATCCCGGGTTGATATTGGATTCCCGCTCAAAGTTGCCAAGCATACCCGCAACAGCGTTTAAAGTAAAACCATAACCCCACATGATAGAATAAAATACATAAGCATTGTTCTCCATTTCTTCCTCTGTGAGATAGTTATTTTTTGCAATCCATTTAAGTTTTGTGGCTTTTCCTAATCTATAGAGGTCGGTGTAGTAATCAACCCCGGTCACAAAGTTATTTATGGAAACCTGTTGTGCAAGCGGAACATTCGCTGTGTGTGCACCCATTGTAATGCCACCATTGTCCGCAGGTTCATAACACATTTCTGTGTGCTGGCGCGTCGCATTACGCACAACTAAAATGTCACCCGCCTGCCACGGAACAGCGTCTGTTTTGTAATGTTGTGCACCAAGGTCCAGCAGATAGTGACCCATGGTGGCTGTTGTGAACCAAGGATTTTCCTGAAAATACCCGGCTTGCGTTAATGCCTGTGATATTAATGAAGAGCAATCATAATACGTGATCCCGTTTACATTCTGTCCACGCCGGTATTTTTGGGAATATCCAATGTCAGGCGCATTACACGCGTTAATCATCCATGTGTATGCTGTGTTAATAGACGGCATATCACCACAACCTTATCGTCTGACCTTTGTAGATCAGGTCAGGGTTCGCGATTCCATTCAGTTTAGCGAGCGTCTGATAACTCGTGCCGTACTGTGACGCAATGTGTGACAATGTATCACCTGACCGTACCGTGTAATACTGTGAATCACCCGCGGATGAACCTGACGCAATCGCCAATACCTGGCCTGGATAGATGGTGTACGGTGAATGAATCCCGTTTCTGTTTGCAATATCAATCCACGAAACACCAAGTCTTTTTCCAATGGAAGTCAGACAGTCACCGCTTTTTACTGTGTACGTCATGGCGCTTTCCGTGTTCGTGTCTGATGAATACACAGGGGAAATTGTGAGAACCTGTCCGGTGTAAATCAGGTTCGGGTTCGCGATACCGTTCAGTTCAGCAAGATATTTGTATGTTGTGTTGTATCGTTGTGCAATACGTGACAACGTATCACCTGACTGTACAGTGTAATGCACAACACGATCTTCCGCTTTGTGGTTTGGCTCAGACGGTTTATAGTTATCTGACGCAACATAACCCGCTAATTTATCCCAGTCTGCGCGATCGCCGTAAAACATATCCAAGTCCAAGTTACCTGTCCAGCCATTCAGCCGGCCGGATGATGTATACTGGAATAGTGGTGTCCTGCCTGAGAACTCACCAAGGTCATAATGTAATGATGGGTTGTCCATGAATCCATAGATTGTGTTATAACCCGCATAATACCCCGCATTCCATAGAGAATAATTCTTTGCCACTTCCGACCAGTCATATCTGTGAACCACACTGTTTGACATATAGATCACGGGTTTCACACCTGTCATGTTATAGACAGCGTCCAGCCAGTCTTTCGCCCAGCCAACACCCTGATCGACCGCGGATGATTCATAATCCAGCACCAATACAGATTGACCAGTATAACCGGAAATGTGATGAACGAAATATTTCGCCTGTGCGATCGCGTCACCTTTCCTTGCGAAATGATATACGCCTGTCTTTTTTCCGCTTTCTTTTGCATCTTGGTATACCCTGTCGCAATCCGGGTTAACATAGCCTGTACCCTCTGTTGCTTTTACGATTACGAACTCAACATCATGCATCTGTGTTACGTCAATTCCACGTTGCCAGTTAGACACGTCAATACCGTTCATATTTGCACCCGCTGTGACTGGTAGTGAAACAACAAGCATAACCGAGAGGAATAATGCAATCAGATCCTTACTTTTTTTCATCCACATTCACCTCACTGTCCAGCTTATCGCACAGCTTCTGTAACACAATCGTGTTATTATTGAGTGCGTCTGCCATTGTCCTGATCTCTTCTGTGTGAGATTCTGACAACTGTCTGAGCTGTTCGGAGTCCTTGTCACGTGTGTATTTCTGATAATACATGAGTACACCGCAACACACAATCGGAAATCCGACCATTGAAACAGCGTTAATAACTGTGTTAATAGTGTCCATACCTCCACCCCTTTCTCTGTGACGTTTCACGTGAAACACGGATCAGGATGTTTCACGTGAAACATGAATCAAAACAAACGATTAAACGAATAAGCAATGCCTTAATCGTTAAACACATTATAGCAAATTAAAATAGCGGTGTCAACCACAAATTAGTTGAAACCGCTATTTTTTCTGCCCGTGACCTCTAAGATAAATCAAAGGGTGCGTTACTCCACCCACCCCGGTTGGCTACCTGCCCATTAACGCGCCCGGGCGTGGTCAGTGATTCTACTCAAAGAGGGGAGCAATCTTATAATAACACAATTTATTATGTATGTCAACCTATAAAAAAGAAAGCATGTCCAGCATCATATTTTTACAAGTGAGGTTTTGGAAACGCATCAGACCGCGGTGAAAATAATTACGTAACGCTATAATAATGTAGTTACTACTGTTCACCATCACTGCGCGATCGTCAACAACGTCTGTGTAGTTGAAACAGACACGGCGTGGGAATGTTTCGTCCGCACCCTCTGACACGTAAATGCAACTGTTGTATTTCCTGACATTGTACCACATTTCATTGTAGCGTATCGAAAGCATATACTCAGATACACCGCTGGGTCTGGCAATTAAAGCATCATTGTCATTTAAATATATGTTCTGTGACGCGTGCGAAAAGTATTTCGAGCCGGAAAATGCGCGGTTAAAAGCTGAACTCTCAAAAGCTTTTCTTGCGTTCTCGTTGTAGGTTCTTTCGTAGACCCAGCCATCCCCTCGCAATATTTTTGTGTCACGCTTTAGCATTTTATTAATTCCCAATGCCTGATAATATGGATTAAGAATTGATACGGTATTACTCGCCATGTATAAAGGAACACGCCGACTCTGCTTTCCATCACCACGCGCAATAGATGTGTGTATTGACATTAACTTTTCTATTTCATTCGGAAGATAGTTATTTGACTCGTCTTGGTACTCGTCAAAAAACCCGTGGGCAACTTGCACAAAAATAGAAGACATTCGCTTTATTTTTCCTGATAATGACAGTGGCAGGCACCAACCGCATGGTTTGTCATCTAACAACAACTGCACCACAGCACCGTCAAACAATTTCTTCTCCGTCATAGTGTGACCATTGTAAAACAAACGGCGGATGTCGGTAAAAAACGAGTCAGACATGGATTGCATATCTGTTTTATAACGGTAAATCAGATAAAACTGGTTAACGTCAGTCTTTTCTTTCAAAAACGTATCTATTAACCTGCGTTTAAACGACACTGTTTTTCCTGCTGTCCGGTTTCCGTCTGCAATATATATATCAGGGTTTTTTCCGTTACGGTCTTTTAAAGTTAACAGGTAGTTACAATCATAATACTTTTCCACGTGTAAACACCTTATACCTTTCTCCACCTGCTGTCACAACACTGTAACAATGTAAACCTTTTCTGTCTGTATACTGTGTTACAGATCGTATGCATGGGTCATTGATAATGTTCATTAATGTGTCGTTGGTTATAATAGTCATATCTAATTTTTCTATGTTAATCATGCAGCCACCACTTTCTATGTGATGTTTCACGTGAAACATCTTGCATCATAATATAATTGAAAAGGACGGGTTTCCGTCCTTTCTGTTTATTCATCATATCTAGTTACAATGAGGTTTGTTCCGTTACCCTTTGCCAACTTAATGCTTTCAAATTTTACGCTGATCTTCTTTTCTTCAACATCGTTACTGTCTCCAACGATTGCGCTCAGGTTTCTTAATCTACCCTCAACAACTTTTGACGCACCACTAAAAAGCTGTCCATTCACTTTTACAATGGAAATCGGAACTTCTTCAGTATCCACGATACCAAAACCCTCAAGTACACCCTCTACTTTCTGTTCAACTGCATCAACAAATCCAAGTCCTGAACCTACGTTCGCCATATCCATTTTTGTGATGTTATATAACATGCTTATTTACCTCTCTTTCTTGAACTTCTGATTGCTTCAACCTCTTCCGGCGTGAGCACCTTATGTTCTTTCAATGTTGAGTGTGCAACAAAATCGCTTTCGCTCATTACACGCTTATCTGCATAGAACAGGCACTCGTTCACCTGAACAATAGCGTTTTTAAACTTTTTACCTAATACAATCTCAGCCTTTTCTTTTGAAGTACACTTCTCAATAGAAACATCAACTTCTCTTGACTGAATCCCATGGTCTGTTTTTTCCACTACTTCTGCTTTTACTTCTGCTGTGATATTTGTTCTTGTAATCATAATATTAACCTCCATTCTTTTTTAACCATTCATTTTGATTACATTGTTATTATAAACCGGATTGACTTTTTTGTCAACACTTTTTTGTATTTTAAATGTTTTATTTTTTAACAATATACCGCCTCTGATTCTTACACCCTTTAAATTAGCGTCCTCAAGTTGCAGGTTTTCACGTAGCGCGGACACCGGTAATCCGCGGTCAATGAACTCCTGTTTCGCCTGTTTCGTCATACCTGACGCTTTTAAATTCAAATAAGGGTCACACTCCTCGCCATCCTCTGCTATAACGTGTTCTGCATATGTTTTCTGACGCTCGTAATATGCGAAATCAAAATCACATTCATTTTTCCAACAGCAAAACTCAACAGGGTCAACAACTAACATTTCAGCCGGTTCTAAACCTTGTAAATGTATCGAATCTGTGTCTGCATAGCAAAATCTGTCGTAGTTAGCTATTGCATGCCTGATCGTAAAATTACGGGCGTATGATGTTATAGCTGAACCAATAGGAATATAACCGACAGTTTTTTCATGTTCCTCATGTAATATGAAACGGACGATTCCATCCTCACACATATATGGTTCTTTCCATGAACTATCATCTGACATTGCGAACTTGCCGTACAAGTTGTTTAGAAAAAGTTTAGACAGTGTCCGTTTAAAACCTACACTTTTCTTTTTCATTTCTGCGTGTGGGTCAATGTAACCGTCAAACATACCCGGCCGGGCATAAAACCATACATGGTCAATGATCTGTAGATCATATAAGTCATAGGTTTCCTGTAATAATAACCAATCTGTTTTAGTTAACACAAACTCATGTACTGTGTCACATATATTTCCGTCATTATCATAATAATATCTATAATATACACCTTTATGCCGTATATCTGAGGTGTATAGATTTTCATTCCCTTTATAGTGAGCGTTACTACGAATGTGTAACCACGGAAAAGCTCCGTCTTTCAATTTAAATCGAAACTTACAACGTACAAAATAATAAAAATCATTTCGCTTGTTCATATCCTCAGTCGGCACACCTAAGCAATACTGTCCACGCCCGTACGGGTAATAGTTGCCCGAAACACTGTGCATCATAGACGGATATAGAGAATTTACATCATAGACTTTACCAAGTGTGATGGTTCTATGTGCGTATCTAGGATTGACATAACACCAACCACCGGAATATGAACTGTGTACATATTCCCACACATTGTTATAACCGCAAAAATCATAATGCATGGGGTCATCACGTAAATCAGGAAACAATCTGTCAAAATCCTTTTTCGTGTATTCAGATTTAAATTCCGATAGACAACATGAACCTATTGTTAATTTGTTATGACCCTCATTAAACATCATTTCTAGAGCCTCTTTTAACACCAACACATCATTTTTTATGTATTCCTCTTCTTCCGGTGTTATATTGCAATACGCGTGTCTGTCACCTGTGTACTCCATTTCTAACTTTTGGTGCTTTGTGTGAAATGATTTGCCGATTACTCGTAGTGATGCCGGCATGAGCTTTAAACTATCTCTTATTTCCAGTAGTGTGTGTGACCATTTAACTTTGATGTAATACCATTGACCCATAGCTGATATAGAAGTTTTAAACTGTCGACTTTTCATTTCACTATCTTTTACTTTTGTATGTGTGTAACCCTCGCGAAGTAAAAAATCAACAACGAACGACCCGTCAAAAGACAGGTTATGGAAAAATAAAACGTTGTTTCCCTCCATGCGTAAGAATCTAGTTAGAAAATCTCGTATACTATGCGTGATTGTTACCGTCTCTGCTTTGTCGTACAATGCAACATCAGCACCTGCCCACACCTCAGTACAATCTTGCTCATGTCCTGCTTGTTTTATCATGTCATCTGTCCAAACAGTTGTTTCAAAATCACACGCCCAGTATGTTATTTCTTTCTTTCTTGCCATAACGTCTTCACCATCACATTCACGTGTCTATCCCTCACTCTCCACGCCATCATACATAGATAGAAAGTCATAGTAAGCTTCACTGTCGGGTGCTAAGTTCATCATATGCGCTATTTCGTCAAACCTTTTTAATATAACGTCTCTTGTTTCGTACGGTGGCTCGGGGAATAAATCAGGATGCTGTGAAAAAACATAGGCAAAACGCTTACGCGTTTCTTCTGATTTACCGTATATTAATTTATTAGTCTGCCACTCAATAAACTGAGCAATGTACCAGTAGAATGACTCTCTAACCTGTTGATACCAGTTATCTATAATTTGTTCGTAACTTTCTCTTGGTGGCAGAATACCGTCATACATGCCTGAATCTTGTGGAATAGATGTGTCACCGTTAACAACTATATCAATAGTTGGTAAATCTGCTTTTAATATCTTAACGTTTTTTCTCTGTTGTGCTAGACGTTTCTTTTTGTTTTTAATAGGCTTTAAAATTTCCCCTGTCTCAATGTCAACAAGCTCTGATTTTGTTCTAATCTTTTCACCGGTCTGCTGTTTTAATCGGTTGATAGACGCCCTTGTAGGTTTTTTGACACGTCCAACAACGTTAACTACATATCCCTGTTTTACCGCTCTATTTACACGCCGAAGATAGTTTCGGTATTCGCGTTTATATTGTTCTTTAACCGTCAACTGTTATCACCAGCCTTTTTTAATAATAACCCGTCAACCGTTCTTGTCCACTGTATTTTGTCACCCTCAGTTATTCCCAAATCAGAGACAGCGCTTCCCGGAATTACTACACGCGCTGTATAACTACACCCTGACTTTACAAACATCACTTTATAGATTGCATCTACATTTTCTCTTTTCATTATTGTACCTCCACTTTTTTTGATAGATGTTTCACGTGAAACATTTGTATTAATTTACGGTAACGGAACGAAGTAGTTCACTAGTTCCGACATACCGTAAAAGATGACGTAAAGAACCATTGCTGACACTAACATATTTAAAGTTAATGAAATTAACACTATAAGGTTCTTTAATAGTCTTTTAATTTTTCTTCTAAACACGAGTAAATCTCCTTTATTAAACTTTTACTAATCGGCACATCAATCCGCTGATCGTTTGTTATATACGCAACATAATATCTACCGTTATCATATGTTTTTGTTTTCGTGATGTATAAAAAAGCATAATGTAAATTGGTACGATATGTTGTGTTACACAATGAAAGTGCTATACCATTTTCTTCTTCCATTATATCTTTCATTTTTTCGTATTCAACAACCGTGTCAGGTGTTACAAGTTCAGGATGGTTATATAGCGACTCGCAAAAATGATCTTGAAACCTCTTGCGCACTTCTGCGTGTGTTATCCATTCTGCCATAGGTTATTCACCAACTTTCTTACTATATAATTTATTAAGTGCTATTATGTCACTTTTAACATACGTTTCTACACGTTCATCATTATCAATTTTACTATCTTTAGCCTTTAACTTTACGTATTTTATAATAGCTTTTTGCAATGCTATAGCCAAATCATTAAAAATTTGCTTTACTTCACCCTCTAATTGCGAAAATATAATGTCCTCTACTTCCATTAATGTCTCAAGCTCTTGTTTTGTTAAACCTTTCATGTTTTTCTCCATCTTTGCTATTCTCCTTTCCTTTTACTGATTATATTATAACACTATAACGTGCATTATTCAAGTATAACGTGCCGTGTTTTTTATAAATACAATAAACAATTAAACAATCGTTTAATTGTATACTGTACATTGTATACAATA
>ERZ1673730.1603-NODE-1603-length-14935-cov-5.823051_pt1 | contig 14935 bp, 17 predicted proteins | sample MGYA00580200_ERZ1673730 | MGnify/ENA primary metagenome ERZ1673730 (study PRJEB41218, sample SAMN15661761) | gut metagenome | host: Homo sapiens | place: Canada: London | collected 2015-08-20/2019-03-30 | study: EMG produced TPA metagenomics assembly of...
TTATACAATCATTTCTATAGGGCGGACGCCCGACATGAAATAAGTTGCCGGAAAGTATGGATATTGGTCAGCTGGTTCGTAGAAAACGGCAACTTATGAATGGAAAAGGCTGAGCTGTTGCGAAAATGCATTACAGTAAGGGGAGGACAGCGCAGAATGAAAAAAAGGACAAAACGAATTTATGGAATATTGCTGAGTATGAGCATGCTCTTAACATTAATATCGGTGCCGGTATGGGCGGCAGAACCGGTTGAAACAGAAGCGGGATTCGAGCAGGAACAAGAACAGGAACAAGAACAGGAACAAAAGCAGACCCAGGAGCAAGAGCAGAAACAGGAACAGGAGCAGACGCAGGAGCAAAAACAGACCCAGGAACAGGAGCAGAAACAGGAGCAAAAGCAGACCCAGGAGCAAAAGCAGACGCAGGAACAGGAGCAGAAACAGGAGCAAAAACGGATACAGGAGCAAAAACAGACGCAGGAGCAAAAGCAGACGCAGGAGCAAAAGCAGACGCAGGAACAGGAGCAGAAACAGATACAGGAGCAAAAGCAGACGCAGGAGCAGAGGCAGACGCAGGAACAAAAGCAGATACAACAGCAGGAGAAAGTGCAGGCGCAGACACATGAATATACTGAGACCTGTGATACGCTGACAAAAAACTGCGTTCATGAGCACACATCAGAATGCTATCCGCAGACCACCGGAACCGGTACGGTGTCCGGAAATGATGCAATGGAATCCGAAGAAGCCCAGCCGACAGCATGTACTCATGTATGTAGCGAAGAAAGTTCCGGCATAAATGTTGAAAATACGTTGAGAGCAAATGGACTGCCAATTGTTATGGCGCCCAATAATCATGGAGATGAGGAACTGAAGCAGGATACTATTAGTAAATATAGAGTGCAATCTCCCAGCGGCGATTCTTTTTATAGGCTTCCGTCTGGAAATTACCGTCTGGGAGAGAATATAAGGCTGGATGAAAGGCTTGTAATTGGGAAAGTAGAAACTTCTTACACTGTTTCATTGGATTTGAATGGTCATAAGCTGGAGATGGGCGACGACAATACAATAGCACTGCTGGATTCAAGTGAACTGAACATAAAAAATACAGGTCAGCAGGAAGGGGAAATCATTAATGGATCGAAGAGAGGGATTCAAATTAATGATGGTGCAAAACTCAGGGTTTATGGAGGAACGATAGATTCCATCATCACGTATTTTGGTAATGCTGAATTCTATCTGTATGGAGGAACAATTAAAGGTAATATTGAATTTCCTGTGGTTTCATACGCTATTCCAAATGCAGTATTATATGCAAATGGAGGAATTGTGGAAGGAAAACTGCTAATATATACACGTCAAAATGATAAGCTGACGATACGTACTGAGAAATCTGCTGCTTCAATGACAACTTTCAAGGGATTCGTGATGAACTGTAAGATAGAAGGCGGTATATTTAGCGGCGCCGTGGATGGGAGTTGTCAAATCGAGGACAGCGCAAAAGTTACGGTTAAATTTGATACAAAAGGAGGCGGATCAATTCCTCAACAGAAAGTTCTTCGTGGACAGAAAGCGCAGGATCCCGGAGCTCCTGTGCAGGACGGTTATGTCTTTGAAGGCTGGTATGTGTCTGGATATCCAAATCTTAAGTGGGATTTCAGTGATAGTGTTACAGATAATCTGAATCTTGAGGCTCATTGGAATAAAGTTTATCAGGTGACAATGAAAACAAATGGAGGAACGATTGCACCTGGTAGGGAGATTAAAAGCTATACCGGGGGGACATCATTAACTCTGCCGGGAGCAGGTGACATCACCCGCGGAGGATATACTTTTGCAGGCTGGTATGAGGACATTGATTTCTCCGGCTCTCCTGTTACGGGAATCAACAGCACCGACACAGGAGATAAGACCTTCTATGCGAAGTGGTCAGCCAATACTTATATCGTGAAGCTGGAAACAAATGGAGGCAAGATTGCAGACGGCAAAGATGTAACCGACTATACCTGTGGCACGGGTGCGGCTCTGCCGGGAGCAGGTGACATCACCCGCGGAGGATATACTTTTGCAGGCTGGTATGAGGACAGCGGCTTCTCCGGCGCTCCTGTTACGGAAATCAGCAGAACCGATACAGGAGATAAGACCTTTTATGCGAAATGGAAGCAAAATACAGTGCCGGTAACCCCGGCTCAAACAGAACATAATGACGCAAACCATGATAATACAAACCATGACAATTCAGGTGATACGAAGGAAAGCAGTGGCACAGCTCCGGTGAGCTATCCTGCCCTGACCTTTGATACCTGTGGTGGAAGCAGTATCAAAGCAGTTCGCGCATGGAAAGGACATATGATTAATCTTTCCGGTTACCGGCCAACCCGTGAAGGTTATGAATTTAGCGGCTGGTATGCGGATCGGAATCTGACACAGCCCATTACGGAAATCCGGCTTGATGGAAACAGGACGGTTTATGCAGGCTGGATCAAGCAGGCAGAGCAGACCGGTGAAAATTCCAAACCGAAGGCAGTTCCGGCACAGCTTATAGCAGGCGATAACGCAAAGACCGTAAGGAAAGACAACGGAAAATCTCTTATCCGAGCTTACGAACCGGGTTCATCGGACACACAGAAGGATACGGAGGATCAGAGCACAGAAGACCAAACTATGGAAGATCGAGGCACGGAAGACCAGGTCACGGCGGATCAAGTCACAGGAGATCAAAGAACGGAGGATACCGGGGACGATCAGAAATCAACAGCGGAGAATAATCCTGCAGACAATAACCCCGCAGTCAATGATTCAAAGCCGGATGACAGTACGAATTTGTCATCAGAGGACAGCTCCCACAGTGGCGGCTGGATCCCGGTTGTCTGTATTTGTGCAGGAGCTTTGGTGATCGGACTTGGCTTACATCTGGGAGTTTGGAAATGGAAGAAAACAGATAGGAAATAATGCAGGATTGAAAACCTTATAAATAAAGCTTTGAAAAGGAGGTGACACATCCCATGTACAATAATCAAAAGCGGGTGGAACTGGTAAAAAGACGAATTTATGAAAGAAACTGTCAGCAGCAGAGACATGGAATTTACGGACTGTCTGCGGCGTGCATGGTTTTATTTGCCTTTCTTGCAGGAATGCTTCATGTGGTGGCAGGGCATACACAGATGGCGGCTCAGGGAATGTACGGTTCTGTCCTGCTGTATAAAGATGCAGGAAGCTATGTGCTTGTGAGTGTTGTTTCCTTTGTTCTGGCAGTTGCGGTTACGTTATGCTGTATCAGATTGCGGGACAGGGAACGTGGGTTAAGGGAGCGGAAAGGAAAGAATGCATCAACGGAAAAGGAGGACAAAAGAGATGGAAGGTAAAATAACAGGAAAAAGATATTATAAAAACAGGGGAAAGATGCTATTATAAAGACACCGATAGAATCAATGTGATTCATGTAAATAGTATGGAGTTTTATTCCGGGAGTAAGTAAAAGAATGGATAAATAGTTTCTACCAGAGGTGACGGAATGATAAAAATAGCTTTTTTTGATATTGATGGTACATTGCTGAAATTAGGTCATAGGGAACTGACAGAGAAAACTGCTAAAGCATTAAACTCTCTTAGCCAAAAAGGAATCCTGTTATGTATGGCAACAGGCAGAGGTTATCTTTCGATTCCCGCATTTCAGGATGTTACATTTGATGTTCTGTTGACTTTTAATGGTTCTTATGTGAGGGTCGGAGAGAAAATCATTTTCAAAAATCCCCTGAATCATCATGATAAGCAGCAAATCATCCGGAATCTTAAAAAAATGAACAGGGCAGCGGCAATCAGCAATGAGCATTTTATTGTTACGAATGGTACAGATCAGGATCTGGAGCAGTATTTCAGATTCGGAAATCAAATACTCACAATTGCAGATAATTTTGATGAATTATGTAAGGACGATATTTATCAGATAATGTGTTCGTGCAGAAAAGAAGAGTATGATCAGATTCTGGAGGGTACCAAAGAAACGCAGATAACCGCATGGTGGGATAAAGCTGCGGATATTATTCCATTGAATTGCGGCAAAGGAAATGCTGTAAATGCAGTACTCGATTACTATGGCTTTTCAAAAGAGGAAGCGATTGCTTTTGGCGATGGAGAAAATGATATAGAGATGCTGGAAGCTGTTGGTACAGGCGTGGCAATGGGTAATGCCAGGGATGAGGTCAAAGCAAGAGCAGCTGCCATATGCAGGCCGGTAGAAGAGGATGGGGTTTATTACTATTGTCTGGAAAATAATCTCATCACAGGGATCTGAGTAACAGGTTATCCTTCTTAAAGGCTTGCAGCGTTCACAAATTCTTCACAAAAAATTAGCACTCACCTATTAATAATGGAAGTTGATTTTATTTTGAAAACTCTGCAATGCTTGCATTTAAACGTGCAGAGGATGCCTTTGCAGGTGAAGCACAAAAGGCTGGATTTGAAACAGAAGAAGATATGCAGGAGTATATGAAAGAAATCCGGAAGGAAGTAAGGGGGCGTTGATTTGCGGATAATGCTTGAGTATCTCTCAATGTTAAGTCCAACATTGAATTTGCAAGTAGGAGATGTCAAATCTATTCCGCTTGTTGATGCAGATAGAGATAATATCGAAAAAATGGTACAGGATAATATTGATATTTCAAAAGAAGATTGGGATTCTTTTGAAACCTCATGGGATTTCCAACATCATTCACTGCTCCGCAAAGTTTCGACCATTTCCGAAGCCTTTGATCAGTGGCAGAACGAGTGTGAAGACCGCTTCAACCAGATGAAAGACAACGAGGAAGAACTGAACCGCATCTTCATCGACATTTACGGCTTGCAGGATGAGCTGACACCGGAGGTTGAAGATAAGGATGTCACTGTCCGCAAGGCTGATCTTGGCAGAGATATTCGTTCTTTCATTTCCTATGCGGTTGGTTGTATGTTCGGTCGCTACTCTCTGGATGTGGATGGTCTTGCTTATGCAGGCGGCGAATGGGATGCCAGAAAATATGTGTCATTCCCTGCTGATAAGGATAACATTATCCCGATTTGTGACGATGAATATTTTGAGGATGATATTGTCGGTTTGTTCGTGGACTTTGTGAAAACGGTCTATGGTGCAGAGACGCTGGATGAAAACTCGAAATTTATTGCTGATGCACTGGGCGGAAAAGGTCAGCCGAAGGATGTGATTCGCAATTACTTCCTCAATGAGTTCTATTCTGACCGTTGCAAGATTTATCAGAAACGCCCGATCTACTGGCTGTTTGACAGCGGCAAGAAGAATGGCTTTAAGGCACTCATTTATATGCACCGCTATCAGCCGGACATCATTGCCCGTATCCGTACCGATTATGTGCATGAACAGCAAGCACGTTACCGTACTGTCATTGCCGATCTGGAACAACGTATTGCCAACGCTTCCACCGGCGAACGTGTGAAGCTGAACAAAAAGCTGACCGCTTTGCAGGCACAGGATGCTGAAATCCGTACTTACGAGGAAAAGATTCACCACCTTGCCGACCAGATGATTTCGATTGATTTGGATGACGGCGTGAAGAAAAATTATGCAATTTTCCAGGATGTTTTGGCTAAAATAAAGTAAAGGAGGGATTGCGTATGATGGCAGATGAGAAGATTAAAAATTCCAATGAACTTGAGTTTGCTGTATTTTGTATTGAAAATGTTGCAGCAAAGCTGGGTGTGGATGCAGAACGTGTCTATCAGGCATTTACCGAAAAAAGCGATATTCTGAATGGTTATATCGTGCCGGAATATGAAGTGCTGCACACTCAGAGCAGGGAATATATCGTAGCTGACCTCCTTGATGTGATGAAAGAAAGGGGTGTGGAAGTATGATTCTTTACCATGGCTCTTTCTTAGAGATTGCACAGCCGGATTTGGTTCATTCCCGCCCTAACGTAGACTTTGGGCGTGGCTTTTATGTCACATCGCTGCATGAGCAGGCTGCGAAATGGTGTGGGAAATTCAAACGCCGAGGAAAAGACGGTATTATTTCAAAATATGAATATGATGAGAGCCGGGAAACGGAATTGAAAGTTTTGAAATTCGATTCTTATTCCGAGGAATGGCTTGATTTTATTTTGAATTGCCGTAGTGGAAAAGATATGACAGATTACGATCTTGTACTTGGTGGTGTTGCCAATGACAAGGTGTTTAATACAGTGGAGCTGTTCTTTGACGGACTAATTGACAAGGTGGAAGCAATCACTCGGCTGGGTTATGAAAAGCCGAATTTGCAAATTTGTTTTCGGACAGAAAAAGCACTGTCTTTGCTGCATTTTGAAGGGAGTGAAAGACTATGACGGCCAATCCGATTTTACTTCAGAAAAAATATAGCCGTGTCATCGAGTGCTTTGCAAAACAGCAGGGACTTTCGCTGGATGCGGCATTGGATTTTTTCTATCATTCCGAGGTTTATCAGTTGATCCGTGATGGCGTATCAGATATGCACTGCATGAGCGACGCATATTTGGCGGATGAATTGGAACAGGAATATCAGATGAAGCAATAGTATGAGCAAAAGCTAAAAACAGGAAACATTTTGAAAAAATTTGAATTAATGACACTAAACGTTATTTGATCAGCAGGTAAAACAACTGTCTGAGTTTTATCAGCGTCGCATCATTTTCTGGTACGATGAAGATAAGGAATTTGAGGATAAACCGGATGAAGTGGTTTTGGAAAATGCAAAGGTTATTGCGCTGACAGGAAACAATGCGTTTTCTGTAAAAAAATTACTTTCAGTAGAAGATTTGACCACAAATTATCTGGTTTATATTTTTCCAAAGATTTGTCGTAAAAATGTGGTCAAACCAAGAAAATTGAGTGCGAAAGTAAGTGAAAAATCCCTGTGAAGTAGTGGCATACGCCATGCACAGCTCGGGAAAGACTTCCCTCGCTGTCGGGCTGTCGCCCTATACATTTCCATGAAAGAGCCATCTTTGTCAAGCAAGCTTGAAAGATGGCTCTTTCACGTAAATGTGCTTGGCTCATCGAGTTCACAAAAAGTTCACAAAAAAATTAGCACTCACCTATTGACACTGCTAATAATAGGTGCTATATTACACTTAGAACAAAGGAAAGGAGATCAATCAGAAGAGATTCTCCGAAAGGAAGTTTCATTCTGATGAATCAAAATTCTTCGTTCTGTAATCATAATAATAAGACATAGGTTTCATGAGCAGTGAGATCGTGAAGGTGAATGGTTCATCCCACGGAGCTCCTGCGAATGTCAAGAGAATGGAGGAATGACTTATGATGATGCCTAGCGTATTTGGTAGAGATATTTTTGATGACTTTATGGATGGATTTGCATTTCCGGATGTAAACAAGGAATTGTATGGTAAACATGCGAAGAACGTAATGAAGACAGATGTCCGGGAACTGGATAACGGATATGAAATTATCGTAGATCTGCCCGGCTTCAAGAAAGATGAAATCGAGGTTCAGCTGGAGGATGGTTACCTGACCATTTCCGCAGCGAAGGGTCTTGATAAGGATGAAACCGATAAGAAGGGCAACTACATCCGCAAGGAGCGTTACAGCGGTTCGATGAGTCGTAGCTTCTATGTCGGTGACGGCATTTCCGAAGATGACATTCATGGTAAATTCGAGAATGGTATCCTGCAGTTGGATGTTCCTAAGAAGGAAGCCAAGGCAGTTGAAACCAAGAAGCGGATTTCCATTGAAGGATAACCGGTAGGACGGAACTCTTAATTCCATTGAAGGATAATCAGAAGAACGGAGCTCTTAAAACAGCATAAGAAATAAACAGACAAGGGTGTTCTCTACGGAGAGCACCCTTTTTTGGCTTTATAAGAAATGTTCGCAAGCGACTCTCTATTTGCACAGAGCACTTAGTTGTCATGCATATGAGAAAAAGCTCCGGTGGATCTTTTTTGAGTAAAAGCAAGCCAGAGGAGCAGCTTGAATGGAACTTAGAGCGGGCCGGCTGTAGGCGTTTTCTTATAATAGGGGGTTGTTTTATGGCGGTACAGCATCAGAAGTCCACGGACGCATAGTTCTGTGGCCATGGCAATCCACACACCCTGAAGTCCGAGTGGGCCAACCAGAAGCGTAGCCAGTCCGATCCGCACGATCCAGATGCTTCCAAGATTCATCAGACTTGGGACAAAGGTATCCCCGGTTCCGCGCAAAGCACCGGCAGCCACAATGGAGATTCCATACAAAGGCTCTGCCAGAAGTCCGATCCGCAGAACCCGTGCGGCAAGCTGACGGACATTGGGATCGGGTGTAAGAATACGGAACACATAAGGGCACAGGAACATCATGAAAAGTCCGGTCAGCCCCATAAAAACAGCACCCATAACGGTACAGATGATCCCATACCGCCGGGCCAGTGTATCTTTCTTTGCACCAATGCTTCTGCCGACTAAGGTGGTAGCGGCAGACCCGATACCATATCCCGGCATATAACAAAAGCTTTCTGCAGTAATGGCGAAGGAATGAGCTGCAATTGCAACTGCACCCAGAGGAGCAATAATCATAGTCGATGCGACCTGTGCCCCGCTCATGGCAATTTCCTGAACAGCGACAGGCGTTCCGATTTTCAATGCCTTCTGCAGAATATTCCGTTCAAAGGCTCCCTTTTCCCTACGATTCAGGGAAAGGGCGGGATTACAGAAATAGCAGCGCCATGCCATTGTGAGGCTGATTACGGCACACGCAAGAGCTGTTCCCATACCGGCGCCCATGACACCAAAGTGCGGAATCAGCAGGGTGTTAAAGATCACATCAAGAATACACATCGCAGCATTCAGGATACTTGGGGTAACCATATCCCCACTGCATTGCAGGAATGAGGAGGACAGTGAATTTAACTGCGAAAAGGGAACCATCAGTGCAAATACCAGAAAATAAGCGGAGGAATTCCGGATAATATCCTCACTGCCGCCCAGCCAGATGGGGAGGTGCGGACTTAGTAAAATCCCGGTCAGACACAATATTCCCGACAGACAGAAAGCAGTGAGAAGGCCGTGCCGTTCCACATTACGGGCTTCCTGTTCCTCACCGGCACCGATGTGGTGGGCTACCTGTACGGAAAATCCGGCAGAAACCGCGTAAGTAACGCCTCCAAAGAGCCACGTCGTTGTGGAAACAAGTCCGATGGAAGCAGAGGCATTGGCTCCCAGTGCCCCTACCATGGCGGAGTCAATGTATTGCATCACAATTGTGGTAATCTGTGTCAGAATGGCAGGAAGGCTCAGCTTCCATACCTGTAAAATATGTTGTTTCAGTTCGTAAGAGTTCTGTTTCATAAGTATTATAAGAAGGTAACTGTTCAATACAGCAGTTTGTTAATAGGGTTATTTCCTGGTATCCATGCTGTCACGGAAATTGTGAACAGAGGATTCACGGAGGATCGCCCTTCGACCGTATCATATCCTGCCAGACCTGTCAAGCCGTGCCGGGATACCTGTAACTTTCCAAGTCTTTTAATCAATTCCCCGGTCGGTACAAATAGGAAATCACATAATTTTCACAAAATCTTTGTTCTTTTATCGCAGGAGTCGGAAAAACAGGAAGACGTTCAGGGAGGTGAGGAAGATGCTGGCAATTTATAAAAAGGAATTCAGATCAGTTTTTGTTAACAGCACCGATCCGGGTTTCGGATATTGTGCTGGGTAAGTTTTATGCACTGGCCACATTGCTATTCATCCCGGTTGCGATTATCAGTATTTATCCTCTGGTTCTGAGTGCGTTTGGTGAGATTTCTTTAACAGAAACCTATCTGGCAGTCGGGGCATTTTTCCTTTACGGTCTTGCCTGTATTACAATTGGAGAATTTGTGTCCTCCATTACGGAAAGCTAGATGATCGCAGCAATTATTTCCTTTGGCATTCTGTTTGCAGGCTATGTAATGAATGCAATGCCTAAGCTTTATATGGTGACCGGACATGGCGAGCTCGAACTGGACTCTGCCTTTACGGACATCCTGCAAAAGGCGAACATCGATACGCAGACGGATATTATCTTACGGTCAATGACGGCAGCAGTGTTTACCTGATTGACAGTAGTACCTATTATCTGTTGCATAAGGATTCTTCCTGTTTTGAAGCGGCGGATGAGGAGGAGAGCACGGAAGCCGCAGATCAGGAATAAATATCTCAGATCAGGGATAACTCAGATCAGGGATAACTCAGATCAGGAATAACTCAGAGCGGGAAGCTCTACTGCGATGGTGGTGCCCTGCTTTGAGCTTTCCGCTACCCGGACGGATCCGCCATGGAGGTCTGCAATTTCCCATACCAGAGAAAGCCCCAGTCCTGCACCGCCGTATTCCCGGCTGCGGGATTTGTCTACCCGGAAAAAGGGCTGGAAGATACTCCGCTGAAATTCTGCAGGAATGCCACATCCGGTGTCGGTCACATAAATGTGGATATTCGTATCCTCCCGGGTTACACAAACCAGGACGGAACCGTTCGTGCGGTTGTACTTGATGGCATTTTCTGTCAGGTTAAAGAGCAGCCGGTAGATTAAGGCATCGCTGCCAGTCATGACACCATCGCCATCCTGCTCCAGCGTGATGCCGCGCTTCTCAGCCAATGGAGCAAGATCTGTAAAGATTTCCTCAATCATTGGAGCAAGATGGATCTGATCATTACGTGCCACCTGTTGAAGACTGCTCATTTCCAGAAGTGTCTTTGACATCTGGGTCAGACGTTCCGTCTGTTCTCCCAAAAGCCGGAGAAATTCTGCTGTTTCCGCATTGATATCGGGATGCTCTGCGGAAAACAGCTCCAGCTGGGCCTGCATGAGCGCAAGGGGAGTACACAGCTCATGGGCAGCATTACCGGTAAACTGCCGCTGGGCTGCAAAGGCCTGATTCAGCCGGTCCAGCATCTGATTAAAAGAATGACTCAGCCGGTAAAACTCCGGCAGAAGCTTTTCGTTCATTTTCATGTCTGTAAGATTATTGATCTGTACCTTTTCTACCTGCGCAGAAAAGCTGCGTAAGGGCTTTAAAGCATGTCCACTGACAAAGTAGGCCAGAATTCCACTCAGTACGATCACGATAGCGGTAATATACCAGTTGGTTATACAGAAGCTTTCCTGAGCTCCATAGATGATGATGGTGAGATCCTGATCCTGATCTACCGTTTCAGGATCGAAAAAGTCTGTCTCTCCCTCCGGGGTTAAGTCCTGAAGAGATTCACCGATGGAATCCATATAATGGATGCCTGACGTGCACAGCAGAAGCTCCATGGAAACACAGGCAATACCAATGAGCAGAACGGTCATGATCGTGATACGCCATTGCAGGGATAATTTTTTCATATGGTATCACCTCCAATCAGATAGCCTTCTCCGATACGGTTATGGATGGGATCATAGCCCAGTCCGGAGCGTAGCTTTTTGCGCAGGGAAGAGATATGCACCCGGATGGAGTTGCTGAAATTGTCTACACTGTTGTCCCAGACATGCTCCATCAGCTCTTCCTGACTCACCGGACGTCCCTGATGTACCATCAGGTATTCCAGAATGCCGGTTTCCTTACGTGTAAGAGAGAGGCTCTGTCCCTTTACGCTGGCAGCTCTTGTACGTGTATCGAAGGTCAGATCTTTGCAGGTAAGAAGTACATCCTGCTGGGTGAACTGCCGCAGGGTCAGGCTGCGGATCCGCGCTTCCAATTCTGCCAGGTGAAAGGGCTTGGCCAGATAGTCGTTGGCTCCGGCATCCAGTCCGGCCACCTTATCCTCCACTCCACTCCGGGCAGAGAGGATCAGAACCCGCGTTTCGTGGTCAGTCTGCCGTAAAGTACGCAGTACAGTCATGCCATCTTTGCCGGGCAGGTTCAGATCAAGCAGTACCAGATCATAGTGTTCCGTATATAACAGCTCCAGTGCTTCTTCTCCATCGTGACAGAAGTCTACGCTATAGGCAAGACGGCGCAGGTCACGGACAATGGTTTCGCACAGGGCACGTTCATCTTCAATTACTAACAGGTGCATGAAAGAAGTCCTCCTTCTTATTATAATAAGAATCTTGTGATCAGAATCTGATAGAACAGTTCAGTTACATTATATCAAAGATAAATAAATTCCGCGTTAAATTTCTATTCTTAACAGAAACTTTAATTTCCATATGCTATACTGGGATCATACCTGCAGCAGAAGGTGTAAGATAACAATAAACCTATGCCGGCAGGATGGATCATTCCTTACAGATCGTAAGGGGTATCCGCCATAAATATATTGTAGTAGAAAGGATAAGAACAACACATGAAAAAAAGAAATTCAGCCGGCAGACTGCTGGCAATACTACTTGTTGCTTTGCTGGTGCCGGCTATGACAGCCTGCAGCGCAAAGGATGGAGATCAGATGACAGAGCAGACAGAGCAGACAGAGCAGAGTGAAACCGGCTCTGTCACGAGTGACGAACCGCAAAACGAAGAGGAAGCGCTTGCTTTGTACAGGGAACTGATGGAGCAGGAGAACAAAATCCTCTCAGAGAATACAGATCTCTGGGAAAAGGTGTATCTGGAAGCTGACAAGGGAATGGCAATGCTTGAGGATGGAAAAAACTACGGTGAATTTCTGCTTAAGACCATTGAAGCGGTGAAGGATCAGTTTACAGAGGAGGAGCTGAAGACGCTTCAGAGTGCAGCGGAGAAGATCAGTGAGCTCGAAAGCAGACTGACGATGCTGGAGGAAAAATATCCGGAGGTTGCCCAGAAATATCTGGATAGCGGAATGAGCATGGAGGCAGACAGCGATGATGCGGACAGCGGAATGAGTATGCCGGCAGACAGCGATGATGCGGACAGCGGAATGAGTATGCCGGCAGACAGCAGTGACAACAGCACGGAGACGTCATCCGATGACAGCAATGCACAGAAGTTCCCTGACTTTGAGGGAAAGGATCTGGACGGAAATGAAGTAAAGAGCAGCGAGCTGTTTGCAGGTAATGCCGTTACGGTTGTGAATTTCTGGTTTACCACCTGTGGACCCTGTGTGGGTGAGCTTTCAGAGCTGGATGCACTGAATAAGGAGCTTGAAGGAAAAGGAGGAGCGCTGATCGGCGTGAATTCCTTTACACTGGACGGTAATGAGAACGAAATTGCAGAAGCAAAGGACGTGCTGGCAAAGAATGGTGCAGCTTATCAGAACGTGTATTTTGCATCTGACAGCGAGGCGGGAAAATTTACAATGAATATTTATGCCTACCCGACTACGTATGTGGTTGACCGCAACGGCAACCTGGTAGGTGATCCTATCGTAGGTGCCATCACGGAAAAGAAGCAGAAGAAGATGCTTGAGGATCTGATTGATCAGGCACTTGCAGCTGATCAGCAACAATAGTTGATAGAGCCTTACCTTTCGTGCTAAAATAGTAACGGTTCAGAGCAACCGCAAGCTGCAGATTACACGGAAACAGAGGTCGAAATGCCAGAAGAAACAACACATAAGCGCCGTGTGCGTTATAAGGGAACACATCCCAGAACATTTGAAGAAAAATATAAAGAGCACGATCCTGAGAAATATGCCGATACGGTAGCTAAGGTAATCGAGAAGGGGAGTACTCCCGCAGGAATGCATATTCCCATCATGGTAAAGGAGATTCTGGACTTCTTACAGATCCGTCCTGGACAAAAGGGACTGGATGCAACACTTGGCTACGGTGGGCACACCCGGAAGATGCTGGAAAAGCTGACAGAGGCGTCAGGGACATCAGGGCTGACAGATGAAGTCTATATAAAGGATGACGTTCAGACAAAGGGTGATTCATGGAAAAATTCAGAGGACAATTCAAGGGATAATCCAGCGGACAATCCAGAGGACAATTCAAGGGATAATCCAGCGTACAACTAAAGGAATAATCAAAAGGACAACTCAAGGAATAATCCAAAGGACAATTCAGAGGAAGTGTTTAGAGAGAAAGCTCCGGAGGGACATCTGTATGCACTTGATGTTGATTCCATTGAAATTGTAAAGACCGGAGAACGGCTTCAAAAAGCAGGATATGGAGAAGAAATCCTTACGATTCTTCAACAGAACTTTGCCAATCTGGAAACGGTAGCAAAGGAATATGGTCCGTTTGATTTTATGCTGGCGGATCTTGGTGTGTCCTCCATGCAGATTGATGATCCGAAACGAGGATTTTCCTATAAGGCAGACGGACCGCTTGACCTGCGTCTTGATCCGCAGCACGGGATTCCGGCTTCACAGAGACTTCGGGAGCTTAACAGGGAGGAACTGATCGGAATGCTGGTGGAAAATTCCGATGAACCCTATGCGGAGCAGATTGCATCCGAGATTTGCAAAACATTCAAAAAGGGAGGAAGCATGGATACCACAACGGCATTACGTGAGGCTATTGAACGTGCATTGTGTTTCCTTCCGGAGAATAAAGAAAAGAAGGATATTTTAAAGAAGACCTGTCAACGTGTATTTCAGGCACTGCGTATTGATGTGAACAGTGAATTTGAAGTTCTGGAGGCGTTTCTGAATGCACTTCCGGAGGCATTGGCGGATGGGGGAAGAGTAGCAATTCTTACGTTCCATTCCGGAGAAGACCGTCTGGTAAAAAAGGCATTCCAGCAGTACTATCGGGAAGGAATATTTGAAGAGATTGCAACGGATGTCATCCGTCCCACTGCGGAAGAATGCCGTCAGAACGGCCGTGCCCGCTCAACCAAGATGCGCTGGGCCATCCGTGCAGGGCGGTAAATTATCTGGTAACAGTACAATCATTTATTCATACAGAATAGTAATTTTATATGGCGAAGTAACCACATGAGGTAAACTACGCTGCGCGATAGCCTGGCTGGGCTGTGGCGCAGCTTTTGTTTTCACGAGATTGTTTCAAGCCACTCTGTTTCTGGTGTGATCAGCGGCCATGAGATTTCTCAGAATCATTCTGCCACAAGATTTCCAGGAACCAC
>ERZ1673730.1614-NODE-1614-length-14846-cov-5.121425_pt1 | contig 14846 bp, 14 predicted proteins | sample MGYA00580200_ERZ1673730 | MGnify/ENA primary metagenome ERZ1673730 (study PRJEB41218, sample SAMN15661761) | gut metagenome | host: Homo sapiens | place: Canada: London | collected 2015-08-20/2019-03-30 | study: EMG produced TPA metagenomics assembly of...
AAAGATTTTGATGTAAAAGAAGATATTTTAATAGCGTATGAACCTGGTTATTCTATTTGAACAAGTATTTTGCCTACTACGAGTGAACTTGAAGAGGTAATAAAGTTAATAAAAGATAATATTTTTAGAAAATACAATTGTAATATTAAAGTTTTATATGGTGGAAGTGTAGATGAAACAAATATTGAAAAACTAAATAAAATAAAGGATTTAGATGGTTATTTAATAGGAAAAAATAGTTCATCAAGTGCTAAAATAATACAAATTATGAATAAAATAGATTGATTTCGACAAAAATAGATAAAAAAAACTATAGAAATCAATCTATTTTTGTAGTAAAATTATAATTGCGTTAGAAGTATATGAAGGGAGATAATATGGAGAAACTTAAAGTTGCTTTAATCGATGACAATATTGAACTTGTTAATATGATTAAGGAATATTTTAGTAGTAACGCAAAAATTAGAGTAGTATATGAAGCGCACGATGGAGAAGAAGGTTTAAACTTAATAAAATCTAAATTTGATGACATTGATGTTTTATTACTTGATTTAATTATGCCTAGAAAAGACGGAGTTAGTATTTTAGAAGAAATGAATGAACTATCTTTAAATAAAAAGGTAATAGTTTTAACTTCTTATAATACACAAGATATGATAAGAAGAGTATCCGAACTTGGAGTAAATTATTTCATTTTAAAACCATTTGATTTAGAAGAATTAGAAAAAAGAATTTTGGATGTTGGTAAAGTAAGTGATGAACCCAAGTCAATTGATTTGATGCATCAAAATTTACAAATATCTATTACAAATGTATTACATGAATTAGGTGTTCCATCACATATCAAAGGTTACCAATATATAAGAGAAGGGATTTCAATTATATATGATAAACCAGCAGTGATTGGTGGAATTACAAAAGAATTATACCCTACGATAGCAGATAAGTTTGGCACAACAACTTCAAGAGTAGAAAGAGCAATAAGACACGCTATTGAAGTTAGTTGGAATAGAGGGGACTGGGATTTAATGGAAGAAATTTTTGGACATAGTGTAGATATAGATAAAGCCAAACCAACTAATTCAGAATTTATTGTTACAATTGCAGATAAATTAAGATTAGAAAATAGAAAACCATTAGTTAAAAGTTATTAACAAAAATGTCAGTAACTTTTTTTCTTTAGAAATGATATTTCTTAAATTGACTTTTATAATATAAAATATTAAAATTATATTAGAGTTAGATTGACTTTTGAAAAGCTTTATGTTATAATAATGCCATTCAACAAAGAGAGTTAATTTATAGTTATTAAGGAGGAAGTTTTATGGATAATAAAATAGAAATAACAAAAGTATTAAAGAATTTAGATGAATATACAGAAGAAGAGTTAAAAGCTGGAAGACTTTACCAAACAGGATTTGAATATAATGGTAAAATATATTACTTTGAAAAACCAGTTATATGTTATTCAGATATGCCTGGATTATTTAAGTATTTCATGGTAGAAAATGGAAATGAAGCTGATAGTTATACAACCTATATGTATGAACAATATAAAAAGGCTTTTAATGAAATAAATATGGATTATCAACTTAATGCATTGGATGGAAAACCAATATTTGATAAAATAATAAAAAATGAAATAAATTACACAAAAAAAGAAGATAAAGTAGTAAAAAAAGAACTTGAAGATAAGAAAAAGAAAGTTCAAGAAGAAACAGAAAAAGAATTTCAAGAAACACCAGTAGTTGCTCCTATTGAAAATGTTAAAGTTTCTAAAAAAGGAAAAAGCCTAATTGCTGGAGGATTAATTGCTTTAGCAATCTTTGGTGGAGTTATTATTGGTACAAACTTTGATAAAATAAAAAATATTTTCAAAGGTAATAAAGTAACAAATGATGATTTAACTGAAGATAATGTAAGAAAAGTAACTGTAGATTTTACTAAAAACTTTAATAAACTTTGTGAAGAAAAAGCAAATAGTAAAACATTGAAATTACAAATTACAGAAGAAGAAACTAGATTGTTCTATTTGTTTGTTAATTATAAAAATTATACTGAAGAACAAATAGCAAATGTTATGGGAGAAATAACTAATCCAAGTGAAGTTGCTAGAAAAGTTACTAATTTCGTTACGCAATTAACTAAATATGAAGCATTAACGAATGAAAGTGTAGATACAAGTTCTTTATTAATTAATGAAAATGCTAAAAAAGAATATAAAGAGTTTAAAAACATGATTAAAGATAATAAAGTGGGTAATGCATTTGATAAGTATTCTTCAAATAATATGACTTATTTAGATTATATTAATCCTAATATTTATAGTAAATTAAGTAAAGAAGAAAAAGATGCTTTAGCTAGTATATATGGTGCTTCTTTAGAAAGATTTAAAGAATTTGTTATTAATGTTAATTATTTAGCTAGAATTAATAATTTAGTTAATAAATTTAATTCAAATACTTTAACAAAAGAAGATTTAGAATTAAGGGAAGCTCCTATTTCTAAGGGAAATAAAGATACATATAATGATTTATTAAAAGATCATGGTATTGATAAAGTTACTACAAAAACTGAAACTATAACAAAAGATGAAGCAATTAAAGATTTTGGAAGTGGCAAGGTTAAAGATGCTGAAAATAAAGCTGATCAAAAATTAAATGATAAAAATAAGAGTGAACAAGAAAGAGCAGATCAAATAGAAAGTGATTATAACAAAAAAATAAAAGAAACAATTGATGAAATTATTAAAAAAGGTGTTAATAAAGATGGACTTTATGATATACCAAGTAATGCTAGTCCTGAAGTAAGAAAAGAATTAGAAAATATGAATGAACAACTAAGAAAAGCAATGGAAGATGCTAAAAAAGATAATGATAAGGCAATTGATGATGCTTTAAAAAATAGTAATACAAATACAAATGTTACACAAGCACCTAAAGAAGAACAAAAACCTAATTTAGATTATAGTGATGCAGAAATTACTGGAGAATATATTAGTCAAGAAGAATATGAAAAATGGCTTCAAGAAGCAAATATGCTTTTAGATGATACATTAGAAAAAGGAACAACTCGTTCAAGATAAGGGGGTATGATGTATGAACGAATATAATGAATATACTGTTGAAGAAGAAAAAAAGCCTATATTAAAAACATTGAAATTAGTTTTAATTGTAATACTTGCAATTGCATTATTTATACTTTTAATGTGGTTAATTAAAGGCAATGGTAATGATAATAATGGAAATAATGAAAGTCCACTTGCAAATCAAATATTTTATAATAATATTGAAAGAATGAAAGATGCAGCAGAATCATATTTCACATTAGAAAGATTACCTCAAAAAGAAGGGGATAAAATAACTTTAACTTTAAAACAAATGTTAGATAAAAAGTTACTTTTACCTTTAACTGATAAAAATAATAATACATGTAGTGATACAAAGTCTTATGTTGAAGTAACAAAATTGGCTACAGAATATCAATTAAAAATATTCTTATCATGTGGCAATGAAGAAGATTATATAATTGTATACATGGGATGTTATGATTATTGTAAGAACTTTATATGTGAAAAGAAAGAAGAAGAAAAACCTGCTCCTACACCAAGTACAAATCCTTCATGTTCTTTAAAGGTTGTAAGTGGTAATTATGATAATTCACTTAATAGTTATGTAAGTAATGTTGTAATTAAGTTTAGAAATACATCTGGAGGAAACGGAAGTAAAGTAGTAGCTTCAGGTATAGGAACATCAACTAATTATACAAATAGTAGTTATGTAGTTACCAATAATGGAACATCAAGAGTTTATGGTTATGTAAAAGATGAAAATGGTAAAACAGCAACTTGTAGTATAGTAGTTAAAAAAACAACACCAGTTGTTAAAAAATATGAATATAAATATGAAAAGAAAGTAGAAGCAGAATATAGTGCCTGGTCTAATTGGTCTGATAATAAAACATATAAAGATAGTGATAATATTGTATGGGGTAAACAAGAATTAGTATGGAATGAAAAAAATGGTGCTGTTAAAGCTTATGTAAAAGACCTTAACCAACCTGTTTGGAGAAATTCTTATACAAAATTACTTGGATATTATAAACAATATTTATGTGATGGATATACTTATTATAGAGATAGTGCTACAAATACAACTTATGAAACAGGAAGTTATGCTTATGTTAAAACTGTAACAGGAGCTTCAGGTATTCCTAGTGATACTGCTAATACAAAATATGTATTAGATAATGTAAAAGTTGAATTATGCTCAGACTGTAGTATTAAACCAACACCAGTATATAGTTATAAAGTATATACAAGAACATCTAATGCTGTTACAAAAACTGAAGATGAATTAAGAGCAACATGCAATGTTAAAGAATACAGTGTGCCAATTTATGGGCTTGAATATAAATTAGAAGGTTATGTAAAAGTGGCTACTTATATTCCTGTATATCATACAAAAACAAGAACATTAATAAAAGACGCTTATACAAGTAACTTATGGTCATCTTCAAATAACGATCAATCTTTAATTAAACAAGGTTATGTTTATACTGGAGTTAAAAGAGAAGTTAAATAGGACAAGTTTTGTCCTATTTTTTCATATAATATAAAAAAAGAGTATTGACAAACAATTGTTTGTATAATAAAATATATTTACAGGAGTGATAATTATGAAAAATTTATATATTGATTTTGATGGGGTTATACTAGACACAATAACATATTTATATAGAGATTTAGAAGAATCAGGAAAAAATTATACTGATGAAGAAAAGAAAAACTTTTATATTAATTATAATTGGGAAAATGTAATAAAAGATGAACTTATAATAAATGACAGTATTAATTGTATAAAAAAAATAATAGAAAGCAATAAATTTAACTTAGCTATTTTAACGCATGTTAATTCTATAAAAGAAGCAGTTTTAAAAATTAATTATTTAAGAAAATATTTTAAAGATATAACAATAATTCCTTGTCCTAAAGAGATATCTAAAACAAAAATGATACATACAAAAGATGCAATATTAATAGATGATTATTCGGGTAATTTAAGAGAATGGAAAAAAGAAGGTGGAATTCCTATTAAGTTTTCTTTAGGAGTTGAACCTAATGAATTTATTGTAATAAAAAAATTAGATGAAATAATTGATTTATTTTAAATTAACACATAGATTTCACAAACAATATATATAATCTATTTAGTAAGTGGGTGATTTTATGCAAAAAATATTAATCGTCGATGATGAAGAAAATATAAGAAAAGTAATAAGAGAATATCTAGAGTTTGAAGGATTTTTATGCTTTGAAGCTAGCAATGGGGAAGAAGCAATTAAAATGTGTAAAGAAAATTCCTATGATCTAATTGTCTTAGACATTATGATGCCTAAAATAGATGGCTTTACTGTTGCTAAAGAAATAAGAAAAAAACAATCTGTTCCTATTATAATGCTATCAGCAAGAAGTGAAGAGTATGATAAACTTTATGGTTTTGATGTTGGAATTGATGATTATGTAACAAAACCATTTAGTCCTAAGGAACTTGTTGCAAGGATAAAAGCTAATTTAAAAAGAAACACTATTATGAATGAAGAAATAAGTTATCTTGGCTTAAAAATAGATACGCTTGGTCATAATGTTTATGTAGATAACAAAAAAATAAATCTTACAAATAAAGAATATGAACTTTTATTATATTTAATTAAAAATAAAAATATTGTTTTAACTAGAGAACAAATACTTAATAATGTATGGAATATGGATTATTTAGGAGAAGAAAGAACAATAGATACGCATATAAAAACATTAAGAAGTCTTCTTGGAAAGTATAAAACTTTAATAGTAACAGTAAGAGGGGTAGGTTATAAATTTGAAGAAAACGGACTTGTTTAAAAGAATAGATAAGAAAAGCTTAAAGTTTAAACTTTTATTAACTTTTATTATCTTTTCTTGTTTTATATTTATTTTACTATGGCTTTTACAAACAGTATTTTTTGCTTATTTTTATGAAACAAATAAAAAAAATGAAATTATTTTAACAGCATCTTTGGTTATGACTAAATTATATGATGATAATATTCAAGAAGTAATAGATGATTATTCATATAAATATTCTTCTAATATATATATAATAGCAAATAATAAAGTTTTATATGCTTCGAATAATTATGAAAATAAATATAGTCAAATAATTTTACCTATTAATATTAATTTAATTGAAGATAAAACAATAACAAGAGTTAAAAATAATAAATTTAATATAGATATGTTTTGTTATCAGTTAACAAATGAAGATAATATAAAAGTATTAGTAACAACACCAGTTGAAGCTACTGAAAGTGCAATAAGGGTATTAAAAACAGAACTTCTTTTTATAACTATAACATTAATTATTATTTCATCAATCGTAGCTATTTATTTGTCTTATTATTTAACAAAACCAATTAAAAAAATAGAAGAAAAATCTAAAAAATTAGGGGAAGGAAATTATAATGTTAAATTTGAAACTGGTTCATATACTGAAGTAGATAATTTAGCTAAAACATTAAATAGTGTTACAACAGAATTAAAGAAAACTGATGACTTAAGAAGAGAGTTAATATCTAATGTATCACATGATCTTAAAACTCCACTTACAATGATAAAGTCATATGCTGAAATGATGATAGATATACCACAGACAAAAGAAAAACAAGATGAAAAATTAAACATAATTGTAGAAGAAACGGATAGATTAAATATTCTTGTTAATGATATTGTAAATTTATCTAAATTAGAATCAAATATTGAAGAACTTAATTTAGAAGTTATTAATTTAAGCGAACTTTTAAAAACAATAGTTAATAGATTTAATTATTTAATAGAAATGGAAAACTATATTTTTGAAGTAAATATTGAAGATAATTTATATACAAAAGTTGATAAAAATAAAATATCACAAGTTATATATAATTTAATTGGTAATGCAATTAACTATACAGGAAAAGATAAAAGAGTAATTATTAATCTTTATGAAAAGAATAATTATATTTATTTTGAAGTTAAAGATACAGGAATGGGTATAAATAAAAAAGATATTGATAATATTTGGGATAAATATTATAAAGTAGAAATTAAACATAAAAGGAATATAGTATCAACAGGGCTTGGTTTATCAATAGTAAGAAATGTTTTAGATAAACATAAATTAAAATATGGGGTTATTTCAAAATCTAGAAAAGGTACAACGTTTTACGTTGTATTTACAAAAAATAAAAAATAATAAAAATTTTAAATTATCTTCATATAGATTTCACAAAACTTGTTTAATATTAATAGTGAAAGGAGGATAATTTAAAAATTAATTAAAAATAAAACAAACAAAAACAAACACAAAGTATTTTATAATTCTTTACATATAATATAATAAACGCAAAAAAATTTGAATCATAACAATAGTTATTTTTCAAATTTTTTGATATAATAAAAATAGGGAGGGATGTTATGAATATATATATTCGTGGAGAAAAGTTAGAAATAACTGATGCAATGAAATCTTATGCAAAGGAGAAATTAGAAAGATTATCTAAATATGTTAAAGATAGTGATGTTAATGCTAATTTATTATTTAAAATAAATGGTATTAAACAAAAACTAGAAGTAACTATACCTCTTAAGAATTTTACTTTAAGAGTAGAAGAAGTTGGAAATGACTTTTATGCAGTTGTAGATACAGCTGTTGATAAGTTAGAAAGACAAATAAGGAAAAATAAAACAAGACTTGAAAATAAACAAGTTAAAAGCAAAGTTGATTTTGATTTTATGAGTTTTGATGAAAAAGATGAAGAAAACGCAAATAAAATTGTAAGAAGAAAACAAGTAGAATTAAAACCAATGGATGAAGAAGAAGCAATTTTACAAATGGAACTTTTAGGACATGATTTCTATGTATTTAAAAACATTGATAAAGATGGTAAAATATCAGTTCTTTATCGAAGAAAAAATAATGATTATGGAATAATTGAAGAAGAATAGGAAAAACCCTGTTCTTTTTTTTATAATAAAATACCCTTAAAAAGTTTGTTAAAATATATAAAAAATATTGACAACCTGGGGGGGTTATATAATTGATTTATAAAGTTAATAAATATTGTGTATTAAATAACGATAGTAACCCTTCTAATTGTAATTGAAAAGAAGTTGGAGATAGTTCAAACCGTATATTTACTAAATATTGTTGTTTCGATTTTGAAATAAAAAGTGGCAATAAATACAACCTTAATTTGTTTATTAAAGATAGTAATAACAATATGGTTACAAAAATATTTGAGTTTGAGGCTTATGGTGTATTGGCACCATGCAAGTGTTAATTTACTAATAATTAGAAAATAAAAATACTTCAATAAAAATTTGAAGTATTTTTTATTGACAAATAATTAATTTATAAATATAATTAAATTGTATTATATGTATAATACAATTTGGAGGAGTTATGAGTTTTAGTAATGATAGGCCTATTTATATTCAATTAGTAGAACAATTAGAAATTTTTATAATTTCTGGCAAGGTTAAACCTGGGGAAAAACTACCTTCTGTTAGGGATTTTGCTCTTTCAAACAAAGTTAATCCTAATACTATGCAAAAAGCATTAATTGAGCTTGAAGAAAAAAAACTTATTTATACACCAAGTACAAGTGGTAAATATGTAACTAATGATATTAATGTTATTAATAGTTATAAAAAGAAATATTTAAAAAATAAAACTAATGAATATTTAAATACTCTTAGAGAATTAGGAATAACTAATGAAGAAGTAATGGATTATTTAAGGGAGGAAATGAAATGAATTTATTAGAAATAAAAGATTTAAATAAATCATTTGATGATAAGGAAGTGTTAAAAAATATTAATTTAACTATTTCAAAAGGAAAAATTATTGGCCTTTTAGGTAAAAATGGAACAGGAAAAACAACATTAATTAAATTAGTAAATGATTTATTAACAATTACAAGTGGAGAAATATTTGTTAATGGTAAAAAAATAGGAATAGAAAGTAAAAAAGTAATATCTTATTTACCAGAAAGAACATATTTAGATAAGTCTATGAGTGTTAAACAAGTATTAAAATATTTTAGTGAGTTTTATGATAATTTTGATGTAGATAAGGCAAAGAAGTTAATAAAAGATTTAGATTTGGATGAAAATTTGAGAATATCTAAAATGAGTAAAGGAATGCAAGAAAAGTTACAATTAATACTTGTTATGTCAAGAAAATGTGACTTATATATTTTTGATGAACCTTTGGGAGGAGTTGATCCTGCGACTAGAGATTATGTTCTTGATACAATATTATCAAACTTTTGTGAGGGTGCAAGTGTTATTATTTCAACACATTTAATAAGTGATATTGAAAGAGTATTAGATGAAGTAATATTTATGGATAAAGGTAGAATTATTTTACAAGAAGAATGTGATGTATTAAGAAATAAAGAAAACGAAAGTATTGATGAAATTTTTAGGAGGATGTTCAAATGTTAAAGAAATTATTAAAATATGATTTAAAATATATATATAAAGTTCTTGTAGTGTTTTATATATTAGTTATCTTTTTTGCTATATTTACTAGATTTATGTTATATAAAGATATAGCTATAATAAAAATATTCGGACAAGTTTGTAGTGGTATTACTATTAGTATGATTATTAGTATAATAATTAATAATATAATGAGGTTATGGGCTAGGTTTTACAATAATTTTTATAAAGATGAAGCTTATTTAACACATACTTTACCTATTAGTAAAAAAATATTATTTTTATCAAAGTTTTTAACTAGTGTTATTACTATTTTAGGTAGTATATTAGCAATAATTTTATCTTTGTTTATTGCATATTATACAAAAGATAATTATAATTTATTATTAAATATGGTTTCTTTTAAAACTTTAATTTTAGTTATAATTTTATTTATTTTAGAAATGGTTCTTCTTGTTTTATCTGGTTACTTTGGTATTTTAATCGGGCAAAGTAAAAATGAAAAAAAGATGTTTAAAACAGTTTTATATGGATTTATTTCATATATTGTAAATCAAATATTATTTATTTTAGTTATTTTTGTTGTAGGTGTTATAAATAAAGATGTTGCAGTAATATTTGAATCAAATATTAATAATTTTACAATCATTAATAATTTATTATCTGTAGGAGTTTGGTATTATTTTATATTAATTATAGTATATTATTACTTATGTTTGTATATATTCAATAAGGGAGTAAACATTGAATAAGTTTACTTTCTTTTATTTGTATAAAAAAAGCATTAATGATATAATTATTTTGGAGGATATTTATGGATAAAAAAATAACAATTGGACTTTTCTTAGATTCGTTTTTTCCAATGACAGATGGTGTTATTATGGTGGTTGATAATTATGCAAGAAGATTAGTAAAGTATGCTAATGTTATTGTATTCGCCCCTAAATATAGAAAAAAATATGATGATAGTAAATTACCATACCAAGTAATTAGATGTAATTCTTTTGAACCTGCTTTTTTTGATTATTTACTTCCAGTACCTAAGCTTGATATGAAATTTTATAAAAAACTTAATAGTTGTAATTTAGATATAGTACATATTCATTCGCCTTTTACTCTTGGTAAAGTTGGGGTTAAATATGCTAAAGAAAGAAATATACCATGTATAGGTACTATGCATTCACAATTTAAACAAGATTTTAAAAGAATTGTAAAAAGTGAATATATAGCAAGTTATCTTGTTGAAGGGTTAATGGATGTATTTAATAACTGTGATGAATGTTATGCTGTTAACCAAGAGGTTGCAAGAATATTTCATGAAGAATATCATTATAAAAAATTACCTAGAGTTTTAAATAATGCTACGGAAATGTTACCTGTTAAGGAAGAAAAACATGCTTATAATTATATTGATAAAAAATATAATTTAACACCTGATGTTAAAGTATTCTTATTTGTAGGTAGGATAAATGTATTAAAAAATATTTTATTTATTGTTGATGCTTTAAAAATATTAAAAGAAGAAAGACCTGATTTAAAATTTAAAATGTTTTATGTTGGGATGGGACAAGATGATGATGTTTTAAAAGAACATATAAAACAGCTTAATCTTAATAACGATATAATATTATGTGGAAAAATAATTAATAGAAAGATTTTAAGTTATTATTATAAAAGAGCAGATTTATTTTTATTTCCTTCAGTTTATGATGCTTCTTCAATCGTTCAAATTGAAGCGGCTTGTCAAAAAACACCAGGTATATTTTTAAAAAATACAGCAACAGCTTCTACAATTATAGATAATGTAAATGGTTTTTTATCAGATGATGATTTTTATAGTTATGCTTCTAAAATAATTGAAGTTTTAGACAATAAAGAATTATACGATAAGGTAAAAGAAAATGCTTATAAAGATTTATATAAGTATTGGGATGATGAAATAAATAATGTATATAAAATATATATTGATTTAATTAATAAAAAGAAAAAATAAATATAAGGGAAAATCATTTTCCTTTTTATTATTTTATAAATGTGATAAACTAGTAATAGTTAAGGAGGAATATTATGTTTGAATTAGTTAGTAATTATAAACCAAGTGGAGATCAACCTGAAGCAATAAAAGAGCTTGTCGAAGGAATTAAAAATAATAAGAAACAACAAGTATTACTTGGAGCAACAGGAACAGGGAAAACTTTTACAATAGCAAATGTTATAAAAGAAGTTAATAAACCTACTTTAGTACTTGCACATAATAAGACTTTAGCAGGGCAACTTTATGCGGAATTAAAAGAACTTTTTCCTAATAATAGGGTAGAATTTTTTATTTCATATTATGATTATTATCAACCTGAAGCTTATGTTCCTCAAAGTGATACATATATAGATAAAACCAGTTCAATAAATGATGAAATAGATGAACTTAGACATTCTGCAACAAATGCATTAATATCAAGAAAAGATGTTATCGTTGTGGCTAGTGTTTCTTGCATATATGGTATTGGAGAAAAAGAAGAATATGAAAAAAATATGCTTACTTTAAATGTAGGAGATGGAATAGATAGAAATTATGTTTTAAAAAAATTAGTTGATATGCTTTATGAAAGAAATGATATTGATTTTAAAAGAGGTTCGTTTAGGGTTCGTGGAGATGTTATTGAAATAATACCGACATCAGTTCATGATAAAGGAATAAGAATTGAGTTTTTTGGTGATGAAATAGATAAAATTAGTGAATTTGATGTAGTAACTGGTCGTGTTTTTGTTAATAAAAAAACAATATCTATTTTCCCTGCAAGCTTTTTTGTAACTAGTGAAGAAACATTAAAGAAAGCTGTTTCTAGTATAAAGGAAGAATTAAAAGAAAGATTAGAAGAGTTAAATAGTGAAAATAAACTAGTTGAAGCTCAAAGACTCGAGCAAAGAACTAATTATGATATAGAAATGATGTTAGAAACAGGTTTTTGTACGGGAATAGAAAATTACTCAAGGCATCTTGGAGGAAGAAAAAAGGGAGAAACACCAACAACATTAATGGACTTTTTTCCCAAAGATTATCTTTTAGTTGTAGATGAATCTCATGTTACACTTCCTCAAGTTCGTGGTATGTATAATGGTGACAGAGCAAGAAAACAAACACTTGTTGATTACGGTTTTAGACTTCCAAGTGCTTTAGATAATAGACCTCTTAATTTTGAAGAATTTGAAAAAAAGATAAATCAAGTTATATATGTTTCAGCAACCCCTGGAGATTATGAATTAGACCAAGCAGGAAGTTATGTCGAACAAATAATAAGACCAACTGGTTTACTTGATCCAACATTTGAAGTTAGAAAAACAAAAGGTCAAATAGATGATTTAGTAGGAGAAATAAATGAAAGAATATCTAAAAATGAAAGAGTATTGATTACAACTTTAACTATAAGGATGGCTGAAGAATTAACAGCATATTTAAAAAACTTAGATATAAAAGTTGCTTATCTTCATAGTGAAATTAAATCTCTTGATAGATTAAATATAATAAGAGAATTAAGACTTGGAACTTATGATTGTATTGTAGGAATTAATCTTTTAAGGGAAGGACTTGATATTCCTGAAGTTAGTTTAATAGCTATTTTAGATGCAGATAAAGAAGGATTCTTAAGAAGTAAAAGAAGTCTTATTCAAACAATGGGAAGATGTGCAAGAAATGCTAACGGGCATGTTATTATGTATGCTGATACGATAACAGAAAGTATGAAACTTGCTATGGAAGAAACTAAAAGAAGAAGATCTATTCAAGAAGAATATAATAAAAAGCATAATATTGTTCCTAAAACAATTATTAAAGAAATTAGAGATAATATATCAAATGTTGATAAGACAAATCTTGAAAAAAATAGTAAAAATGATATAATAAGTGTAGAAAGTATAGAAGATATAGAAAAAGAAATGAAAGAAGCTGCTAAAAAGTTAGATTTTGAAAGAGCAATGGAACTTCGTGATATATTATTTGAATTAAAATCTAAGTAGGAGGAGTAAATGGCCAAAAAAAGAAGAAAGTTAAAAAAACAATTTGTTAAATTAATAAGAGTATTTGTTTTGATTATACTATTTGTTGTTTTATGTGAAGTTATTTCATCTTTTGTTACAAAAAAAACATTTAAACTTGTAGAAATACATAATAATGATTATTTTACGAATAGTGATTTTGGTATTGTAACACTAACTAGTATTTATGATTATGATAATGATGGCGTTGATGATTATACTGATATTTTAAATGGTGCTAAAAAGTATGCCGAATTTAACCCTAAGTATGTAAGTAAATACTATGCAGGTGGATATCCTCCTGTTGAAGAAGAGGGAGTATGTACAGATCTTATTTGGTATGCCCTTCTTGAGGCTGGCTACGATTTAAAAGATATGATTATTCTTGATATAAAAGAAGATCAAGAAAATGGAAGTGAAAAATATGGAATCAAATATAGAGATGATAACATCGATTTTAGAAGAGTCGGTCAACAAAGAGTATTCTTTGAAAGTTATGTTGAAGTATTACCAACAAGTTTAGAAAAATTAGAAACATTCCAACCAGGTGACATCGTAACTTTTGATGGTTCAGAACATATTGCTATGATATCAGATAAAAGAAATAAAAATGGAATTCCATATTTAATTCAAAATAGTGATGAAGAACAAACAGAAAAAGAAGAAGATGTATTGGAAGAAACACCAATGAAAATAACAGGTCATTATAGATTTACTTTTAATAGAGATATAAAAAGATTAATGAATAAAGTTAAAGAATCATAAAGGATGATTCTTTTTTTGTGTAATATTGGTACAAAAATGTTTTTGAATGTTAAAATTTATAAAAAATATTGACAACCTGGGGGGGGTGTTTTATATAATTAATTTATAAAGTTAATAGTTAATAAAATAAGGTTGTGGTTATAGTGAAAAAAATAATAAGTTTTTTAAATACAGATATTAAAATAATAAATAGTTATTTTTTATTTACAATAGTTTTAATTATATTAGTATGTATAGGATATTCAAGTTATGCATTATTTAGTTTTACAAAAACAAGTACTAATGTAATTGAAGGAACAGTTGGAGAATTAAAGAAAAGTGGTGTAGATACTTTAATAAAATTAACTAATAATCAAAATAACAGTGGATTATATACCATAACACATCCTACTGATAGTACACTTCAAATAGGAACTAATGAATTTATAACAGAATATAGATATCGTGGAGCAAGTCCAAAAAACTATGTAACATTTAATAATGAAGTATGGAGAATAATTGGAGTGTTCCCAACCGATGATGGAACAGGTAA
>ERZ1673730.1637-NODE-1637-length-14546-cov-7.012145_pt1 | contig 14546 bp, 10 predicted proteins | sample MGYA00580200_ERZ1673730 | MGnify/ENA primary metagenome ERZ1673730 (study PRJEB41218, sample SAMN15661761) | gut metagenome | host: Homo sapiens | place: Canada: London | collected 2015-08-20/2019-03-30 | study: EMG produced TPA metagenomics assembly of...
GCCCCCGCGGCGAGCGGTGCTAACTATGCCTTTGCAAAAGGCCCCGCGACGCCGCCAGGCTACTACAAACTGGCCCGACTATAAACCCTAACAAAAATCCACCCCAAAGAGAAAGGAGGGACCGCTGTGATCCCGGATCAATTTTTACAGGAGCTGAAATACCGCAGCGATATCGAGCAGATCATTGGCAGCTATGTGAACCTGCGGCGGCGGGGGCGGACCCTTTCCGGGCTGTGCCCCTTCCACAGCGAAAAATCGCCCTCCTTTACCGTCTACCCGGAAAATCAGTCCTTCTACTGCTTCGGCTGCGGGGCGGGCGGGGATGTCATCAGCTTTATCCGGCGGATAGAGAACCTGGACTACATGGAGTCCATCCGCTTTTTGGCCCAGCGGGCCGGGATGCAGGTGCCGGAGGAGGCGGGAGATGACCGCTCCGCCCGGCTGAGAAAACGAATATTGGAGCTAAACCGGGATGCCGCCCGCTACTTCCACCGCAACCTGATGAGCGAGGCGGGCCGGCCCGGCCGGGCTTACCTCATCGGGCGAGGGCTGACCAAGGCGACCATCACCCACTTTGGCATCGGCTACGCCAGCGAGGGCTGGAACGGCCTGACCGATGCCATGAAAAAGCTGGGCTACACCAAAGAGGAGCTGCTGGCGGCCCACCTGGCCAATGAGGGCCAGCGGGGCGGTTGTTATGATATTTTCCGCAACCGGGCCATCTTTCCCATCATCGATCTGCGGGGGAATGTTATCGCCTTTGGCGGTCGAAATTTGGGAGAAAAGGGCCCCAAGTACCTCAACAGCAGCGATACCCCGGTATTCAAAAAAAGCCGGAACCTCTTTGCCCTCAATTTCGCCAAGGGCAGCGACCGCAAGGAGCTGATCCTGTGCGAGGGGTACATGGATGTGGTCTCGATGCACCAGGCGGGCTTTACCAACGCGGTGGCCACCCTGGGCACCGCGCTGACGGAGGAGCAGAGTCGGCTCATCGCGCAGTACACCGGGGAAGTGGTGCTGAGCTACGATAGCGATGCCCCCGGCCAGGCAGCCACCCGGCGGGCCACCGGTCTGCTGGAGGCGGCAGGGGTGAAGATACGGGTGCTTTCCATCCCGGATGCCAAGGACCCCGATGAGTTTATCAAGAAATTCGGGGCAGAACGCTTTGCCCAGCTGATAGAGGGGAGCAGCTCCGCCACCGATTTTGCCATCAATAAGCTGCGGCAGGAAAACGATGTGACCACCGCCGAGGGCAAGGTTTCGTTCCTGAAGCAGTTTGCGGCGCTGATGGCCGGGCTGCCCAATCCCATCGAGCGGGAGGTATATTTGAGCAAGGTATGCCGGGAGCTGGAGGTAGATAAGGCCGCCGTGGCCGGGCAGATCGCCCGGGAGCAGAAGCGCCGGGACTACCGCGACCGCAAAAAGGAGGAGCGGGATCTCATCGCGCCGCCGATCCGGGAGGACAGCGGCAAGGACCGGGAGGACGAGCTGCTGCTGCGGCAGCACCCCCGGGAGATGAAGGCCGCCGAACGGCTGCTGCGGTACCTGCTGCGCAACCCCGACCGGGCCGAAGCGCTGCGGGACCGGCTGCCGGAGGGGTACTTCCTAAGCGAGAACGACCGGACGATGTACCGGGTGCTATTGCAGCGGGGGCTTTCCGGGCAGGAGCTGGATATCAGCGCCTTGGGAGAGAATCTCTCCCCACAGGCGGTGGACCGGCTGGCCAAATGGCAGCTGCCTGGCGCCCCGCCGGTGACCGATGAGGAAGCCGAGGACTGCTTGAAGTGTCTGCGGGACTACGCGGCCCGGATGAGCAGGGACGAGTTGGGGCAGCTTTCCGGCGAGGCGCTGCGGCAGTACATAGAGAATCTGAACCGGGAGAAAAACCGGCGAAAGGAATAAAAACGCCAAAAATGGCGCAGAACAAGGAGATGGTGCCTTTTCCGGGAGTTTTGCCGCCGGGAAGGCAAAAGCCCGCAGAACGCGAATTTGCGGCGCTGGCAGAGGGATAGCTTGCGGAAGGGACAGCCCGCGGCGACGAGCGGGCACACCAGGCCCCGCACAGACCAATCAAGATCAGTAACGAAGGGGAGCTTTCCCCATAAGGAGGAGCAACAGATGGCGACACAGGATAAAAAACAGGTACTCAAGGAGCTGCTGGAAAGCGGCAAGCAGAAGGGCCGCCTGACCACCAAGGAGATCAGCGACGCGCTGGAGGAGCTGGACTACGATGTGGAACAGGTGGACAAGCTGTACGATACCTTTGAGGCGTACAATATCGAGATCGTGGAGGACGATGGCGGCGAGAGCATAGCCCCGGCCAGCAATGAGGAGCTGGAGAGCGTGCTGAGCGCCGACGGCATCAGCATCGATGACCCGGTAAAGGTGTACCTCAAGGAGATCGGCCGGGTGCCGCTGCTTTCCGCCGAGGAGGAGGTCGAGCTGGCCATCCGGATGTCGGAGGGCGATGTGGCCGCCAAAAAGCGGCTTTCCGAGGCAAATCTGCGTTTGGTGGTTTCCATTGCCAAGCGGTATGTGGGCCGCGGCATGCAGTTCCTGGATCTGATCCAGGAGGGCAATCTGGGCCTTATCAAGGCGGTGGAAAAATTCGACCACACCAAGGGCTTTAAGTTTTCCACCTACGCCACCTGGTGGATCCGGCAGGCCATTACCCGCGCCATTGCCGATCAGGCCCGTACCATCCGCATCCCGGTGCATATGGTGGAGACCATCAACAAGGTGAAGAAGGTGAACAGCCAGCTGCTGCACGAAAACGGCCACGAGCCCACCAATGAGCAGATCGCTGAAAAGCTGGAGATGCCGGTGGAGAAGGTTCGGGAGATCATGCGGGTGGCACAGGAGCCGGTTTCCCTCGAAACGCCCATCGGTGAGGAGGAAGACAGCCATCTGGGCGATTTCATCCCCGACGAGGACGCCCCCGCCCCCAGCGATGTGGCCAGCCATACCATGCTGAAGGAGCAGCTGGCCGAGGTGCTTTCCACCCTGACCCCCCGTGAGGAAAAGGTACTGCGACTGCGCTTTGGCCTGGAGGACGGCCGCAGCCGCACGCTGGAGGAAGTAGGCAAGGAATTTAATGTGACCCGGGAACGCATCCGGCAGATAGAGGCCAAGGCCCTGCGCAAGCTGCGCCACCCCAGCCGCAGCAAAAAGCTCAAGGATTTCCTGGAATAAGGGGAGGGAGAACGGTGCATATTACGCTGGAATCCGACTACGCGGTTCGGATCGTATACTGCCTGGCGCAGAACGGCGGGCGGATGGAGGCGGCGGCTATCGCAGAGCAGACCGGCGTGACGCTGCGGTTTTCGCTGAAGATTCTGCGGAAGCTGGTGGCGGGCGAGCTGGTGAAAAGCTACAAGGGGGCCGGCGGCGGCTACGAGCTGGCCAAGGACCCGAAGGAGATCTCTCTGTACGAGGTGATAGAGCAGGTGGAGGGGCCGTATGCCATCAGCCGGTGCCTGAACGAGGACGACTACACCTGTAACCGCAACCGGCAGGCCTGCATGGTGTGCAAATTCAGCCGCATCTACGCGGATATTTCCGAGATGGTGCGCGAGAAGCTGGAGGGCATCAAGTTTGGCAACCTGCTGGACGAGCCGTAAGCGGACGATAACATAGAAGAAAGGGCCCCTACGGGGGCTCTTTTTTAGTACAGGGGGAAGGCGGGGGGCCGCAGGCCCGGCGGCGAAGCCGCCGAAACGGACCGAAGGTCCGCTTGCCCGCCCGAAAAGGGCGGGCGGCCTGCGGCCCCGCTCCGCGCCCCGCGCAGGCCGGCGGGGATAAAAAAAGCCCCCGGCCGGAAAGCCCGGTCGGGGGAGAGGCTATGTACATGGGAACAGGTGCCGTACGGCCCTTTCACCTCCCGTTATGCGGTGGGAGCGCCCGGTGGAATGCTGCTTCAGGGGGTCGGGGTTTCGCCAGATTCGGAAGCAGGGTTTTGTCCCTCACCGCCGGAGGGCTGCTGAGATGATTTCGCTGCTTCAATGGCAGCAGCCAAGTCAGCATTGGTGGGGTACTTGGAGGAATCAATGCCGAGGCCGGAAGCGGTGCTCTCCAAACTGGCACGGGTGTTGTTTACCTCGTTCAGCTTGGCGCTGACGGCATTGGCATCGGCGTCCTTCAGGGCGGCGGCGGCATCGGGATCAAGCTTGGCGATTGCGGCGAGATTGGCCTGACGCTGCGATTCTGCTTTCTTCTGCTGTAGCTCCTGATTCTTGGCAACGAGCTGATCGTAGGTCATGCCCTTAAGGGCGTTTTCATCCACGCTTTCGCCCAGTTCGGCCGCCAGCGCCTTAATATCATTGATGAGGTTCTGCTTTTGCTGCTCGGCTTCCTGCTTGGCTTTCAGGTCGGCCACCAGCTGCTCCAGCGTCTTGTTGGAACCGTCATAGCTGGGATCATATTTCTGGATCTGTTTGATGAGATCCTCGCGCTGGGCCTTCTGCTTCTCATTGATGGCCTGCTGGAGCTTCGCATTGCTGGGATACTTCTTGATCTCATCGGCGGTCATACCGGCGGCCTTGGCGGAAGCCTCCAGGGTGGCGCGCTCCTGCTGGAGGGCAGAGAGCAGCGCCTTGAGCTCATCCAGAGTCATATCGGAAAGGGCCGTGCCGTTGGAGCCGGTGGCATTGGGATTGAGTACCTTGATATCGGCGATGGTCTTTTCAATCTCGGTCTTGTTCTTGGCCTTATCCACGGCCTTTTGCAGCTCGGAAAGGCTCATCTTATCCATTTCCGCCTGGGTCAGGCCGGCCTTCAAGCCCTCGGCCTCCAGTGCCTTGCGGGTGGCCTCGGCCTTGGCTATGGCGGCGGAAAGATCATGCCAGTTATTGTACTGGCCGATCTGCTCGGGGGTGAGGTACTTCTGGGCCTTCTGCTGGTTGGCGGTCAGGGAGTTCTTCAGGGTATCGCCGGAGATATTCAGGTTCTGAACATCGGTGATGGAAAGGTAGGTCTTCCAGTCCTTCTGCTTGGAGAGCAGCTCATAGCGGGCCTGCAGCTGGCTCCACTTGCTGGCAAAGAGGGTGTTATCATCGAACAGCGGTTTCTTTTCGCCGTTCACGGTCACCTCCTGCTGCAGGATATCCAGACGCTCCTGGCAGAGAGCGAGCTTCTTGCTGGCGGTGTTGCCGTCGGTCTCATCCTGGGTCAGCAGCATGGCAAAGAGCTTCTGACGGTACTCGATGCGCTCCTTGATCTGCTTGGGGGTAAGACCTTCGGCCAGTTCCTCCGCCGTCATGCAGCGCTCGGCCTGGGCGGCGCGCTCCTGCGCTTTCTCATAAAGCTCGGCGGTGGTCATATTGGAGGCCGCGGCGATCTCCTCTTCGGTGAGCCACAGCTCGATGTAAGCCTTCTGTTCCTTCTCCAGCTCCTCGGCGGCCTTCTTCTCCTGCTGCTTCTTGATGTACTCATACCACTGCTTGGGCATCAGCGGGTTGGGGTTCAGGGTGGCGGCATTGACATTGACCGCTTCGCTTTCGCCATCCCGCAGTGCGCGGCCGAATATGACCAGACGGGCGATGAGCTTATTGGTATCGGGGTCACGGAAGGTATAATCGCAGGTGGAAAGGGTCAGCAGGCGGTCGCTGGCTTTTACATCCACGGTGGTCTTGATGATGGAGCGCTTCATGATCTTTTCGATATATTCATTCTTGGCGGCATCGCTGTCGCTGTCGATGAAATTGTGGTAATCGAAATCGGGGTCATCGGCCTTGCACACCACCACCGCAAAGATCTTATACATATCCTTGCGGTAGACGCTGTTGTAGCTGATGAGCGGGTGCTGCTGGTAGTAGCTGAGCTTTTTGTAGGCCTGCAGATAGCCGAACATGGTGCCATCGCCCATATTGTGGCCGTAGATGACGGTATTGTAGGAGGGCTTGGATTGGTCGACACGGAAATCAACATAGGGGATGCCCCAGTCATTGTACTTGCCGTCGATATCCGCCCGGTGGTATTTATCGTTATCCTCGGCCTGTACCACGGCGTAGTCCAGTTTGGTATCCGGAATCTTGACCCAGCCGGCGATATCGGGATTGCGTTGGTACAACGCCTCAAAGCCGCGGATGTAATCCTTGGGATAGCCATCCACTGAGATATCGGTGGTGCCATCGGGATCGTACAGGCCGGCCAGCTCATCGGAAAGGTTCTTGTTCTTGATGGACTGGAGCTTGTTATTGATGATATAGATGCCGGAGGCCAGGAACACGATGATGCAGACCGCCAACAGAATGATGCGGATCTTATCATTCTTGGTGATGGACTTCATCTTGATGCGCTGGATGAGGTTGGTGCCCTTCACGGCTTCAGCGGCGGGTTCGGCCGCGGCGGTGCGGGTCTTGGTACGGATTTTCTTTTCCATAGAGGCTTTCGGTTCCTTTCCGGAAGTATTTGCGGGGGATTTGGGAGCTTTGGCCGCGGAACAGGCAAAGAGCGAGCCGATCCCGGCACGCTTATCCAGCTCGGCGGGCTCTATGCCGCCGGGGAGCTGCTTGGGATACTGCGCGGTGTACAGCCGCAGGACATTCAGGGCCTGCCACACGGCGATCTGTTGGGTGTCCTCCCGGCGGAGCTCGGTGACCGAGAGCCGGCGGTTCCAGATGCGGTTTTTATCGGCCAGGGCCACATGCAGCTGGCCGCTTTCCGGCTGGCAGTAAAGGCCCAGGCCCAGGGCGGTGTGCCCAGCTTTGCGGCTTTGCTGGGCCAGCAGCCCCGCAATGAGCGCGGCGTTTTCGGCGGGGTTCTGCAGCACCCGGCGGGGGAGCTCCAGCTCCTGCCCGATGTGGGTGTCATCGTAGGAGGCACGGTAGCAGCTGTTTGCACCGATGACGGCGGAGAGCTGCTCCCGCAGCAGGTCGCCGGTGCCCCATTCCGCGGTGGAAAGGGTGAGCCCATGGCGGGTCATGCCGTCCACGGCGATCTGGGGGAGGGGACGATCGCCGATGCAGTACAGGTAGATGCCGAAAGTCTGCTGCATATGGGTGATGGCCCGCTGCAGATATTCCTCGGCCTCCTGCTGGGTAGCGCCGGTGGCCTCCACAAAGATGGTATAATCACCGCACTGGTGGCGGGAGGTGAGCTTGAGGTGGGGATTCTGGCTTAGGCGGGTGATCTCCTGCGGGACCGAGAACTGGTCCAGCTCCAGCACCCGCACGGTGGCGTAGCTGACCGCGAGCCCTGCCAGCTTGCCCAGCAGGGGGCGCACTGCGGAAGGATAAAGGGCGGAGAGCTCACCCGGCAGGGCGGGCAGCGCCATTAGCAGCTGCCGGCGCGCGGCGATAGCATAGCCCTGCACCAGGCCCTGCGCATTGGGCAGCTGGGTGGCCCCAGAGGGACAGGAGGCGAAATCTGCCAGCTGCTCATACCCCAGGGTAAGGCCCATGCGGGCGGCGCGGGCTTCCAGCTGCTTTTGCAGGGCGGCATCGGTTTGGGCGGTGCGCTCCAGCCCGCCGCAGACCACCCGCAGCGCCGTGGAAACGGCGGCGGGCTCCGGCGAAAGCAGCAGCACGACCGCTTCGCTTTGGCCCATGGCGTTGCGCAGGGCCGCAAACAGCTCGGCGGCATCCGGGCGACAGATGGCGTAGGAAAGCTCCGCCGAAAGGGCGGCGGTTTCTTTTTTAAGATACTGGTAGGCGGTATCAAAGGTGGGCTGATACTGCGCCTCGCTGCCGACGGCAAGAATAGTGATCTTCATGGGACGGCGTTCCCCTCCTATGTATGGACACAATTAGTTAAAAATAGCATACCGCAAAGTTTTTTCGCGGCTGCAAATAGAATACGAATAAGCTGTGAATTTTGTCGGATGGAAAATATTTTTTCTGCAGCCGGGTGGCCGGGGCGCAGCCCAAACCACCCTGCGGGCGGTTTCTGCGGCCTTCGGCCGCAGCGGCGGCTTTGCCGCCAGGGGCTGCGCCTCGTGCCTGCCCCTTGTAGTCATTTATAAATTTAGTAGCGGATGATATTGAGCTCGGCCTGCTCGGCGGCCTCGGCCACCAGCTCCTCCGGAATGGCCATTTCAGCCTCGATGGCCTCCACGGCGGCTACGGTGGGCTTGGTCTTGGGATGGCGGGGAGTAAATACGGTGCAGCAGTCCTCGTAGGGCAGGATGGAGGTCTCAAAGGTCTCAATCTTGCGGCTGATGCGCACGATCTCCTCCTTGTCCATGCCGATGCAGGGACGCAGTACCGGCAGCTTGCAGGCTAGGTCGGTGCAGCCGATGGCCTGCATGGTCTGGCTGGCCACCTGCCCCAGGCTTTCGCCGGTGATCAGCGCGCCGCAGTCCTCCCGCAGGGCAATTCGCTCGGCCACCCGCATCATGTAGCGCCGCATCAGGATGGTGAAGTAATCCTCCGGGCAGCGCTCCCGCAGCAGCTCCTGCAATTTGGTGAACGGCACCACAAACAGCCGGATGCGGCCGGTATAGGGGGTCAGTTCCTGGGCCAGGTCCAGCACCTTCTGCCGGGCACGGTCACTGGTGTAGGGGGGTGAGGCAAAATGCACTGCCGCGATCTCCAGGCCGCGCTTGGCCATCATGTAGCCGGCCACCGGGCTGTCTATGCCGCCGGAGAGCAGCAGCATGGCCCGTCCGCCGGTCCCGACGGGGATACCGCCCGCACCGGGCAGCTGGTTGGCGTGAATGTAGGCGCCCTGCTCCCGGATCTCCACGGTAATGGTGATCTCGGGCTGCTCCACCTTTACCTTGAGGTGATGGAAGCGGGAAAGCAGGTACCCGCCCAGCTCCCGGCTGATCTCCGGGCTTTTCATCGGGAAGGATTTATCGCTGCGCTTGGCCTCCACCTTAAAGCTGCGGGCAGCGGTAAGCTGTTCGGCAAAGTATTCGGCGGCGGCGGGGCAGATGACCGAAAAATCCTTTTCCACCACGCAGCTCTTGGTCACGGCCACAATGCCGAATACCGTCTGCAGGCGGCGAACCGCCTCATCCATGTCCACGCCCTCGGTGAGGGGCTGCACATAGGTGGTGGATTGGGCATGCCAGATTTTGAACTCCCCCAGCGGCTGCAGGCGGCGGCGGGCGTTTTTGGCCATGATATCTTCAAAGGTGCTGCGGTTGAGGCCCTTGAGGGCGATCTCACCGCTCTTCAGCAGAATGATCTCTTTCATGCAGGAAAAAACTCCTTATCTTCGTTTGGTCAGGGTGGCTTCGCCTTCCAGCAGGCGGCGGCAGAATTCGTCGATCTCTTCCGGGGTGGTGGTGTCGGTCATGCTCACCCGCACGGCGGAGTCGATACGGTCACGGGAAAGCCCCATGGCGGTCAGCACATGGCTGCGTTCCCCCTTGGCGCAGGCGCTGCCGCTGGAAACATAGATGCCGAATTGCTCCAGATAGTGGATCATCACCTCGCTGCGAATGCCCTGAACCGAGCAGTTCACAATGTAAGGTGCGGCGTCGGCGGGGGAATTGATGCAGACGGCCGGGGATTGTGATAATTTTGTAATCATTCGCTGCCGCAGCGCAGTAAAATGCGCAAAATTTTCCGCGCAGCGGTCGTTCATCAGCTGGGCAGCCAGCCCCATGGCGGCGATGCCGGGGACATTTTCGGTGCCGGGGCGCAGCCCCTTTTCCTGCCCGGAGCCATAAAGGGGCGGCAGCAGCCGGGTGCCCTTGGCGATGTAGAGAGCGCCGGTGCCTTTGGGAGCGTGGATTTTGTGTCCGCTGACGCTGACAAGCTGTATCCCCCATTTGACGGGATCTATAGGCAGGCGGCAGAAGGACTGCACGCAGTCAGCGTGGAAGATGAGGTTAGGGCTTTTGCGGCGGCAGGCGGCGGCAATGGCGGGCAGGTCATGGATGGCGCCGGTCTCGCTGTTCACCATCATGCAGGAGGCCAGGATGGTCTTTTCATTGCAGGCGGCAGCCATCGCCTCCGGGGTGATATGCCCGCTTTCATCGGGCGCCACGGTAATGACCTCAAAGCCCTCATTTTCCAGCGCCTTGCAGATGGCAAGAACGGAATGGTGCTCCACGGCGGTGGTGACGATGCGGTTGCCCCGGCGCTTCATGGCACGGGCGGCCCCCAGCAGGGCAATATTATTGCTTTCCGTCCCCCCCGCGGTAAAGATGATCTCCTCGGGGCGGCAGTGCAGCACGGCGGCCACCTGCCCCCGGGCCTCGGTCATGGCACGCTCCGCCAAAAAGCCCCGGCGGTGCAGCGAGGAGGGGTTGCCGTATTCTTCGGTCATTATGTGCAGCGCCAGGGCGGCCGCTTCGGGGGAAACGGCGGTGGTGGCGCTGTTATCCAGGTAACATTCCACGGGGTGCCTCCTACAAGGTGATGGTTTTCGGGCGGGCCGACCGCTGCGGCCCCTCATAGGGCCCCTGCAGGGTGCGGGTTCGGGGCGCAGCCCGCCCCGGCTGCGCCGGGGCAAAGCAGGCATCACCTGCTTTCGCCGCCTGCGGCGGCGGGGCTGCGCCCGCCGTCCGGCTGCTGCCGGGCCCTGTGGAGGAGGAGCAAAAAAGCCTCCCCCGGATAAGCGCAAACCGGCAGTCTATCTATCAAATAATTATAGCGCCGAATGAGGATAAAAGCAACGAATTAGGCGTTTTGTAATAGAATCGTAAATGGATTTGGGACTTCCCGTGGCTGGAATTATTTATGACAGGACAGGAAAAATGTTCCCAGCGGGCAAGATGAGACCGGACCCCCTTTTCAAATGCCGGGAAATGCGGTATACTGGGGGAAAAATCTACCCCGATACGGAGGACGAGCGATGAAGAAAATAATAGCGCTGCTGCTGGCTCTCACCCTGGTGCTTACCATGGTGGGCTGCGGCGGCAAAAAGGAATATCTGGCCGGTACGGTAAGCGATACCGGCGTGGTGGCCATCGGTGTACCGGGCCAGCCGGCCAATACCGACCCGGCCCTGTACGATGGCAGCCTGGCGGCCCGCGCCGTGCTGGGCATGCTGTACCAGGGACTGACCGCTGTGGATGAAAACGGCCAGGCGGTGGGCGCCGCGGCCGAAAGCTGGGAGATCTCCGCCACCGATGACGCCGCCAAGCGCCCGGTGTATACCTTTACCCTGCGGGAGGGTGCCTGCTGGAGTGATGGCACTCCTGTAAAGGCCGAGGACTTTATCACCGCCTGGACCCGCGTGATCAGCGGCGCGGTGGATAGCCCCTGCCGGTATCTCTTTGATGTTATCCTGGGCGCCAGGGATTACGAGAACGAGGAAAGCGAGCTGGGCCTGGAAGCGACCGAGGACGGCAAGCTGGTGGTAACGCTGGAGGGCGATTATTCCGGCTTTGCCCACATGCTGGCAGCCCCGGCGTTCTGGCCCATCAAGGAGGGCGAGATGGCCTATAATGGCCGCTACGCGCTTGCCGATATCACCGAAAATGTGGCTACGCTGAAGCCCAATACCGGCTACCGCGGGGAGAAACCCGCCGCCGGCCTCGCCCTAAAATACTACTACGGCGATCTGGCCGCGCTGGAGACTCTGGCCGCCGATGGCACCCTGCAGGCGACCTTTGGCTACGCCGGGGATGCTATTACCCCGGTGACAGGCAGTAATGGCGTGACCGGCTATTATGTGCTGAATACCGAAAAACTGTCCGAAGCGGAGACCCGCATGGCCGTAAAGCGTCTGCTGGCCGGGGAGGAGGGGACCGGTACCCTGCCGGAGAACATGACCCTACTGACCTTGAAGGACGCCCCAGCGGTGCCAGAAGCGCTGGCCAATGCCACGAACCTGACCGTAAATGCCCTGGATTATGAGGACTACAAGGCTGCCCGCGATGCCGGGGAATACGACCTGCTGTACCTGGCGGTAAGCCTGGACTACCCGGATGAGGCAGTGCTGCTCCATTGGTTCGCCAGTGCAAGCGAAAGCAACTACGCTAAGTATAATAGCGAAGAATTTGACGAAATGTTGTCAAAAATCGACACAGAAACCGAAGAATCCGCCCGAATCGGGCTGGTGAAGGGCGCCATGCAGCTGCTGGCCGAAGAGGCGGTGCTGCTGCCGCAGGATACGGGCAAGACTCCGCTGTACTGCCATGCCGCCCTTTCCGGCATCACCTGTGATGCCCAGGGCCTGTGGGACTTCGGCGATGCGAAATACACAGCATAATCGATAACAGCAAAATGAACTCCCGGCGGGCACCAACCTGCCGGGAGTTTTTCGTGGCATCAATTATGACAAGTTGTCATAATTACATATTTTTCCGCTATCGTATGCTCCAGCATCCCCTGTGATGCCCAGGGCTTATTGGCCTTTGGCAGCGCGAAATATACGGCATGACCAATCATGATGAAGCAAGCTCCGGGGAACATCCATCATAGCGCCATATCCTTGGCAGGATGCTCTGTATGCCAAAACCCTGCTTTGGCTGCGGTAGGGCAAAGCCCCTACAAGGCGCAGGTACGGGCCGCAGGCCCGCCCGCCTGCGGCGGGCGCCGCAGCTTCGCTGCGGAACCGTCCTTCGGACGGCTGGCCTGCGGCCCGAACCCGCGCCTTGCGAAGGCTCAGTCAAGGAGCTGCTGACGCATGGATTGGAGAATGCGCTTTTCCCGCCGGGAGACCTGTACTTGCGTCATCCCCAGGCGGCGGGCCACCTCAGTCTGGGTCTTTCTGCGATAGTACCGCAGAAAGATCAGCTGCCGGTCCCGTTCCTCCAGGGAGGAAAGCAGCTGCTGCAGCGAAAGCAGATCGCTCAGCCGCTCCTCCGGGCCCTCCTCCGGCAGGTCTATCTGCCCGCTGCCATCCTCCTCACCCCCCGTCAGGGAAAGCGGCGGCGTGGTGGCGGCCAGGGCCTGGGCCACATCCTCCGGGGCTCGGCCCATGCGTTCGGCTACCTCATTCACGGTGGCCTCCCGGCCCAGCTCGCTGCCCAGCAGCTCTCGGGTGCGCCCGGCGGCCAGTCCCAGCTCCTTCAGGCTGCGGCTCACCTTTACGGTGCCCCCATCCCGGAACAGCCGGCGGATCTCCCCCAGGATGACCGGTACGGCATAGGTGGAAAACATCACCCCACGGCCGGCATCAAAGGCCGCGGAGGCCTTCACCAGCCCCATGCACCCGGCTTGGTACAGGTCATCGTATTCTATGCCCCGCCCCTTAAAGCGATGGGCGCAGGCGTGCACCAGCCCCAGGTTGTTTTCCACGCTGGTATCCTGTATGGCGGTCGCCTTTGGTTCGGCGGTAACAGGCATTTTGGTCAAACCTCCCTTGTTACCGGGCTTTTTGGCTCAGGCGGCGGCGCAGACGCACGGTGGTGCCGCCCCCCGCGCGGGAGGTGACCCGCACCTCATCCATCAGCTCCTGCATCACCGCAAAGCCCAGCCCGGCCCGTTCGCTGCCGCCGGTGGTAAACAGCGGCTCCATCGCCTTTTGCACATCGGCGATGCCGCACCCGTGGTCCCGCACCTTGATGGTGACGAGATTGCTTTCCGAAAGGCTGGCAGCTATGTAGATCTCCCCAATGCGGTCCGGGTAGGCGTGAACGATGCAGTTGGTCACCGCCTCCGAAACAGCCGTTTTGATATCGCACAGCTCCTCCACGGTGGGGTCCGCCTCTGTGATGAAGGCGGCGACCAGCATCCGGGCCAAGCCCTCATTGGCGCCCCTGCTGGGAAAACTGACTTTCATGGTGTTTTTCGGCTTATTCATACGCGGCTTTCCTCCTCTATCTCCAGGCTGGCTATCCCGGCCACCCGCATTACCCGGCGGATGTGCGGCGGCATGGCCCGCAGCACCAGCTTTCCGTTCATTTCCTGCATCAGGCGGTAGCGCCCCAGCACCAGCCCTATCCCGCTGGAATCCATAAATTCCACCCCGGCAAAATCCAGCGCCAGCCGGGCGGGGCGCTCTTTTTGCACATTGCGGTCGATCTCCTCCCGCAGCTTTTGGGTGTGGTGGTGGTCCAGCTCGCCGCTCAGGCGCGCCACCATGGTATCGCCGTTGATTTCTATTGTGACCGGCATTTTAACAGCCTCCTTTGGAGTAATTTGTTTGTAGTTTATTTTGGCCTCCTTTTCTATGGAAAAAGGAGCAAAAGAATTTTTAGACCAAGTCGGTAATCGCCTGTCGGCGTCGCGGAGCCTTTTGCAAAGGCATAACCTGCACGCCTGCCCGGCGGGGGCCTCCTTTTGCACCGCCAAAAGGAGGCAAAAGCGGGTCAAGGGGGACAGATTCCCCCTTGACAAACCCCTTTCTGTCGCTTGCAGTGCTGGATACGAACGATGCGAAGCATCGTCCGTACTGCGCACAGATACGCTCCAAAAGTAGCCGCTGGCGCATCTGCCCCCTCCCCGTCCCCCTCCCCCGTGGCGGGGGAGGGGCCGTCTGGGCAAATAGATTCTTATTCAAATTTTAGGCTCGGCAGCGTGACTCTCTGCGGAACTCTCCTCGGCAAAATATAGTCCCGCACCTGCGCACCGCGACCCCTTCGTCCCTTAAAAATCACATAATAAATCCCAGTTGCACTTTCCCAGCAAAACCCATTATTTATGCAATCTTCACCCAATATTTTCATATGTTGTAAATCTTCCGTAAATAAAAGTGAAATATTA
>ERZ1673730.1655-NODE-1655-length-14245-cov-37.715081_pt1 | contig 14245 bp, 14 predicted proteins | sample MGYA00580200_ERZ1673730 | MGnify/ENA primary metagenome ERZ1673730 (study PRJEB41218, sample SAMN15661761) | gut metagenome | host: Homo sapiens | place: Canada: London | collected 2015-08-20/2019-03-30 | study: EMG produced TPA metagenomics assembly of...
TCACGCCGTTGCGCTTCACCAGCTCCGGCACGATCAGCTCCATGCGATTTCGTGCTGCTTCGTCAATCTTAGCGCAATACTGTCTTACGTACACCCAGCTATTTCCGGAGGCTTTTTGTCGCCTTGTGCCGAAAAAAGTTCACACTTTTCCGCGCGGTGTTCACAGTTTGTTCAGGCGAATGTCGATGTTCGTTCAGAATTAGCCTCTATAATCAGTAACATCAAAAGAAACCAAGCGAACGGAGGCATTCACGATGGATTATCGTTTTGAAAATGAAAACATGGACAACATGCAGCATAATGAAGGCAATGTGACCGGCGAAGGCCAGTACTACACGCAGACGCCCCTGGAGCCGCAGCCCCCGAAGAAGGGCAACACCGGCGCAAGGATCACCGCACTGGTTCTGAGCTGCGCGCTCGTCGGCGGCGCGATGGGCTTCGGCGGCAGCGCTCTTCAGAATCACCTCGCCGCGAAGGACAAGGACATGGACGAGGAGAGCACACAGGCCTCCGTCGTATACGAGGGCAGCCGCGAAAGCAGCATCATCAACATCGCCCAGATCGACACCAGCAAGCAGATGACCCCCGCCGAGGTCTACGCGCAGAACGTCAACTCGACCGTCGGCATCCGCACCTCGATCACCACGAACTACTGGGGCTATCAGACCCAGTCCGCCGCAGCCGGCTCCGGCTTCATCCTGAGCGCTGACGGCTATGTTCTGACGAACTACCACGTCGTCGAAAACTCCGATTCCATCACCGTCTCACTCTACAACGGCGAGGAGTATGACGCAGCGCTCGTCGGCTGTGACCAGTCGAACGACATCGCCGTTTTGAAGATCGACGCGGAGGGCCTTACCCCGGTCGTCCTCGGCGATTCGGATAACCTGAACGTCGGCGATCAGGTCGTCGCCATCGGCAACCCGCTCGGCGAGCTGACCTTCTCGCTCACGACCGGCGCAGTCAGCGCCCTGAACCGCGAGGTCACGCTTTCCAGCAACGTCACGATGGATCTGATCCAGACCGACTGCGCCATCAACTCCGGCAACTCCGGCGGCGCGCTCTTTAACCTCTACGGTGAGGTCATCGGCATCACGAATGCCAAGTATTCCAGCTCCTCCTCGGGCAGCGAGGCCTCGATCGACAACATCGGCTTCGCCATCCCCATGAACCACGTCAAGAACATCGTCAAGAGCATCATCGAGACGGGCAGCATCACCAAGCCCTACATCGGCGTGACGGTCACGGCGGTCAGCTCCGAGGCGCAGGCCTACGGCCTTCCCACCGGCGCGGCAGTCCGTTCGGTCGAGGAGGATTCCCCTGCCGCAAAGGGCGGTCTGGAAGCGAACGACATCATCACTGAGGTCAACGGCACAACCATTACCTCCAGCAGCGACCTTGTCAGCTACGTCGGCGAGCAGGCGCCCGGCGACGAGCTGAAGCTCAAGGTCTACCGTCAGGGCAAGACGCTCGACATCACCGTTACCATCGGTGAAAAGACACAGTCTGCCATGCCCACCACGCAGGACGACGCCCAGCAGTCCCAGCAGTCGCAGGGACCGAGCCAGCAGGGCGGCAGCATGTTCCCGTGGAACTTCGGCTTCGGCAACTGATCTCTGCGCTTTTATTCTCACACACCAATAAAGCATTTTCGCATCCGGTAGCCGCCCCACCGCGAGTGATCGAAAGAGGCGGACCAAAATCAACGCCACACGGCGCGAATATAGAGTATCCGACCGCTGTTTTGAGCAGCGGTCGGATTCAGACTGTCAAAAAACCTCGTAGAGTTCGCGCCCGCAGGCGCGAATAAAATGTCAATTTGTTTTGTCCGGGGGCGTGTACCTCGGACAAAATACACTACGGGATGCAAGTGTGGAATTTGTGCGCGAAGCGCGCACAAATTATGCGCGCCGCATCGCGCAGCCTTTTCAAACGCGAACCCAGCACCGCGGTTCGCGTTTGAGAGCTTGTCAAAAAGACTTTTTGACAAGCTCCATCCGACCGCTGAAAGCAGCGGTCGGATTTTTTTGCGGGATCAGGACTCGCCAAGCTCGTCCTTCTGTCCCTCTTTGAAAAGGATCCGCGCATTCCAGCGCTCCTTGCGGTAGAAGTTCAGTGACAGCACCGTGGCGATGCTCCAGCCGATCGGCCACGCACACCAGATGCCCGTTGCGCCAAGCGCCGTTTTCGACAGCGTGATGGCCAGAACCACGCGCAGAACGAGGTCTGTGAACGTTGCGATCATAAACTGCCCCATCTGCTCGCAGCCGCGCAGGACGCCGTCAGCGACCAGCTTCGCGGAGATCACAAAGTAGAACGGCGAGAGGATGCGCAGATACATCGCGCCGGTGGAAAGCGCAAGCGGCGTCGGGTTTTCGAGGAAAAGCCCGAGTGCGCTGCTGCCTGCAAAGAAATACAGCACAAACAGCGGCAGACTGATGATCCACACCAGCCGGAGCCCTGCCCGGAAGCCCGCGCGGATGCGGTCGAGCTTCTGCGCGCCGAGATTCTGCGCCGTGTAGTTGGAAATGCCGTTTCCGAGCGTCGTAAAGGAGGTGATGACCAGGTTGTTGAGCTTCACCGCTGCGGAATATCCCGCCATCACGCTGGAGCCGAAGCCGTTGATCGTGCCCTGAATGATGATGTTGCCGACCGAAATGAAGCTCTGCTGCAAGGTACTCGGGACGGCAACGCCGAGAAACTGCCGGAGGATCGCTCCGTCAAACGGGCGGACATGCCCCTCCGTCCGGATCCGCCGCAGTCGCGCCAGCACCACGCTGACGGCGAGCAGGCAGCTCACGCCCTGACAGAGGAATGTCGCCCACGCGACGCCTGCGACGCCCATTTTGAACGACGCGACAAACAGGATGTCCAGACCGATGTTGGACGTGGACGATGCGGCAAGGAACCAGAACGGCGTCTTGGAATCGCCGAGGGCAGAGAAAATGCCCGTCGCAATGTTATAGAAGAATACGAACGGCAGGCTCCAGACATAGATATCCAGATACAGCTTGGAGTCAGCGAACACGTTTTCCGGCGTCCGGATCGCATGCAGGAGCAGATCGCAGCCGAACAGACCGATCAGCATCAGCACTGCGCAGACTGCGGAGCTGGTGATCATCGCCGTATAGATCGCTGTCTTCATGCGGTTATACTCCTTCGCGCCGAAAAAGCGCGAGACGATCACCGAGCAGCCGATGTTGCAGCCGAACGCGAACGCGATGAAAATGAGCGTCACCTCATAGCTGTTGCCGACCGCGGCCAGCGCGTCCTCCCCGATGAACTTGCCCGCGACAAAGCTGTCGGCGATGTTGTAAAGCTGCTGAAAAATGACGCTTGCAAACAGCGGCAGGCAGAACCGTGCCAGCACGGATGACGGCTTGCCGACCGTCAGATCCCTGTTCATATTGTTTCCTCTTTTCTACTGTTTTCCGGTTTCTGCGCCCCTTGACGCACAAACCAAAGGCGATTATAATTCTAAAGTGGCAATAAGTAAAATAGATGTTTGATATAATATGAATACGGATTTGATATGGAGAGCTTTTTATGATCAGCTATGACTCTTACCGCGTCTTCTACTATGTCAGCAAATGCCGCAGCTTCACGCAGGCCGCACGTCAGCTCCTCACCAGCCAGCCGAATATCACCCGCACGATCCGCAATCTCGAATCCGCGCTCGGCTGCACGCTGTTTCTGCGCTCAAACCACGGCGTGTCGCTCACGCCCGAGGGTGCGCGGCTGTATGAGCACGTTGCAGCGGCTGTCGCGCATTTGCAGGCTGGCGAGGAGGAGCTGGCGCGGGACAAGTCGCTTCAGACCGGTCTTGTGACGATTGCCTCGTCCGAGATCGCGCTGCACTGCCTGCTGCTGCCGGCACTGCGCCGCTTCCGTGTCGAATATCCCGGCATTCATCTGCGCGTGCAGAATCTCACCGCGCAAAATGCCGTGCAGGTCGTGAAAGACGGGCTCGCTGACCTTGCCGTTGTGGCAGCGCCTGTGCAGGCTCCGGACGAGCTGGTCATCCTCCGCCTCGGAGAATTTCAGGAGGTCGCCGTCTGCGCCGCCGATCTGGAGGGGCTGCGGGCTTCGCAGCTTCGCCTCGGAGAGCTGAGCCGCTATCCGATCATCTCTCTGGAGCGCCAGACGCAAAGCTACTCTCTGCTGTCATCCTATTTTCTGCATGAGGGCGCCGCCTTCCAGCCGGACATCGAGGTTGCGACTGCCGATCAGATCCTTCCGCTGGTGCGCAGCGGTCTTGGCGTCGGCTTCGTTCCGGAGGATTTTCTCCTGCCCGAAACGGGCGCGCAGAACATCCGCGTGCTGCCGCTGACGCCGCCGCTTCCAAAGCGCGCGCTGCTGCTCATGCAGCGAAAAAACGAGCCGCTCAGTCTTGCGGCGAAGGCGTTCTGTCATGTCCTTCGCGCCGGAAGCGGCTGCTGAGGCGTGCAGGCTGCAAATTTACAAATTTTCAAACTATTCTCGCAGCTTTGTGTTATACTATATCTGAATATAGAATTTGGAGGTACAGATCATGACCATCCTTACACAAGACAACTTTGAACGCGAAGTGCTTGCATCGGAGAAGCCCGTTGTGGTCGACTTCTGGGCGTCGTGGTGCGGCCCGTGCATGATGCTCAAGCCCGTTTTTGAGGCGCTGAGCGGCGAAATGCCCCAGATGAAATTCTGCAAGGTCAATGTGGACGACGAGCGTGAGCTTGCCATCCGCTTCGGCGTGCAGAGCATCCCGACGCTGCTGGTTTTCAAGGGCGGCGCGCTTGTCTCGACGCTGGTCGGATACCGCGATCAGCAGGCGCTGCGCGCGGAGCTGGAGGCACTGCTATGAAAATACGTCTGAACGAGGATCAGGAGGTCGTCTCCCGCGTCAAGGAGGGCCTTGCGCGGACGGGCGGCTACTGCCCCTGCCGGTTACAGCGGAGCGAGGAATATAAATGCATGTGCAAGGAGTTCCGCGACCAGATCAAGGACCCGGATTTTGAGGGCTACTGCCACTGCTTCCTGTATTATAAGGAAAAATAAGGGTTTGCAGATTCGTAACAGATCGCGCATTTCTGTCGCTGCGTCGTTTCTCTTGTTTCTGTTTTGTAATTTATACAGTTCAGGCACTACATTTCGTCACCATTTCGCAGCAGCCTACAACATATAGCCGCCGTGACGAAATTCGCAGCGGATTCCTTAAACTTTGCTTAAGGTGATTGTATTTTTTTCAAATTATGATACACTTAGCATGAGCAAATTAGATCCTCAGCACAACTTTTGAGACATAATCAGGAAGAGAGGTACTTATTTATGAACAAGAAAATGAGCAGATTCATTTCCGCGCTCCTCGTGGTCGCGATGGTCTGCGCGATGGTTCCGGCTGTGTTTGCGGCCGTGACAGGCGTTACCATCAAAAACGCCCCCACCGAGGCGATTTTTGAAGGAACCGTGCTCACGCTGACCGCGGAGGTCACGAAGGAAAATGAAGCAGACGTAGTTCCAGCGCTCCAGTGGGCCTCCAGCGATGCAACCGTAGCATCCGTTGATGCCGCTACCGGCGTTGTGACCGCACTCAAGGAAGGCACCGCAGCGATTACAGTCACTGCGGGCAAGGGCATTACCGCCAGCTGCAACATCACAGTTGCCCTGAAGACCCCGACCAGCTACACCGTTACACCGAATACGCTGACCGTAGTCAAGGGTATCACCATCGACGAGCTTACCACCAAGCTGCCGTCGAAGGTCACCGCCGTCTTCGGCGGCAAGCGCAGCGATGTGTGCGACGTTACGTGGGATCCCCGCACGTTTGACAACACCAAGGTCGGCGTAGAGCAGACTCTCTCTGCCATCAAGGTGGACCTGCCCGCCGGTGCAGAGGTCGATCCCAGTACGATGCCCACCCTGACGGTCACGGTCGTCGAGGGCCCGACCATTCAGGTCACCGCGCTCTCCAGTGAGATGCTCGTCAAGAAGGGCGCCACCGGCAAGACCCTGTCCGTCACCGCGACTGCTACCGCAGGCGACGGCACCACGAATCTGACCCCCAACCTGAAGTATCAGTGGAAGGTCAGCGACGCCGTCAACGGCACCTTCGTCAATGTCGCCAACGGCACAAGCTCCACCTTCATCATTCCGACGGACACCATCGGCGTCAAGTATTACGCCTGTGAGCTCACCGTAAAGGATCCGAAAACGGATACGGAGGCCAAGCGCATGACCGACGCCATCAAGGTTGAGGTCTGCGGCGCATACCGCGTGAGACTCGCCACGGACGGCGACACCAATAAGCCCATCACGGTCGGCACCAAGCCCACCATCACCGCAACGGTTGAGCAGTTCAACGAAAAAACCAACAGCTTTGAGCCCGCTGTCAACTACAACAATCTGAAGTGGAGCCTCTCCACCACCGGCGATCAGTACAAGTTCGCAACCCTCACGCCCGATAGCACCAGCCGCCGTGCAGTTCTGAACACCTTTGGTGTCGAAACCACGAACACCAGCACGAAGATGACCGTCAAGGTCATGATCGAGGGCACGGAGTATTTCAGCGAAGTCGCTTTTGATGTCAAGGCCGGCAGCGCACAGAAGATCACCGTTCCTTCTGTCGGCGGCGGCGCAACGTTCACGGCCTCTGCTTTCATGAATGCAGTCAAGGCCGCGACCACCAACACCGAATTTGACTATGTCATGTTCACCGCACCGTCCAACGGCACGCTGTACGAAAGCATCTCCAGCAAGACCAAGATCACCACGGGTGACAAGTGCTTCTACAATCCCGGCAAGAACGACTACGCGCTCGACGGCATCTACTTTGTTCCGGCCGCCAATGCAAAAGAGCCGTCCGTGTCCTATGTTGCTTATAACACCTTCGGCGGCGTTGTTGCCGCGGGTACTGTCGTCATCAGCGGCAGCGCTGGCGATATCGTCTACGAGACCAGCAGCAACCAGTCCGTCAAGTTTGACGAGGCCGACTTCCAGAAGTTCTTTGCCACCGTGTTCAAGAGAGGCACTCTGAGCTACGTCAACTTTGACGTCAAGTACGACAATAACCTGAACACCAGAACCCACGGCTACCTCTACGAGAGCAGCGACCGCAACGCTGACTACGTCAGAGAGAACCGCGACTATGTCTACGACGCCACCAGCCGTCAGTATGACCTCGACACCATCGTCTTTACGGCAGGCACCCGCACCAGCAAGTACACCGTCACCATTCCGTTCACGGCCTACGGCACCGAGTATAACAGCACCAAGGCTGTCTATGTCAACGGCTATGTCACCATCTCCGTCAACGACGGCAAGGCCACCACGATCTACTCCGTCGGTACCAGCTTCAAGGGCGACATCTACAAGGCCATGATTCCCGACAACTACACCGAGCGTGAGGTCAAGGGCTTCTACGTCGAATTCGGCACCGTCACCGGCGGCAAGCTGTACTACGACTACAAGACCATCGCAAGCGCCAAGGAAGTCTCCTCCAAGACGGTCTTCTTCTTCGACGCCGGCAGAAATGAGCTGGATCTTACGGATGTCTACTTCGTTCCCGAGGCAGGCGCAACGACCGCGAAGGTCACCTACACCATCTACAACAACAAGACCAAGATCGACACCGGCTCGCTCACCTTCACCGTGATCCAGCAGACGAAGTCCAACTACTTCAGCGACGTCACCGAGTCCAACACCGGCAAGTGGTCTGCAAACTCCATCGATTTCATGTCTGCAAATGAGCTGGTCACCGGCACCGCAGCCAAGACCTTCAGCCCGAACCAGACCATGACCCGCGCCATGCTGGTCACCATCCTCTACCGTGTTGCTGACAAGCCCTCTGTGAAGAACGTCTCCAACCCCTTCACGGATGTCAAGGCAGGCACCTACTACTACGACGCAGTTCTGTGGGCCTACAAGAACAACATCGTCACCGGCACGTCCAACACGACCTTCAACCCCAACGGCGCTGTCACCCGCGAGCAGATCGCAGCCATCCTGTACCGCTACGCAGGCAGCCCCAGAGTCAACGCTTCTCTGAAGGGTTACTCCGATCAGAACAAGGTCAGCACCTACGCGACCACCGCAATGGAATGGGCCGTCAAGAACGGCATCATCACCGGCAAGAGCGCCACGACCCTTGACCCGACCGGCAAGGGCACCCGCGCTGAGGTCGCTGTCATGCTGCACCGCTACCTGACCAAGTAAGTCACCGGCTGACAGACAAGCACCAAACTTAAACAGCCCCCGCCATCCATTCGGATGGCGGGGGCTGCTGCATTCAGCGGAAAACTGCATCAATTTCTCAACCGCTTTGCAAAACGCAAAACCAGAAAATGAGACAGTGTCCTAAAAAAGCGCAAATTAGGATTGACAAGAAAGCGTTTTTCTGTCAAAGTATACAATATACTACAGTCCGCAGCTGCATCCCCCATTCGGCTCTTTCTCCGACATTCTGCAAAAAGGAGGCGCTCCGCCGTGAAAAAAATGCAAATTGAACCGCTGCCGCGCAATGCCGCATACCGATTTGATCAGCCGATCCGCATCGTGCGGTACCGCCCGGCGGGGCTGGATATCATGTTTTATTCCGCGCTGCTGGGGCTGAGCATCACGGCTGTTTTCTTCCTGCTCTGTTTTCACGACGGCAAGATCCAGTTCTATTTTACGTTCTTCCGCACACTGCTCTCGTTTCCCTTTGTCCTTTTGGCACTGCTGATGCAGTCGCTTCTGAAAGAGCTGCGGTTTTACACAAAGGCGCTTCTGAAAAAGAGCACATGGACACTGGAGGAGCTGATGGAACTGACACAGAAGGACAGGCAGGAGACCGAGCGCATTATTACGCGCGTGCTGGAAAGCTCCTTTGTTGTGGAAAAGAGCTGCCTCAAAAGCTGACCTTGATTGGCGGACGCGCCGCCGGCGCCAGCGTTCCCCCTTGTTAGGGCCATAACAGGAAACTGTTTCAATATGGCAATTTTAATCAAAGAGGAGGAAAAACATGGAATTCTGAAGCTCATTGGCGTAGTGATCGTCATCATCGGATTTGCCATCAAATTCGACACGATCGCTACAGTTGTCATCGCGGGGCTTGCCACCGGCCTGGTTGCCGGAATGACGCCTATGGAAATCTTCGATACGCTCGGCAAGTCCTTCATCTCCAACAGAACTGCCACGCTGTTCGTCCTAACCCTGCCCGTCATCGGTGTTTGTGAGCGCTACGGTTTGAAGGAGAAGGCAATCGACTTCATCCGCAGCATCAAAAACGCCACCACAGGCCGCGTCATTCTGATCTATCAGGCGATTCGTACGCTCGCCGCTGCATTCTCCGTTCGTCTGGGCGGCCACCCGCAGTTTGTTCGCCCCGTTGTCGTGCCGATGGCGGAAGGCGCTGCCTCCAAATACGGCGAAGTCACCCCCGAGGTATCCGATGTCATTCGCGGCGCGAGTGCCGCAGCGGAGAACTACGGCAACTTCTATGCACAGAACTGCTTCATGGGCGCGTCCGGCACGCTGCTGATCGTTGCCACGCTGGTCGAGCAGGGCTTTGACGTGAGCGCCGTGCAGATTGCGACATGGTCCATCCCGATCGCCGTGACTTCGGTCCTTGTCGGCATTGTCCGCAACCTGATGCTGGATAAGAAGATCGAGAAAATGATGAATGCTGGAGGAGGTGCCAAACGATGACATTTACCCAGATTCTTGGTGAAGTTTTCTATACGCTGATCGGTCTTGTCTTTGTGGCCGTTGGCGTAAAAGCGCTGCGCGATGCGGATTGCCGCAAAAAAGCAACGACCGCCATCTTCTGGTTCGTGCTTGCGTTTACCTTCATCGGTGGCAACTGGCTCCCCAAGTGGATCACCGGCGTCTGCGTCGTGATCCTTGCCGTGCTCACGGGCAGCAAAGGCGTTGTGCAGTCCAAGAGCAACGTGCCGGACCCGAAGGAAGTCCGCGCCCATGCCAACAAGCTTGGCTACAAGATCTTTATTCCCGCGCTTTGCCTTGCGCTCTTTGCGGTGGCGTTTGCCACGTTGGGAGATAAGGTCGCTGCGCTCAAGTGGATGACCTCCAACAACGCCATCGGTCTTTCCGGTATCTGCGCGCTGATCACCGTGCTGCTGCTTGTAAAATGCAGCCCCAAGTATGCCGTGATCGACGGCACGCGTCTGATGGACAACGTCGGTACGATCGGCATTCTGCCGCAGCTGCTCTCTGCCCTCGGCGCGCTGTTTACCGCGGCCGGTGTCGGAACCGTCATCGCCTCCGGCGTCAGCGCCATCATTCCGGAGGGAAACCATTTCATGGCCTCGCTGATCTATTGCGTCGCCATGGCTCTGTTCACGATCATCATGGGCAACGGCTTTGCGGCGTTCTCGGTCATCACCGTGGGCATCGGCATCCCCTTCCTGATCATGCAGGGCGCAAACCCGGTGGTCGTGGGTGCGCTGGGTCTGACGGCAGGCTACTGCGGTACGCTCTGCACGCCCATGGCTGCAAACTTTAACATCATGCCTGCCGCCCTTCTGGAGGTGCGCAACAAATACGCGATCATCAAATCGCAGGTACCGGTTGCCATTTTCATGCTGATCGTACATGTATTGCTGATGTACTTCTTTGCATTCTGACCCGGCAGTACAAAATCTTGCACAAGGAGGTAACCATTTATGCGGATCCTTATCACCGCGTTTGATCCCTTTGGCGGCGAAGCGGTCAATCCCTCTCAGGAGGCCGTGCGCATGGTCAAGGACACCATCGCGGGGGCAGAGATCATCAAGCTGAACGTCCCCGTGGTGTTCGGGAAATCGATCGCCACCGTCTACGAGGCCATGCAGGCGGAAAAGCCGGATGTCACATTGTGCATCGGTCAGGCGGGCGGCCGGTTCGGCATCACGCCGGAGCGCGTCGCGATCAATGTGGACGACGCCCGCATCCCTGACAACGAGGGCAATCAGCCCGTCGGCACGCCGATTTTTGAAGACGGAGACACGGCCTATTTTTCCTCTCTGCCCATCAAGGCCATGGTGCAGAAAATGCGCGAGGCCGGCATCCCGGCAGCCGTATCCAACACGGCGGGGACCTACGTCTGCAACCATCTGATGTACGGCGTGCTCTATCACATCGCAAAGGAATTTCCCAATATGCGCGGCGGCTTCGTCCACGTGCCCTTCCTGCATGAGCAGGTGATTGAAAAGCGCGACGTGCCCTCCTTGTCCAATGCAGACATCGTGAAGGGTCTGGAGGCGGCCATCGCGGCGATCGCAGAAAACGACAAGGACATTTGCAGCAAGGTCGGCGGCGCCGAGCACTGATGCCGGAAACCGCCTTCCTCTAAACCCATAAACCACGTCAAGCCCCTGCTTTCGGAAACGAAAGCAGGGGCTTGAGCCTTTGGAGAATGGATAAAATGGGAGTGGGTATGATTTTCCACTCCCATTTTAATAATTCCACCAGAATCACAAATTCAATAGCTGTTTTTTCTTTGCATCAAATTCATCCTGCGTAATTGCCCCGATATCCAAAAGGTCTTTTAATTTTGTAAGCTCTTCAATACGGTTATCGCTTTTTGCCGTTTTAGTCGGCTGCTTTACCGTTTTTGTAGTCTGAGCCTGCGGTGTGTTCTCCAAAACAATACACGCTAAAAGAATGGGGCTGGCTACAGAAACAAAATCTTTTAGCGCCCAAATTATACTATGTTTATCCGTAAGAAACGCAATTTGATTTGCAATATTCCCAATCAAAAATAAAACTACACTCGCAATTACATATTTGCTTGTATTCTTCTTATCTTGAATTGCAAATGCAGCAAGAACATAGCCTGTCAACAAAAGGACAGCAGAAAGAATGTTCATAATGTTCTTGTGTAAAGCCAGGAGTTTTATCAAACACGAAACTGCTTGAAAGCCTGCGCCTACTATAAATACTTGACGCATTCCGAGAAACATTGACACAGCCATCATTATTGCTCCAATAGCAGAAACAATATATCCAATTACATAAGTAGAACTGTAGGCTGCATATCTGAAAACCGTTGTCTGTAGAGGACCTCTATATTTTTATTATAGCGGCTGAAACTCCAAAAACAATTAACTGGCTGCATAGGGTTTTGAAAATATTTTTTGAGAATTACGCCGCTTTTGGCAAAAAAGAAGGACACGCAAAGCCTGGTGGTCGTAAAACAGCTTCCGTGTAGGCATCCCTTGCCTCTCCCTATGGGAGAGGTGGCCGAGTGCAGCGAGGGCGGAGAGGGCAAACAATGACAATACCAAAAGACAATACCCAATTGGAAAATGCCCGGCGGCTTCGCAGGCAGATGACACCCCACGAGCGTAAGCTCTGGTACCTTTATCTCCGCAAATATCCAGTAAAAATTTACAAACAGCGAATCATCGGCAGATTCATCGTGGACTTTTACTGTGCTTCGGCCAGACTGGTCATTGAACTGGATGGCTCTCAACATTATGAACCTCAAGGGCTTGCTTATGATGCCGAACGTTCTCAATTCCTGATGTCTCTTGGGTTGAATATTTTGCGATTCTCCAACCGGGATATCGACAGAGATTTTCGTGGTGTGTGCACACAAATCGATCTTATCATTCGAAAAAGGCTGCAAGGCCCTCTCAGTCACCTGCGGTGACAGCTCTCCCAAAGGGAGAGCCAAGGGGCTGCACCCTGTTACATAGCATGCTGGTATGAGAAATAATTGTTTTCTGGACATGAAAAACGGATAATGTACAATAAGTTGCGCAAATTGGAAAATGCATAAAAGAAGACATAGCTTGCAGGCTCTGGTAGAATGAAGTTACCACACAAACATTCGAAAGGAGACAGCAAACTATGTCCGAGAAAATTGTACAGCTGAATGAAGAAATTATCAAGGGGCAAATCAAGGAATTGGTCCGTGGCAGCGTGGAGGAAACCCTGAACGAACTGCTGGAAAAGGAGGCGGAGTCGCTGACCCAAGCCGCCCGCTATGAGCGCAGCGAGGCCCGTCAGGGCTACCGCAGCGGCCACTATGACCGCAGCCTCACCACGACCTCCGGCGACGTCATGCTTCACATGCCGCGGCTCAAGGGCGTGTCCTTCGAGACCGCCATCATCGAGCGCTATCGCCGCCGGGAGAGCAGCGTGGAGGAGGCGCTCATTGAGATGTATCTGGCAGGCGTCTCCGTGCGCCGGGTGGAGGACATCACGGAGGCACTGTGGGGCAGCAAGGTTTCGCCCGCCACAATCAGCGAACTGAACAAGAAAGCCTACGTTCACATCGAGGACTGGCGCAACCGCCCCTTGCAGGGCGGGCGGTATCCATACGTCTATGTGGACGGCATCTGCCTGCGCCGCAACTGGGGCGGAGAGTACGAAAATGTTGCTGTTTTGGTGGCAATCGCCGTGAATGAGGACGGTTTCCGTGAGGTTTTGGGGGCAGCCGAAGGCATGAAGGAGGACAAGGCAAGCTGGGTCGGTTTCTTCCAATGGCTTCGTGGGCGCGGCTTGGACGGCGTAAAGCTCATCGTCGGTGACAAGTGCATGGGGATGCTGGAGGCCGTGGGCGAGGTGTTTCCGGACGCCAAATACCAGCGCTGCACGGTGCATTTCTATCGCAACGTTTTCTCTGTTGTGCCCAAATCCAAGGTCAAAATTGTGGCAAAAATGCTCAAGGCGATCCACGCCCAGGAGAGCAAGAAAGCGTCCCGCGAGAAGGCGAATGCCGTGGTCGCCGAGCTGCGCGCCATGAAGCTGAAGGAGGCTGCCAAGAAGGTCGAGGACGGCATTGAGGAGACGCTGACCTACTGCGATTTTCCCAGTGAGCATTGGACGCGCATCCGTACCAACAACGTGATCGAGCGGCTGAACCGTGAGATCCGCCGACGGACGCGGGTGGTGGGGACATTCCCGGACGGCAACTCCGCCCTGATGCTGGTCTGCGCCCGCCTTCGCCATGTGGCAGGCACCCAGTGGGGCAACAAGAAATACATGAACATGAAGCACTTGGAGGCGGCTCTGTATGACGCCTCTATTGCCGGCTGACTTCACTCAGCCGGAGCCTGCAAACAATTTTGCGCATAAATCTTGACGGCACCTCAAAGCCTTTATCCCGTGCGAATTTTTCTAACAGATCCCGCTGATGCTGGATGCTGTTTGACTCTCCGGCACGCTCGTCCTCCTGACTGAGCCGCCCGTAGAGAATCGTATATTGTTGCTTCTGGCTTGCCATTGTAACCTCCTTTTCCGTGGGGCAAGCCGGTACGGTACGGCAAGTATACCGCAGCGG
>ERZ1673730.1656-NODE-1656-length-14238-cov-7.197490_pt1 | contig 14238 bp, 15 predicted proteins | sample MGYA00580200_ERZ1673730 | MGnify/ENA primary metagenome ERZ1673730 (study PRJEB41218, sample SAMN15661761) | gut metagenome | host: Homo sapiens | place: Canada: London | collected 2015-08-20/2019-03-30 | study: EMG produced TPA metagenomics assembly of...
GTGAGGAAGTGAAAGAACTTCCCTTGGAAACTGAAACAACTGTCGAGACGGTATGTCTTTTGTCCAAACTTAAATCGACTCAGCATATTGAAGTTGAGTTGGATATGGACGAGTTGGATTTGACCGATGCGGAGAAGAAGGCTACCTATCAAGAGATTAAGGATTATGTGCTGGAGCATAGCGGCCTGAAGGTCAGCAGCCTGTATATCGCACAAGTGAAGCAGAAGTGCGGTATCATTGAGCGTGAGAATTACAATAAGGCGAAGTCCGAGGATGCAAAGCAGCCGCAGTGTCCGCCTGAGAAAGAGAAAGCAATCCGAGAAGCAATGAAATATTTTGGGATGATCTAATATCCCATATTTTGGAGGTTTCTTATGAATAGATTGATTTCTTGTGAATTTAATATGGATACTACCTGTGTGGAGCTGAAATTTGCTGACGGCAGTGTGATTGCGATTGATACTATCGCCGTGGAGAATGAAGTTGCCGACAATATGTATCAGCGGTCAGAGTTGGATTACCTGATCTACAATGATCCGTTGGCGTATGCAGACCTGATCTTTAACGGCAATCCTGCAAAGTATCTGAAAACTGTTACCGTAAACAAGACCTTTGATAATTGACAGACAGCTTATTTACCTGTGTTTTTGTAATGCTATGACATTATAGTTTTATTCAATATACGACACAATATAATGCACTCAAATCAATCAGAATGGAGGAATAAAATGTTTGAGAAGCAAGTCACAGCTTTAACGGCTATTTTGAAAGATACTGATATTCAGAGCTATGCCGGAGATGGATTTTGGAATATTATTAAGGCTGTTTCGTTAGGAGATGCTGGTGCGTTGCTTGACAGCGCTAACGATATAAAAAATTTGGTTTTTCATGCACCTACGGTATTGTTTTGGGACAAAATGCAGAGATATATGTTTGGCACCTTTAGGGATTATAGTGAGCAAGTAAAAATGGCGGAGAAATTCTGCTTAGACAATGGCGATTATGAGAAATTTGTCAAGAAACAAATTCACCTTATAAATGAAATCAATGACGACAAAAAAGTTAATTTTTTTTGCACAGCTTACAAGATGCTATTTGCTAACCGATATGGAAGACGCTTTGTACTACAAACTTGCGAGATTTCTAACAATGTGTACACCTGAAGAATTAGAGTATATTGCTTTGTTTGACTACGAAGAAAAGACGGCATTGACTGCCATGGTTTCTTCGTTGTATCAGTACGGCTTGTTTGACCAACAAGAAAAAGAACATGGCGGTGTGGACTATGTGTTGTCTGGCTTTGCAAAAGCGTTGAAATCAAACAGTTTGAATTTTGATGAAGGAATGAGCGGGAGAACACGAATAGTTTCTTACTCGCAAATAGCACCACTTAGTATTGCTGAACCGGCGACATGGGAAGATCTCGACAGAGTATTCAACGATAATGAGGTTGTACTTAACGGTAATGGAGCAATGTAAGGTATAGTGATTTGATAATTATTAACAATATGATTCCTTTATAATTTTCCCCTGATAGCATTTGTCTATCAGGGGATTTTATATGTGCAGTATCGCAAGAAGTTGCGATATTCATGTTATTTCAAGAGAAATATATTGACGTTTTGGCGATATAAGGTTATACTATATTGTAAGTAGGCAGTCACAATGTGTAGAAGGTGTGTGATGTGAGAATTAGTTATAAAAAGCTTTGGATATTACTCATTGAAAAGGAAATTACTCCCGCTACGCTCAGAAAGGATTTGAACATTGCAACCGGAACGATGACAAAACTTCGTAAAAATGAAGAAGTTGCGCTATCTGTCCTGCTGAGAATATGTGAATATTTGGATTGTAACATCGGAGATATTTGCGATGCCGTGAAGGTTGAAGGCGAGTAAGTCTGTCATACGGCATAATCTGAATATTTCAGAGGAGAACATATTATGAGTAATTTAGGATTATACCAGAAAATGACAACATGGGCAAAGAAAATGGGCGGTCCCTTACAATTTCTTGGCGCAGTAGCTGTTGGAGGATATATCGTCTTAAGAACTGCGGAAACTGGTGGAAAGGCAGTTGCAAAAGCTGTAAAAAAACGATTTGTAGTTAAAGAAGAGAAAACCACAATTTACACGGTGCATTCTGCTGGGAAGAGCAACGAAGGGTTACAATTTGCAGTCGGAGACACATTTCGTGTTCTGGAAATAGCTGCAGATGCTGTTCTTATCGAAAAAATTGGAGATACAAATAATCCGTATTTTGTATCTTCCGATTTGCTACATTCAATATCAGATTTTAATCACTAATAAAAGAGGAGATAGTCTATGGCGGCGTTTGGGGACGAGAAACATCAAGCAGAATCAACCGATCAAAAAGAAAGGTGTTTTTGCCCGTATTGTGGGACCAAGCTGGACAAGGGGGCACGCTTTTGTAAGAATTGTGGTGAAGTTGTTGTCGGCAATGCCCAAGGATCTCAGAAAGCAAGACGAGAGGAACCGCTTCCCGGAAACCCGACAGAACGCACGACCGTCTATGAGGGATATATACATAAGTGTCCGAGTTGCGGTGAAGTATTGAATTCATTTCTTACTGTTTGTCCTTCTTGTGGACATGAGATTCGAGATGTGAAATCTTCCACTTCTGTTCGAGAACTGGCGCTAAAGCTGGAAAGCATTTCAGCACAGAAGATGCCCACTTTTGAAGAAAAGAAATCTGTGATGAAAATGGTCTTTGGCAAAGACTTCAAAGAGGAAGATGAAGCCGAAGAAGCTCTGAAGCGCTTTGAGAGCCAGAAAAACCGAGAGAAAGCATCGCTAATCATCAATTTTTCCGTTCCTAATACAAAAGAGGATATTATGGAGTTTATGATATTAGCTGCTTCGAATATAGACGTCAAGAAAGGCGTTGACGATGATGTGACAAAGGCATGGATCTCTAAGTTGGATCAAGTTTATCAGAGAGCTGAGATTTCCATGGGCGGACACCCTGACTTTGCTCAGATCAAAAGCATCTACGACCGTAAGAAGAAAGAACTGAAAAACAAGAAAATCAAAGGCTTTTTGATTGGTGCGGGTTGCGTCGCTGGCTGGTTCTTCTTGATCGGTTTGCTCTGGAATCCGTCTGCAACAATCGCAATTTCTATAGGCGTCTTGGCTTTGGTAATAATTGGCTCTATCCTATTCAAAAAAAGATAGGCGGTTTGTAAGGAGGAAGGAGAATGTCTCTATTTGACAAAGGCAAGAAAAATGGCGGTTTTATGGATGAAATTCGCTGCGATGAACCGTCATATCTGATTTGGAAATGGCATCCCTCAGGTGTTCGGCTCGGTGAGGGAGACAGAGAAAACGCTATTCGCTGGGGTTCTTCTCTGAGGGTTAAGGATGGTGAAGTGGCGGTATTTGTCTACTCACAGTATGACGGAATCACGCAGGAGTATATTGAGGGGCCGTGTGACGTGATCCTCAACACAGCAAACCTTCCTGTTCTTGCAGGGCTTGTGGGGCTTGCATATGAGGGCAGTACGCCTTTTCAAGCGGAGGTTTATTTTATCAATCTCGCTCGTATTATCCAAGTGAAGTTTGGCGTTCCGTTTTTTGATGTATATGACCCCCGATTTTCAGATTTTGGTGTGCCTGTTGCGGTTAGAGGCACGGTCAGCTTCAGCATTGCTGATTACAGAGAATTTATTAAGCTGCATCGGCTAAACAGTTTTAATCTTGAGAGCTTTCAGCACCAAATCCGTGATGCAGTCAGCCGGTATGTGAAGGATACTGTTGCCAATGCCCCTGCCGCTAATAATATTCCGGTTATCCAGCTTGAAAGCAAAATCGCTCAAATCAATGATGTGATCGAATATGATCTCAGCGAAAGACTAAAAGAAAATTTTGGCGTTCTCGTTTCGGGTGTTGATATTGGAGTAATAGAGATCGACAAATCCAGTGATGGCTATCGCCAGCTTATGGCCGTCACAAAAGATATTGCCTCAACGAGAATTGCGGCGGAGACACAAGATTATGTGGAACGCCTTCGCATTCAGCGGCAAGAAGGTCAGTACACTATGCATAAGCAGACACAATCCGCAAATATCGGTGCTTTTCAGGTGGAAAAGCAGGCGGAAGTTGGTGTCGCAGGTGCACAGGCTCTTGGACAGATGGTGGCCACCAGAGCGGGTGATGTGGACTTAGGCGGCAGTGGTGGAGGCTTCAATATAGCAGCTATGATGGCGGGCATGGCTGTTGGTGGGGCTGTCGGCCAGAACATTGCCGGAGCCATGAACAATATGATGGGCGGTATGGGGCAACCCAATACAACCCCGCCTCCTATTCCGACGGTTGCATATTACGTTGCAGTCAACGGACAAGCTACCGGGCCGTTTGATATGTCTGTGCTTGCACAAATGGCAGCCACTGGGCAACTAACAGCAAGCAGTTTGGTTTGGAAGACCGGTATGGCACAATGGGTAAAGGCAGGAACAGTCGATGAATTGAAAAACCTATTCGTCACTATGCCGCCTATTCCCCCAACAGAAGAATAAAGGAGATCAGAGAGATGATTAAATGTTCTAAATGCGGAGCAGAGTTGTCTGATGACACAAGATTTTGCTCATACTGCGGCAACAAAATAGAAGCAACCACACCTCCCCCCATCGTGGAAGATGACGAAAACCCTGATGCCGCTCAAAGCGAACCAGCCAACGCAAGCACTCCGAAATCCGATGCCCCAAAGTCTTTGGCTGATAAAATCAAAGATAAGGCATCTGATAAGTGGCGTAAGCTGAATACATACAGCAAAGTCACAACAGTTGCAATTGCTGTATTTGTGTTGCTGTGTCTTGTGGCGTTTCTTTTTGGGAAAACCGCTGCCGGTATCATTGCGGTATTGCAAATCGTGCTGACTGTAGCTGCGCTTCTTATGAAGAAGCAAATCATTAAAGTGCCAAAGAGCTGGATTCATTTTGTCGCTCTGGCACTTGCCGTTGTCCTGTTAGTGCCGTACGTGAGCTTGTTTAAGATGGATTATGGCGATGCTGAGAAGTTTGCCTGGTCTGACATTCTGTTGGCAGATGTTGTTCCCGAACCTGAAACGCGTTTTGGAGAAATTATAGGGAACTCAAGCGAGTATTTGTCATTGTATGTGTATAGAACCAGCGCAGCAGACTACGGCGAATATGTTGATGCCTGCAAGGAAAAGGGATTTACCGTTGAAGCCGACCAGTCTGAGCAATCCTATTACGCATATAATGCTGACGGCTATAAATTATCCTTGTACTATGATGAAAGCAACAGGAAAATGCATATCGGTGTTGACGCTGCCGAGCAATATGGAACGCTTGTATGGCCTAACAGTATAATTGCAAGTATGCTACCAGTTCCAGCTTCAACAACAGGAGAAATCACGCAAGATGACGAAAAAGGGTTTCAGGCTTACGTAAGCAATACCCCGATTGATGAGTTTAAGAATTATGTGGCGGCGTGTGCTGATAGGGGTTTCAATATCGATGCCTATGAGTCCGATGAATCCTATTCCGCAGAAAACAGCGAAGGATACAAACTGTCTGTTTCGTATCAGGGTAACAGTGTAATTTCCATTTCCGTGGATGAACCGGAGTATGAAGTATCCATTGAAATTGAATGCGTGGAGAACTGGGCATTTAACAAATATGATGTAGATGTCTACATTGATGATTCATTTGAGGGCACTATCGACCACGGAACTACTGAAACCTTTGCTGTGACTATGTCCAAAGGCACATATGAAATAAGATTTGTGAATGCAGAAGATGATGAGGTTACAGGAACGGTAGTGATTGATATTCATCAAGATGAATCACTCAGGTACAAAATTTCCTGTACAAGTACTAAGATTGATGTGGAAACCATTGTAGGTACCATTGCCGAATATGGCGAAGATGAAGCGCCAATGCCGCAATCCGCTTCCTCGTATAAATTTGGCAACTACGAAGATGTGCAAAAGGAACTAACCGATGCTGGGTTCACCAATATTTCTTTTGAAATACTCTATGACATTGTATTGGGATGGACAAATGAAGGTGAGATAGAAAACATCTCTGTAGATGGGAAAACAGATTTTGATCAGGGAGATATTTTCAAGAAAGATGCACCTATCGTAATTACATATCATATGAAGGAAGAAGATGACCCGAATAAGCCTGTCGAAAGTGAAACGCCTGATGTTGAAGAAGATAGCCCTGTATTCTACTCTACTAACACCTATGAAGTTGCTAAGGAAGGCAATTCCGGTGTGTTCTCTTATAGAGACAGAGGCAATTCTTACGACATCTACTGGATAATCGACTTTGATGAAGGATATGTATATTACTTTACAGATGGAAACGGCGATTCAACCTGTGACCGGCTTAAGATTGACTCCGGTACATTAAATGACAAGGTAATCATTACGTATCATGATGGCGGTGACGAATGGTCTTATAGTCTGCACTTCAAATATGTAGATCATCCTGAAACTCTGATAATGGTTGACCAAAACGGCTTTGATTATAAATACTCCACAACAGATTTGGATGATGCGTTGAGCCTCAGAGCCACGAAAACAATTAAAGACTATTAAGGTCGTACTGCACTGATATTAGTTCGACAGAACAATAAAGCCGCTACAATTTTCATCCCCGCACAGGATAAGAATTGCAGCGGTTTTTCATTTTCAAGAAGTGGTATCCGAACTGCATTTTTACAGTTTGGATACCATAGCCGCAGAAAATGCGGGAGGTTTCCAAAGGAGGGCAGCGCCCGCTTTTGGCTCTGGGTGATCCAATAGGGGCGAGTAGCATCCCTGTTGGCATAGGGTATCCAAAGGGAAACAGCGTTGCCCTTGGCAGGGGTATCCAAAGGGGACAGCGTACCCCGTGGCACACGATTTTCCGTAGGAAAGTCTAGTGTGTTATACCTTTTGCGACCGCTGACGCTGGAAAGGGGCTGTCACCATGCCGGACAGACCGTTTCCAGAGGCAGCAGAACAGGCGGATTTTGTGGGCTGCAAGATACACAAAATGAAGGATTTGCCATGAGCAAAATCCGGCTGTTCGGGTGTTGTTGGCGCAGAAAACCTTGTAGCTGTGCGAAAAGACTTTCTGTGTCAACGGGGGCGCAAAAGGTATATAAAAACCCGCCGCAGCGACACGCTTAATTTTCCTCGTCTAAGGGGAGCTCAAGAACTTGTTTGGCAAGCTGCCGGAACAGTTCGGAAGTATTCTCGTCCATTGTGATCATCGTTCCTATGTAGGCAGTAATGGCGGTTGACACATCATCGGCTGTCAATTCAGATTGTGGCTTGTCCGGTAATGCGGCACGAATACCCTTTACTGCTTCCGCTGTAGCAAGCGCTCCGCTGGGTTGCTCCTCTGCCATATTTTCTTTCACATCCCGGATAATTTTCATCAATATGTTTTTGATTTTCTCTATGTCTGCTTCATTACTCTGAATTTTGCTGGAGTTCAGAAAACTCAGGTCTTTTATCATTTCCGTACGCTTTGAAGGATCGGCGCTCATCAACTCTGCAAGCGGATCAGTGGCAAGGTCAATGATCTGGTTTCTTGCCATGATGCCATTCGCAACGGTGTTGCTGAAATAGTTTTTCATCAAAGCACAAAGTTTTGGGAACTGGTCATGCTCCAAAAGTCTGTTTAACACATCAGGGTCAATCGTTTTCAAAATCAGCCTGCGGATTACTTCCTCTGATAATCCAAGCTGGGAAATATCGTAGCTTTTCGGTACGCTGATGGGCGTAAGGCAAAGCAGGTAATCTGTTGAAACATGGAACACCTTAGCCAACGATACCAAGAGAGAGCTACCTATATTTGTGGTTTCGCCGCTTTCCAACCGGCTGATCTGGGAGTGAGCAACAAATATTTTGTCTGCCAGCTCTTTTTGGCTCCATCCCCTGTCCTGACGCAATAAGCGAACACGGTACGCAGTAGTATTTTCCTGTTCATCGTCATAGTTCTTCTTCATGAGCAGCACCTCCCAACCTACTATCATTATAATCTACCCTGTGCAAATTTGCAATTTTTCAAGTCTATACTTCCGACATTTGCGGCTTTCGTGCATAAACGAAGGCCGCTTATTTTTTGCGGTAAACTTGGCTCACGATCGATCGAAAAGACGCCTCGAAAATCGAATGACCGTCCAGACCGAGATAAACCGCCATGACTTCTGTAAAAGGAACGAGCGCTCCACAAGGGAGACGACACAGCGCCGAGCAGGGTTGCCTGTCAGGAAACGGAATGGGCAGAACGGCTTAACCAAGAGCAAGCAGGAGGATTATCGCTATTTGAATCTTTTTGAAACTGTGAAAGCTGCAGTTCCCGTAAGACACGCTGCCGAACACTACGGATTGAAAGTCAACTGCAACGGCATGGCTTGCTGCCCGTTCCACCATGACAGGCATCCGAGCCTGAAGCTGAATGAGGAATATTTCTTTTGCTTCGGCTGTGGAGCCAAAGGTGATGTGATCGACTTTACGGCACGGCTGTTTGATCTGACCAGCTGCGAAGCGGCGCAAAGGTTGGCTGCGGACTTTGGTATCAGCACCGAACAGGGACAAGCGGCGGCAGCTTCCCACAAACCCAAACGGCCCTACATCCGGCAGTTCCGGGAGGACGAAATGATGTGCTTTCGGGCGCTGGCGGATTATCTGCATCTGTTGGAAGATTGGAAAGTACAGTATGCCCCGAAAACGCCGGACGATGATCCGGATGACCGGTTTGTGGAGGCCTGCCAGATGCTTGACCGCATCGAGTATCTGACAGATATTCTGACCGTAGGCTATTTGGAAGAACGTGTTGCTGTGGTGGATGAGCTGATGAGAAATGGCAAGATTGCGTTCCTCCAGGACTACACCGCAAGAAAGAGAGAGGAGGATGTACGCTATGAGCGAGGAAATGACGCAGACCGCGCACTGTGAAAATCCGGCGTGGTTTGACGGTAAGAAAATCAACGAAGCCATGTTCTGCGAAGAATTTCTCCGGGAATATCCAATGGTTACGGTAAACGGAGCATTTTTCACGGTCAATGGCAGAGTACACGATGAAAACCGACTGAAAAAGGTGATCTATGACCGCATCAAGTATTATGTGACCAGCGGCATTGCAAAGAAGGTCACAAGTCTGCTCGATGTCATGCGGATGGAGTGCTGCACCGAAAAGCTGCCCCTGTATCAAGACCGCATCCATGTGGCGAACGGCACCTATTATCTGAACGGCACATTCAGCCCCGAAAAGGATTTCTGCCGGAACCGTCTTCCTGTTTCCTACAATCCAGAAGCTCCGCAGCCAGTAACATGGCTGCATTTTTTGTCTCAGCTTTTGGAGCCGGAGGATATCCTGACCTTGCAGGAATTTATAGGATACTGCTTTATTCCCTCCACCAAAGGCCAGAAGATGCTTTTGCTGATCGGCAAAGGCGGCGAGGGCAAAAGCCGCATCGGCATTGTCCTTCGTGCGCTGCTGGGCAGCAACATGAACACAGGCAGTATTGCAAAGGTGGAGACAAGCCCCTTCGCCCGGGCTGATCTGGAACATGAGCTTGTGATGCTGGACGATGATATGAAGCTGGAAGCCTTGCCCCAGACCAATCACATCAAGGCAATCATCACGGCAGAATTGCCGATGGATCTGGAGAAAAAGGGGCAGCAGAGCTATCAGGGCGATTTGTATGTGCGCTTTATCGGCTTGGGCAACGGTGTCCTGCAATCTCTCAATGATCACAGCGTGGGCTTTTTTCGCAGACAGATTATCCTTTCCACCATAGAAAAAGACCCGAACCGGAAAGATGATCCGTTTATTGCGGAAAAGATGTGCGCCGAAGCAGAGGGCATTTTCCTGTGGGCACTCACGGGCCTGCACCGTCTGGTCGCCAATGATTACAGGTTTACACTCAGTCAGTCGGCGCAGGACAACATGGACGCTGCGGTATCGGACGGCAACAACATCATCGAATTTTTAGGCTCCGAGGGGTATATCCGTTTCAAGGCAGATTACGAAGTCAGCTCCAAAGACCTGTACGCCGTTTACAAGCTGTGGTGTGATGATAATGCCATGAGCAGCCTTTCACAAAAGCGCTTTTGCTCCTTCCTCAAACAGAACGAGAGCCACTATCACCTTGAATACACAAATAAGGTCAATATCGGCGGTGGGAAGTTCGCCAGAGGTTTTGCCGGCATTGAGCTGTTGCAAAGACCGTTTCTGTAAAAACGAAAGTGACTCCAAAATACATGTACCACCCGTACCAAACGTACCACGGTACGGAAGTACGCTTGGTACATGTACTTTTCAGCCCACCCCACTTCCCTTTGGCAAAAGCATCCGTAAAGACCTGTTTTGGGGCATGGATTTTCAAGGGTAGTGAAAACAGGCAAGTTTTTAACCATAGGACGAAATGATTTCATGAAATCGTGCTTCTTTGAATCGTGTACCGTGTTTACGGAATGGTGGGTGTTTTCACTGTTCCAGCCCAAATCACACGGAACAGTAAAGTGGGATATGGTCAGATGTGGACACGACATCACAGGAGAAATTTTGAACGGATTTCAAAGATTGCAGATTTTTTACTATTCGGTACATCTATTTCGCTTTGAAATGCAGAGTGTTCACCGAATCAACAATGAAATATTATGGAGGATTTTTTCATATGAGTGTACGCAACGAAATCAGGGCACAGATTGTGCGTGCCGGAATGACGATGCAGGAAGTAGTTGACCTGCTGCATGACGAATACGGCTGGTCGGACAGCGTTTCCAATCTGTCGGCCAAGCTGCAGCGGGAAAGTATCCGTTATAAAGAGGTTTTGGAGCTGGCTGATGCATTGGGCTACGACATCGTGTGGCAGAAAGGTCGGGAAAAATAATGGAAAAGGGACCGTTTGCTATTTTGAGATTTGCCAAGTATAAGGGGCCGGAGATCGGGCGCATTGAAGCTCACAATGAGCGTACGAAAGAAGAGTACGCAAGCAATCCGGATATTGACACCAGCCGGAGTCATTTGAATTTCCACCTTGTTAAGCCGGAAAGAAAGTATCGTGCAGAGTCCGAACGGCAGATTGCTGCAGCTGGATGCCGTACTCGCTCCGACAGTGTTCGTGTGGTGGAAGCGCTGATCACCGCAAGCCCGGAGTTTTTCAGGGGCAAGAAACGGGCTGAGATCAGGGAATTCTTCAATGAAGCGTTGGAATTCATCCGACAGAACCAATCCCCCGAAACAATCATATCCGCCGTGGTGCATATGGACGAGAAAACGCCCCATATGCACCTTTCTTTTGTCCCGCTGACGCAGGACAAGCGACTGTGTGCCAAGGAGATTCTGGGCAACCGCAAAAAGATGACCCAGTGGCAGGACAAGTTCTGGGAACACATGGTCAAGAAATATCCGGTATTGGAGCGTGGTGAGAGTGCCAGTGAGACTGGTCGTGACCATATCCCGCCGAGAGTGTTCAAACAGATGACCCGTCTGACAAAGCAGATGGAGAAGCTGGATGCTATGCTTTCCGATGTGAAGTTCACCAATTACAAGGAACGGACAGCGCAGATCGCAGCATTTCTGGAGGAATATATCCCGGATGTGGCGTCGATGGAAACACAGATGAAGAAATATCAGAAGTGCTTTACCACGGCTGAGTCCGAGAAAAAGGCGCTGAAAAAGAAAAACGATGATCTGACGGAAGCTCTGGAAAAGAGCCAGCAGCAGAGTACCGTCAAGAAGTTACAGGAGGCAAGGCTGCAAAGCGATTATGAACGGGTCAAAGGGATTCTTGACCGTATCCCGCCGGAAATCATCCGTGCGTACACACAGCGTGGCAGTAAAAAACAGGAGGTAAACCATTATAGCGGATTGGAATAAGGATGAATGGAGCGGCTTTGCCGATTTGCTTGCCAACTTAATAGAAAAATATGCGGCGGTTCTGGACATTGACAATCTTCCAGAGCCGCCGCACTGTTTGGGGGAAGAAACTGCCGGAGCTGCAAATATCCCCGAACGACCAGAGGACACTATTGAAAAAGCCAAAACGGCATGATATAATAATCGTGTGATTAGTGTCCAAACTTACTCTGAAAGAGAAGGTTTCGGAGTAAGGATACATAAAGGTGCCATAGCTGTGGTACGAATGAGGATTGTGAGATGAAAAAAGAAAAGACAAAAGTATATATCTATACGAGAGTATCCACCGCCATGCAGATTGACGGGTACTCTCTGGATGCCCAGAAGTCCAGAATGAAAGCCTTTGCCGAGTACAATGAATATGAGATAGTCGGTGAGTATGAGGATGCCGGTAAGTCTGGTAAATCCATTGAGGGGAGAGCCGAGTTCAACCGCATGATGGAAGATATAAAATCCGGGAAAGATGGTGTCTCCTTCGTGCTGGTATTCAAGCTGTCCCGCTTCGGCAGAAATGCGGCAGATGTGCTGTCCACCTTGCAGGTCATGCAGGATTTTGGTGTCAATCTGATTTGCGTGGAGGATGGGATTGATTCCTCCAAGGATGCCGGAAAGCTGATGATCTCCGTTCTGTCAGCGGTTGCAGAAATTGAGCGAGAAAACATCCGTGTCCAAACAATGGAGGGCAGAATCCAGAAGGCCCGTGAGGGCAAATGGAACGGTGGATTTGCCCCTTATGGTTACAAGCTGGAAAATGGCCAGCTTTTCATCAACGAGGAAGAAGCGGCTGCAATCCGTGTGATCTTCGATCAGTATGTGCATACCGACATGGGTGCAAATGGTCTTGCCAAATATCTTGACCAACATGGTATTCACAAAATCCAGCGGCAGAACGGCAAAAATCCGCTGTTCGATGCGGCCCTTATCCGTAGAATACTGAAAAATCCTGTGTACTGTGGAAAAATCGCCTATGGCAGACGCAGAACAGAGAAGGTGCATGGCACCAGGAACGATTACCGGCTTGTGGAGCAGGATGATTATCTGCTGGTGGATGGCCAGCATGAGGGGATCGTGTCGGAAGAACTCTGGCATGAAGCACAGGTGAAGCTGCTGGCTCAGGCTGAAAAGTATGAACACGTGAACCGTGGCAAGAACACTAAGGTGCATCTTCTGTCTGGTATCGTCAAATGCCCGATCTGCGGAGCCGGGATGTATGGCAACAAGAGCATCAAACACAAGTCCGATGGAACAAAGTACAAGGATTTCTTCTATTACGGCTGCAAGCACCGCACTATGACCCGTGGACACAAGTGCGATTATCGGAAGCAGATTCACGAGGAACTGTTGGACAGTGCGGTGGCAGAGGTCATTGTGAAGCTGGTCAGCAATCCCAAGTTTGCCGCCATGATGCAGGAAAAAATCAACATGAAGGTGGACACTGCCGCCATTGAGCAGGAAATTGCCAATTACGAAAAGCAGCTCCGCCAGAGCTATTCTGTAAAGTCAAGGCTGATGGACGAGATCGACTCCCTTGACCCGGACGATAAACACTACTACAAGCGCAAGGCAGATCTTGATGATCGGCTTTACAAGATGTATGATAAAATCGAAGATACGGAAAATCTTCTGATCGCCGCCAGAGCAAAGAAAATGGCGATCGAAGCGGAAAAGCTCACCGGAGATAATATTTACAAGGTGCTGATTTACTTCGATAAGCTGTACGCTGCCATGAATGAGCAGGAAAAGCGTCAGATCATGGAAGCATTGATTTCCGAAATCCAGATATACGAGGAACGGCAACCCAACGGGCAGTGGCTCAAGTCCATCAAATTCAAGCTCCCGATTATTGAGGAAGATATGAGCTTGAGTTTGGACAATGATACACAAGCTGAGACGGAGGTACTTTTGTCCCACAAAAAAAGCCGACAGTTATATCCACATTGATGTGGATGTTGAGGAGTTGGTGCAGGACAAAAGAGGGCTGGCGACTTATGAGCAGATCAAAGCGTATGTTCTGGAGCATACCGGCTTAAAGGTCAGCCACCTCTATATCGCACAGGTGAAGCAGAAATACGGCATCATTGAGCGTGAAAACTACAATAAGCCGAAATCCGAAAACGCCAAGCAGCCCCAATGCCCGCCGGAGAAGGAAGAAGCGATCACGGAGGCACTGAAGCATTTTGAAATGATTTAGCTGATGATACAAAAGGACAAGCATCTAAAATGGATGCTTGTCCTTTTATATCCAACGCATTATGTTAAGATGTGCAGTAGATGTTCCATTTTGCTGTCCCATTCTCTGCTGGAATCGGCGCACTCTTTCAGTTCAGTTT
>ERZ1673730.1659-NODE-1659-length-14207-cov-5.047696_pt1 | contig 14207 bp, 10 predicted proteins | sample MGYA00580200_ERZ1673730 | MGnify/ENA primary metagenome ERZ1673730 (study PRJEB41218, sample SAMN15661761) | gut metagenome | host: Homo sapiens | place: Canada: London | collected 2015-08-20/2019-03-30 | study: EMG produced TPA metagenomics assembly of...
TGCCGTTGGTGTTTTCGTTGACCACTGCGCCCTTGGGGTTCATGCAGAAGGTGCGCACCCGGTCCTGGAACTTCTCGGTGCGGTAGACGATCTTGCTTTCATACAACTCGTCGGTCAGGTGGGCGAACACCTCGTAGGGCAGCTCCACCCGGACGCCGATGTCCACGCGGTTGGACCTGGTGGCGATGTCCAGCTCCCGGCACACCTGCTCCATCCACTTGCTGCCGCTGCGGCCCACGGAGATGACGCAGTAGCGGCCGTCGTAGCTGCCCTTGTCCGTCACCACCCGGTAGCCGCCGTCGGTGCGCTCCACGGACTGCACCGGCGTGTCGAAGTAGATGTCCATCTTGTCCTTCAGCCGGTTATACAGGTGCTCCAGCACCACCAGGTTCTTGTCCGTGCCCAGATGGCGGACGGAGGCGTCCAGCAGGTGCAGGTCATTCTCCAGGCACAGCTTCTTGATGGGGGTTGCGCCGGTGGAGTACAGGTGGGTCCCCTCGCCGCCGTTTGCCACGTTGATTTCGTCCACATATTCCATCAGCTCCAGGGCCTGCTTTTTGCCGATGTATTCGTGCAGGGTGCCGCCGAACTGGTTGGTGATGTTGTATTTGCCGTCGGAAAAGGCACCGGCGCCGCCGAAGCCGTTCATAATGGCGCAGGTGGGGCACTTGACGCAGGACTTCACCTTCACGCCGTCAATGGGACAGTGCCGCCGGGCCAGGGCGTGGCCCGCCTCAAACAGGGCGATCTTCAGGTCCGGCCGCTTCTCCAGCAGCTCATAGGCGGAGTAGATTCCGCCGGGGCCTCCGCCCACGATCAGCACATCATACTGCATAGTCATTTCCTCCTGATTCACATAGTCATACATATATAGTATACCAGTTATTTTCCGCGGCAGCAAACAGATTTTGCTTATGGCAGGGTTTAGCTTCTCTGCACACGCAATAACTGCATTTGGCAAATCGCACTGTTTTTTTGATTAATTATGTTTGTAATTGACAAAAGCAAATATATATGCGATAATATTTTATATAATTATTGCAGAAAGGATGATTTGTCGTTTACTTATATTTTCACTACTTCTGCGCGTGAAATTGAAATGGAGGTTATATATGAAAAAAAGATTATCTATTTTCCTAATTTTCGTACTTCTCTTTTCACTATCCTCTACAACTGTTGCCTCGGCTCTTCCGAACAAAAGTGAACTGCCCGGTCTCTATGCGGCCGAAGATGGTGATATGTTCATTTTACAATCCGAAGACCGAGATGCGACGATAATTACAAATGATACTCACCATTCCATGACAGTTTCAATTAAGTATTCTCATAATCCGGATACAGTGTACCAGTGGTATATTTCTGATTATCCAATGCCCTTTGAGCCATCTAGTTCCGCATTTTGGACGGACATTATTGCTTATGCGGAAGATCACATCAGTCAAGCGGAGGAAATCATTTTCGTCAGCAACACACCATCTGAAATGCATAATTCCATTCAGCCATTCAGTTCTGCGGGAGCAGATATTTATCCGCAACTCGTGAAGTACGTTGGCACATCGCCCTTTGAAGACATCATAAGGTATAGTACGACCATGGACGGAAATACTGTACGGGTTTATGAGGACATGAGGTTTGAAGTGCGCTTTTCACAGAATAAGAGTTGGTCGACTGCAGTATTTGTGTCAACTCTGATTACCTCTGTTTTGGGACTGATTGTGACAAATACTATTGTGCAAGCCATTTGTACTGCATTTAACGTCGTTGTAAGTGTGTATGCTTCCATTGCAGCCGGATCGATGAATTGTTATACCTGTACAGCAATATTTTCACGTTATGTTAATGTTAACAGTTCCGAGTATCCCTATAACATGACCATAAGAACGGTTTCATACGAGGCATATGAAGATGCCTCACCCTCTAGTACGAGAAGAGCAGAGATCGATAGCGGGTCCAGGACTACGAGTTATAACAAGAGTGAAAGTTACTATCAGAATTGCTATGCACAGGCACTGGATGGCTATAACGTTTACAAGAGCGTTGGCCCACGTTCCTAGGAGGTTGCCTATGTGGAGTCCTCTGCAAAAGTATACCGTCCAACAGTTCAGGCGGGGTATGCTTCTTCAATTGATCAACATTGTGCTTTGCACATTGTCCCTTATCTTCAATAATACCTACTTTCTCGTTGCGCTGGTGTTTACCTGCAACACGTGGTGGCTGCTACGCTGGCGCAGATACTGCGGCCTTCTTTTCCCGCTGCTGAGCTATCCCTTAGCCATGTATGCCACCGTGTCTCACAACGTCTTCCCGGCCATCCCCGCTGTTCTTGGGCTGAACGTCTGCTTTCTCATCTATTCTGCGATCATGCTTCTGCTGTTTCGATCTGAATTCAAGGATGAATCCGATCCGGCCTGAGCTATATGGGGTGCTTCCAGTGAATCCCGGCAGCCTTGCTGCCGGGATTTTTATTGCTATGCTCCCCCCGTTATGGTACAATAACCCCAAAACGTATAAGGAGGGGCTGTCTATGAGCCGCGCCGATGAAATATTTCAGCAGAACTGCCGGGACATCCTGGAAAACGGGGTGTGGGACACAGACCAGAACGTCCGCCCCCACTGGGAGGACGGTACTCCGGCCCACACGGTGAAGAAATTCGGCATCATCAACCGCTATGACCTGCGGCAGGAGTTTCCCATTCTCACCATCCGCCGCACCTATTTCAAAACCTGCATCGACGAGCTTCTGTGGATCTGGCAGCAGAAGTCCAACAACATCCACGACCTGCGGGGCCACATCTGGGACAGCTGGGCCGACGAAAACGGCTCCATCGGCAAGGCCTACGGCTATCAGCTGGGGGTGAAGCACCAGTACCCGGAGGGGGCGTTTGACCAGGTGGACCGGGTGCTGTATGACCTGCGGCACAACCCCGCCTCCCGGCGGATCATGACCAATCTGTATAACTTCCAGGACCTGCACGAGATGGCCCTGTACCCCTGCGCCTATTCCATGACCTTCAACGTGTCGGGCCGGACCCTGAACGCCATTCTGAACCAGCGCAGCCAGGATATGCTGACGGCCAACAACTGGAACGTGGCCCAGTATGCCGTCCTGGTGCATATGATGGCCCGGGCCTCCGGCCTGGAGGCCGGCGAGCTGGTCCACGTCATCGCCGACGCACACATCTATGACCGGCACGTCCCCCTGGTGCGGCAGCTGCTGGAGCGGCAGGGCCGCCCGGCCCCGGCCTTCGTCATGGACCCGGAGGTGACGGATTTCTATCGCTTCACCCGGGACAGCTTCCGGCTGGAGGGGTACGACCCCCTGCCCTTTGACGAAAAGATCCCCGTGGCCATCTGATTTTCCCCGCCCCACAGGCTTTTTTCTTGACCGAAAATGGCCTGTGGGGTATAATAGTCTTAACGCAAATTCGGAGGCGATGGGATGAAAAAAATCGTTCACAAACCGGCTGCGCCGCTGTATGCGGCGGCGGCTGCATGGGTGCTGTATGCCCTGCTGTTCCCCCTGTACCGGCCGGGGCACTTTGTCATAGCCCTGGCGGCCTCCGCCGTGGTATACGGCATCGCCCGGCTGTTCTGCAAGGATATTGTGGAGGAGGTGCCCCAGGAGCCGAAAACCACCGGCAATCCGGAGCTGGACCAGATGATCGCCCAGGGCAAGGACGCTCTGGACGAGATGCGCCGCCTGAACGACAGCATCCAGGACGCGGCCATCAGCGCCCAGATTGAGCGGCTTTCCCAGGTGTCCGACAAGATTTTTCAGCAGGTGCAGAAGAATCCCTCCCAGCTGCCCCAGATCCGCAAGTTCATGAGCTACTACCTGCCCACCACCCTGAAGCTGCTGCGGGCCTATGACGACATGAGCCGCCAGGGCGTTCAGGGGGAGAACATCACCGGCACCATGGAGCGGGTGCGGGGCATGATGAGCACCATCGTCACCGCCTTCGAGCGGCAGCTGGACAGCCTGTTCGGCGACCAGGCCCTGGATATCTCCACGGATATCACGGTGCTGGACAACATGATGGCCCGGGAGGGCCTCAGCGACGATCCCATTCACCGCACCCAGGCAAAGCCTGACGACGGCCCCCAGGACGACGGGATCCAATTGGAGCTTTAAGACACCATTACTCATAAAGGAAGGACGATTACCATGACCGATAACATGACCCCTCAGCTGACCCTGGACCCCACCGCCGCTGCCGCCGAGGCAGTGCCCACCCTGACCCTGACTCCGGAAGCCCCGGAGGCCCCCCAGGTGGAGGAGGAAAAGAAAATTGAGCCCGTGGAGATGGACGAAAAGCTGCTGACCGACGCGGAAAAGAAGGCGGTGGAGGATTTCTCCCACAAGATCGACATCCGGGACACCAACATGATTTTGCAGTACGGCGCGGCGGCCCAGAAGAGCGTGGCGGGCTTCTCCGAAAACGCCCTGAACAGCGTCCGCAACAAGGACCTGGGCGAGATCGGCAAGGACCTGAGCCAGCTGGTGGTGGAGCTGAAGGGCTTCGGCGAGGAGGAGGAAAAGAAGGGCCTGGCGGGCCTGTTCAGAAGGACCGGCAACCGGCTGGAGACCATGAAGGCCCAGTACGGCAAGGTGGAGGCCAACGTGGACAAAATCGCCCAGAGCCTGGAACAGCACCAGATCACCCTGCTGAAGGATGTGGCCATGTTTGACCAGATGTATGAGCTGAACCTGAAGTATTACAAGGAACTGACCATGTACATTCTGGCCGGGAAGAAGCGGCTGGCGGAGGTGCGGTCCACGGAGCTGGAGGAGCTGCGCAAAAAGGCGGAGCAGTCCGGCCTGGCGGAGGACGCCCAGGCCTACAACGACCTGGTGAACCTGTGCAATCGGTTTGAAAAGAAGCTCCACGACCTGGAGCTGACCCGGATGGTGTCCGTGCAGATGGGGCCCCAGACCCGCCTGCTGCAAAACAATGACACCCAGATGATCGAGAAGATCCAGTCCTCCCTGGTGAACACCATTCCCCTGTGGAAGAGCCAGATGGTGCTGGCCCTGGGCATGGAGCACAGCCGTCAGGCCACCGCCGCCCAGAACGCCGTCACCGAGATGACCAACCAGCTCCTGCGCAAGAACGCCGACACCCTGAAGATGGGCACCATCGCCACCGCCAAGGAGGCCGAGCGCTCCATCGTGGATATCGAGACCCTGCAGCACACCAACCAGCAGCTGATCTCCACCCTGGACGAGGTGATGAACATCCAGAAGGAGGGGGCCGAGAAGCGCAAGGCCGCCGAGGTGGAGCTGGGCCGCATCGAGGGCGAGCTGAAGCAGAAGCTGCTGGAGCTCCGGGGCTGATGCCCGTACACAGACTTTCCCCGAAAGGACCGGTGGCGTCACCATGAAATTCTATCAAAAACGGGGCTTTGCGCTGGTGGTGCTGATCCTGGCCATCATCGGCTCCGGCGTTTACGGCATCAGCAAAAAGCCCGCCGCCCTGCCGGAGGTGTCCTATTACAACTGGATCTGCGACGAGGCGGGCCTGCTGGACCAGGAGACCCGGCAGACCATCCAGGACTATAACACCGCCTGGAACAAGCAATATTACGCCGTGGTGGCGGTGGCCGCCGTGGACGATATCCGGGGCTGGTCCAGCGAGGACTACGCCCGGGAGCTGGGGGCCAGGTGGGGCCTGGGAGCCAACGATATGCTGCTGCTGCTGGTCAAGGGCGGCGACTGGTATGTGGCCTGCGGCGACAACCTGGCGGACCTGATGACCGACACCCAGCAGACCCGGCTGAAAACCGCCCTGGACACCCCTTATTACAGCGGGAATTACGCGGAGGCGGCGGTGGCCTTCTTCCGCCAGAGCGACGTGGTGCTGGCCCAGACCCTGGGCCGCTCAAGTACCGGCGGTCAGTCCCCGGCTCCGGGCCAGCGCTGGCAGGAGCCTGCCGGCGCCTCCGGCGTCAGCATCGCCGGTGTGGTGCTGCTGATCGTGTGCATATTCGTGGTTTGGGCGTTGCTGGACCGTATGCGCTACAACCGCTATCGCCGGCGTCCGGCTATGATGGGCGGGCCGGTGTACTATCCCATTTTCTGGGGCCGCAGGCCCCGGGCGCCCCGGCCGCCCCGTCCCCCTCGGGGTCCCGGCGGTCCCATGGGTGGACCCATGGGCGGCGGTCCCCGTCCGCCCCGGCCCACACCGCCCCGTCCGCCCCGGTCTAACGGGCCCCGGCCCGGCGGCTTCGGCGGCTCACGGCCCGGCGGCAGCTTCGGCGGCGGGTCCAGGTCCGGGGGCTTCGGCAATCGCGGCGGCTTTGGCGGCGGCGGACGCTCCTCCGGCGGCAGCCGGGGCGGCGGCTTCGGCGGCGGACGCCGCTGAGATCCATCCCCGACAATCCAATAAAAATCGCACCTCAGGGGTCCCGGATATCCGGGACCCCTGAGGTGCTTAAAGGAAGAAAGATGAAAGAAGAAAGAGAGAGTAAAAGGAAAATGCGAAATATATCCAGTGATGCTTCCGAAGAAGCCGTCACGCTGCCTTAATTACCCCGGCCGCCGTTGCCCCGGCCGAAGAAGTAGTCGTACAGGTCGCCGTAGGAATCCTGCTGACCCTGGTTCTGGTTGGGGGAATCGTCCTCGGTGCCGGTGGTCTGAGGCTGCTCGTCGAAGGTCAGGCTCAGGGTGATCTCCTGGCCGCCGCGCCACACCGTCAGGGTGACGGTATCGCCGGCCTTGAAGCCCTTCTTGGCCATGGACAGGTCGCTCATGGAGGTGATCTCCGTGTCGTTGAGCTTGGTGATGACGTCGCCCAGCTGCAGGCCTGCCTTTTCACCGGCGCCGCCCTTTTCCACGGCGTAGACGAACACGCCCTGGGTCACGTTGATGTTGTACTGGGCAGCCATCTGCTCGGTCATACTGCCGGCCTTGATGGCCATGTAGGCCTTATCGGTGACCTGGCCGTTTTCCATGATGTCGGTGATGATGGTCTGGACATCGCTGATGGGGATGGCAAAGCCGATGCCCTCCACCGTGGTGTTGGAATAGCTGGAATACTTGGCGGACACAATGCCCACCACCTCACCGTACAGGTTCATCAGGGGGCCGCCGGAGTTGCCGGGGTTGATGGAGGCATCCACCTGGATCATGTTGAAGGGGGTGCCGTCCACGTTGATAGCCCGGTCGCAGCAGGACACGATGCCCTGGCTCATGGAGAAGGTCAGCTCGCCCAGGGGATTGCCGATGGCCATCACCGTGTCGCCCACGTTGACGTCGGCACTCTTGCCCAGGGTCACGGCCTGGAGGCCGGTGGCCTCGATCTTCAGCACGGCCACATCATAGTCGCTGTCGCCGCCCACTACAGTGGCGGGATAGGTATCGCCGTTATACAGGGTGACGTTGACGCTGCTGGCGCCGGACACCACGTGCTGGTTGGTGACGATATAGCCGTCCTGGGTGATGACGAAGCCGCTTCCGGAGGAGGCGGACTGCACCTTCTGGCCGAAGATGTTGGTGGACACGGCGGAGCAGTTGATGGATACCACGCTGTTCACCGTGGAGGCGTACACCTCGGCGGGGGTCATCAGGGTCTGGCCGTCCACGGATTTGACGCTGACGGCGGAAGCCGTGCGGCCGGACTCCTGAATGGTGGCCTTGCCGCCCCGGCGGGCCAGAGACGCGCCGCCGAAGCCGCACAGGCCGCCGATCAGGGCGCAGCACAGAACCAGAGCCGTGACTTTGGTGCCGGCCTTTTTCCAGAAGGAGCCCTTTTCCGGCTTGGGGGGCTGGGGGTCATCCTGGCAGGTGCCGGTGGTGTAGTCCACAGGCTCCTCCGGGGAGACCGGATCCTCCGGCCGGGATGCCGGCTGCCAGCTGGTCTGGCTGGGGTCGGGCTGTCCGGGCTGGGGCTCCCGGTCCTTGGAATAACTGTAATGATACAGGCTGTTTTCATCGTTGAAAGCGCCCTGATTGTTCTCGTCGTTGACACCGCTATACATAACTGCGAACCTCCTATTGTCGGGCGGGGCGGAATGTGGTATGATGTGGTATCATGCTCCGCCGCCGCTGTGGTTTTCCTTTCGATGGTTTATAGTATACGCGGAAACCTTAAGCGAAGCTTTAAGAAACGGCGGAAAAATTTGAACATTCTATGAAGAAAGGGGGCGGAAGCCCATGGTCAGGATCGAGGGGCTGAAGCTGGCTCCGGGGCAGGATGAGCAGCTGCTGCGGGGCAAGGCCGCCCGGCTGCTGCGGGTGCCGGAGGGGGACATTCTGTCCCTTCAGGTGCTGCGCCGGGCCATCGACGCCCGGGAGGAGCTGCACTTTGTCTATACGGCGGCGGTGACCCTGCGGCAGGAGAAGGCCGCACTGCGGCGGATCCGGGACCGGCGGGTAACGCCGTATACGCCGGAGCTATACCGGCTGCCGGAGACCCTGGCGGCCCCCGAGACGCCGCCGGTGGTCATCGGGGCCGGTCCGGGGGGCCTGTTCGCGGCCCTTGTTCTGGCCCGGTGCGGCCTGCGGCCCATCGTGCTGGAGCGGGGACAGGACGCCGTGACCCGGCAGCGGGACGTGACGTCCTTCTGGCGCACCGGGGTGCTGGATCCGGAGTCCAACGTACAGTTCGGCGAGGGCGGCGCCGGGGCCTTTTCCGACGGAAAGCTGAACACCGGCACCCGGGACCGGCGGCACCGGTGGATTTTGGAGCAATTGGTATCCTGCGGCGCGCCGGAGAGCATCCTGGTGGACGCCAAGCCCCATGTGGGCACGGATATGCTCCATGTGACCCTGGTGAACCTGCGGCGGCAGCTGCTGGACCTGGGGGCCCAGGTGCGGTTCGGCCACCGGGTCACGGGACTGCGGGTCCGGGACGGGGCCCTGGAGGGGCTGGAGGTTACAGGGCCGGAGGGGCCGTATGTGCTGCCTGCCCGGCATGCGGTGCTGGCCCTGGGCCACAGCGCAAGGGATACCTTTGAAATGCTGCACGCCGCCGGGGTGCGGATGGAGCAGAAGCCCTTTGCCGTGGGAGTGCGGATCGAGCACCGGCAGGCGGACATGGACGCGGCCCAGTACCGGAGGTTTGCCGGGCACCCGTGCCTGCCCGCCGCCGGCTATAAGCTGTCGTGCCACCCGGAAAACGGGCGCAGCGCCTTCTCCTTCTGCGTCTGCCCGGGAGGGCAGGTGGTGGCCGCCGCGTCGGAGCAGGGCCGGGTGGTGACCAACGGCATGAGCGAATATGCCCGGGACCGGGAGAACATCAACGGCGGCCTGCTGGTGAACGTGACCCCGGCGGACTTCGGCAGCAGCCACCCCCTGGCGGGCATCGCCTTCCAGCGGCGGCTGGAGGAGGCGGCCTTCCGCCTGGGCAGCGGAGGCTATGCGGCTCCCTGCCAGCGGGTGGAGGATTTTCTGGCCGGGCGGCCCTCCACGGGACCGGGACGGGTGATCCCCAGCTATCGGCCCGGGGTCCGGTGGACGGACCTGCGGCAGTGTCTGCCGGAGTTCGTGTGGCAGACTATGGCCCTGGCGCTGCCGATGCTGGACGGAAAGGTCCGGGGCTATGCCCAGGGGGACGCCGTGCTGACGGCGGTGGAGACCCGGTCGTCGTCGCCGGTGCGGATTATAAGAGACAACAGCGGTCAGTGCAATGTCCGGGGGCTGTACCCCTGCGGCGAGGGGGCGGGCTATGCCGGAGGCATCCTGTCCGCCGCCGCAGACGGCATGCGCTGCGCGGAAAAAATATGGGAGGTATACGGCAAATGAGAAAAATCGCGGTGATGGAGGACTTCCTGACGCCGGAGCGCCGGAAAAAGGTGCTGGATACGGCGGAAAAGTGCGGCTTTGCGGTGGATTTTTACGGGCGGGGCGCGGCCCCGGCCCAGGGTCTGGAGCAGTATGAGATCATTTACGGCTGGTGCAATCCCCAGGACCTGAAGCGGGCCACGGGGCTGAAGTGGTATTGCTGCGGCTTCGCCGGGGTGGACCAGCTGTCCGACGACAGCCTGTACGCCAGCCCCGACGTGGTGCTGTCCAACTCCTCCGGAGCCTATGGCCTCACCATCAGCGAGCACATCCTCATGGTGACGCTGATGCTGCTGCGGCGGATGCCGGAGTTCCAGGACATCGTCCGGCGGCGGGAATGGGTGTCGGAGCTGCCTATGCGGTCCATTTACGGCAGCCGCATCACGGTGCTGGGAGCCGGGGACATCGGCACCAACTTCGCCCGGCGGGCCAAGGCCCTGGGAGCCGGGCGCATCTGCGGCGTGTCCCGCAGCGGCCGGAACCCGGACCCCGCCTATGACCGGATGCTGCCCCAGGAGCAGCTGGACCAGGTGCTGCCGGAGACGGAGATCCTGGTGATGGCTCTGCCGTCGGTGGCGGACACCGTGGGCATCCTCAGCCGGGAGCGCATTGCCCTGCTGCCCCGGGACGCCATTGTGGTAAACGTGGGCCGGGGCACCGCCATCGACCAGGAGGCCCTGATGGAGGCCCTGAACGCCGGGCGCATCGCCGGGGCGGCCCTGGACGTGGTGGTGCCGGAGCCGCTGCCCAGGGAGCACCCCCTGTGGAGCACCCGGAACCTGCTGCTGACGCCCCACATTTCGGGGAATATGTCCCTGGGCTACACCTGCGACATCAACGTGGATATGTTCTGCCGGGATCTGGAAAACTACGCCGCCGGCCGTCCCCTGGAGCACCGGGTGGACCGGAAGCGGGGCTATTAAAAGCTTGTCCAAAAAGGCTTGCAAGCTGAGCAGGGCCGCCCGGGAGGGCGGCCCTGCTGCTTTATATTACTGCTTTGGCGCCTGCTTCATGGACAGGCTGATGCGGCGCTTCTTTTCGTCCACCTCCAGGACCGTCACCTTTACCACGTCTCCCACGGACACCACCTCCGACGGGTGGCGGATGAACCTTTTGCAGACCTGGGAGATGTGGACCAGGCCGTCCTGGTGGACGCCGATGTCCACGAACACGCCGAAATCCACCACATTGCGGACGGTACCCGTCAGCACCATGCCGGGGGCCAGGTCCTTAATGTCCAGCACGTCCGTCCGCAGGATGGGGGCAGGCAGGTCGTCCCGGACGTCCCGGCCCGGCTTTACCAGCTCCGCCGCCACGTCCCGCAGGGTGGGCACGCCTACGTTCAGCCGGGCGGCGGTCTCCTCCCAGCCCAGGGCCTTCACCTTCTGGGGCAGGTCCGCCAGCCTCCCGGCGGACACATCCGCCAGGGTATAGCCGCACAGGGCCAGCAGCTCCTCCGCGGCGGCGTAGCTCTCCGGATGGACGCCGGTGTTGTCCAGCACAGACTTGCTCTCCGGCACCCGCAGGAAGCCCGCCGACTGCTGGAAGGCCTTGGGCCCCAGCTTGGGCACCTTCAGAAGCTGACGGCGGCCGGTGAAGGCGCCGTTTTCCTCCCGGTATTTCACAATATTTTTGGCGGTGGCGGCGTTCAGGCCGGACACCCGGCCCAGCAGGCTGGCGGAGGCGGTGTTCACGTCCACGCCCACGGCCCGGATCATCTCCACCGCCATCTGCTCGGTCTCCCGGCTGGCGGTGCCGTTGCCGATGGCGATGTGGGTGACGCCGTGGCGGCGGACCAGACGGGACAGGCGGTCGATGGCCTCCTGCTTCTGGCGGGGGCCGTAGGTGGGATACACCACGGCGGTGTCCAGCACCCGGCCGGTGCCGTCGATGACCGCCACCTTGCAGCCGTGGGCATAGCCGGGGTCCAGGCCCATGGTGACGTGGCCTTTTACCGGGGGCTGCATCAGCAGAGGCTTCAGGTTCAGGCCGAAGTTGGCGATGGCCCCCTCGCAGGCGGCGTCGGTCAGGTCGGACCTGGCCTCCCGCTCCAGGGAGGGGTAGATCAGCCGGTCATAGGCATCCTCGCAGGCGGCCTTGATAAACTCCATAGCCCGGGACCCGGGTCGCACCACCGCCCGGCGCAGAGTCATCAGACCCAGCTCCCGGTCCAGCAGCACGGTGACGGAGAGGACGCCCTCCTTTTCGCCCCGGTTGATGGCCAGGACCTGGTGCCCGGCCAGCTTGGCGATGGGCTGGTCAAAGTCGTAATACAGCCGGTAAACGGTGTCCTCCTCCGTGGCGGCCAGACTCCGCAGATGTCCCTGCCGGCGCAGCAGCTCCCGCAGGGTCTTGCGGATGGCGGCATCGTCCGACAGCAGCTCCGCTACGATGTCGTTGGCCCCCTGGAGGGCGTCGGCCAGAGTCTCCACCCCCTTCTCCGGGTCCACATAGTCCCGGGCGGCCTCCTCCGGAGCCGGGCAGTCCCGGCCCTGGTCCAGCAGCAGAAGGGCCAGGGGCTCCAGGCCCTTCTCCCGGGCCACCGTGGCCCGGGTGCGGCGCTTCTGCTTATAGGGGCGGTACAGGTCCTCCACCTCCGCCAGGGTGGCGGCGCTGTCGATGGCGGCGGACAGCTCGTCGGTGAGCTTCCCCTGGCCGTCGATGGCGTTTTTCACCTCCTGGCGGCGCTGGTCCAGGTTCCGCAGATAGCTCAGCCGGTCCTCCAGGGTCCGCAGGGCGGTGTCGTCCATGCTGCCGTGCAGCTCCTTGCGGTAGCGGGCGATGAAGGGGATGGTATTGCCCTGGTCCAACAGGTCGATGACGTTCTGCACATGGGCCAGGGGCTTGTCCAGCTCCCGGGTCAGGATTTCGGCAATGGTGGGCATAAAATACTCCTTTCTTCCGGGGAAAAACCGGGACGGAGCCTGTCCGTCCCGGTTTTTTCACTTGTGATACAGGCGCTTGATCTCGTACCGGGGCTGGCAGCTGACGTGGATGCCCAGGCGCTTATAGAGCTTCTCGTCCTCCTCGGAGATAATGACGGAGAAGTGGGCGTCGCAGCCCCGGAGGTCGTCCAGCTTCTTCAGCACCCGCTCCGCCAGGGGGTTGGTGACGGCGGAGATGGACAGGGCGATGAGCACCTCGTCGGAGTGCAGCCGGGGGTTCCGGTGGCCCAGGTGGGAAATCTTCATATCGCTGATGGGGGCGATGATGGACGACGGCAGCAGGTCCAGCTCCTTGTCGATACCGGCCAGAGCCTTGATGGCGTTCAGCAGCAGCGCCGCCGAGGGTCCCAGCAGGGAGCTGTTCTTTCCGGTGACCACCCGGCCGTCCGGCAGGACCATGGCCCCGGCGGGGGCGGCGGTCTCCTCCGCCTTTTTCAGGCAGGCCGCCACGGCGGGACAAATATCCGGCGTGACACCGGCCTGCTGCATGATGATCTCCAGCTTGCGCACCACATCGTCGTCGCACTTGCCCCGGACCCGGTCCACCATACCGGCATAGTACCGGCGGAGGATCTCCATCCGGGAGGCCTCCTGGCATACCGCATCGTCCACAATGGCGAAGCCCGCCATGTTCACGCCCATGTCCGTGGGGGACTGATAGGGGGACGCGCCCTGGATCCGCTGGAACATGGCGTTGAGCACCGGGAAAATCTCCACATCCCGGTTGTAGTTCACGGTGGTCTTGCCGTAGGCCTCCAGGTGGAATGGGTCGATCATGTTCACGTCGTTCAGGTCCGCCGTGGCCGCCTCATAGGCCAGGTTCACCGGGTGCTTCAAAGGCAGGTTCCAGATGGGGAAGGTCTCATACTTGGCGTAGCCCGCCCGGACGCCCCGCTTGTTCTCGTGATACAGCTGGCTCAGGCAGGTGGCCATTTTGCCGCTGCCGGGGCCGGGAGCCGTCACCACCACGATGGGGCGAGTGGTTTCGATATAGTCGTTTTTGCCCAGGCCGTCGTCGGACACGATGTGGGCCACGTCCGAGGGGTATCCGGCAATGGGATAGTGGCGATAGCTCCGGACGCCCAGAGCCGTCAGCCGCTTGATGAAGGCGTCCGCCGCCGGCTGCCCGGCGTACTGGGTGATGACCACGGAGCCCACATAGAACCCCAGGCCCCGGAACACGTCCATCAGCCGCAGCACGTCCTCGTCATAGCCGATGCCCAGGTCGCCGCGGATCTTCTTCTTTTCGATGTCTCCGGCGCAGATGGCCACCACGATCTCCACCTCGTCCCGGATGGAGGCCAGCATCCGGATCTTGCTGTCCGGCTGGAACCCCGGCAGCACCCGGGAGGCGTGGTAATCGTCGAACAGCTTGCCGCCGAACTCGATATACAGCTTGTCGCCGAATTGCTCCCGCCGGGCCCGGATGTGCTGGGCCTGGAGGGCCAGGTATTTGTCGTTATCAAAACCGATTTTCATAT
>ERZ1673730.1664-NODE-1664-length-14148-cov-6.554531_pt1 | contig 14148 bp, 6 predicted proteins | sample MGYA00580200_ERZ1673730 | MGnify/ENA primary metagenome ERZ1673730 (study PRJEB41218, sample SAMN15661761) | gut metagenome | host: Homo sapiens | place: Canada: London | collected 2015-08-20/2019-03-30 | study: EMG produced TPA metagenomics assembly of...
TCAATTATCGTTTGTCCATTTTTCTTTTGACAGAAATCCGCCAAAAGAAACGAACATTTTTTCTATCCTTTTCCTTCTTTTAATATCGTGCGCATTCGTTGCCGGAGGTTCAATTGTGTACTATCGACTTTAGCTTTTCGCGAAGGGATAAAAAGATCCTTGTATTTCGCTTTCGTAATACGGAACTTCATCTTATCGAGATTCCCTGAAATATCCACACCGGCCCGGAAAGGCAAAGGTGATTTCAGGATAGAGATATGATATTTAAAAGTCATATCGATATTGTGTTGTCCGCCGACAGCAGCCTTATAACGGTCGATTTCTACCAGAAAAGGGAATATCTCGATCGTCCCATCCTTCACCATTAAATCTACTGAAATACTATCGATCATATTCCGCTTTTTATTCTTAAACATCAGCATTTTCGAAATTTCAGCAAAAGTCTCCCCATCCATCAGCACCAGATCGCGGCCGTCCAGATAAGCCGCAGCCCTTAGAGTCGGCAAATCGATGTTCATGGCAGAATCCAGCCACGAATCTGCAGCAATGTGAAAATCCACCAGTCCCTCGAACGACCTCAGCATAGGGAAAAGCGTATCTAAAGAAGGGATCAGTCCAACCAGACTATCGATCCGAATGTCGTGCATCTGCAAAGCAAAACCGGCATAAGCCTTGGTGGTATCTGTCGCCCGATACAGAGCCGTGGTACTCATATTGGCAGCCGAAGAACGTAATTCCAGATCCGATAGCTGGATGCATTGATTGCGCATAACTACTTCTCCATGAATACTATCCATTTGCAATTTTCCAAACAATACTTTCTTTATATCGGTCTGGAAAGTAAAGTCGATACCAGGAGGAACCACAAACAAGCAATTACTTCCTTCCAAAGCAGTAGTATCACTGACAACAGGAACTTCATCCATATCGTCCAATTCTGTAGAAATCGTATCCCGGAAACCGGCTTTCACCTTCTCCATATAGGCCGTTCCTCTTTCCATCGCCCGCATCAGCTGATTGCAATCTATTCTATCGGAAGTAACCAGCAACTGAGCTTTCAGTTCTTCTTTCTTAAAGAACGACTTAGCCAGATTAGTCACATTTCCGGTAAGCCGCAAATCCGAACGCCCCAGATGCAGCACGGCCGAATCCAGCTGAATTTCATTCCGGTCGAATCTCAATCGGGTACCCGGCATCCGCATACGCACCGGAAAATAAGGCGTATAAGCCCTTAGACCGGTAAAATCGACGTATCCTGTCGGAAGCCAGATCTTCGTATTACGTTTACTCCGGACAGCCTCGACTTGTACCTCTGCCTTGGCAAAATTCAAACGGTTGCCCATAGCTCGCAAGCGCAAACTATCCACCTGCAGTTCTGCATTGATCTGAGGAACTTTTTTATTACGCTTCGAGGGCAACAGCGAAGCTTTAGCATTCGCCTGTTTCAACCCCACCAGCAAAGTATCACGGACGATAAACACCATCCGTCCCAAATGTAGGTTAGCCCCCATGGAAGCCACTACAGAAGTATCTTTCAATGGCGAAGTTCTCAGCGCCAGATAAGTCGTATCCATCAACAAACGTACCTTATTGCGGACATGGATATCCAATCCGGAATAACCGACCACACCGTTCAATAAATCCGTTCCCTGGACAGACTTCGTATTCTTGCGGTTAGCGGCAAAAACCAGTCCTGCCGACTTAACATTCATAACGATACTATCCTTGGGGATAAAAATATTCACATCCTTCATTTGACACCACCCGCCGATTCTCAATTTCCCATAATCAGCATTCCGGACATCTTCGACCAGGACATCCGTTTTTAAAGAAGTATTCAGCGTACCCCGGCAAGTAATTCCATCCGCCAAGGGAAAGATTTTTGTCAATTCTTCAAAATTCACCAAAGCCTTTACTTCAGCTTTCAGGGTAGGTGCTGTCAACAAGCGTTCGGCATCGCCTGCCATATCGATATCGATACCTCCACCTTTCATACAGAAATTCCGCAAATTCACATAAGACTCCTGTTCTTTCTGCAAATCGATCAAAGCAAAAAGATCTACGTTCAGGGTATCGATTTTCGAAGGCATACCGGGATAAGCGATAAAGCCATCTTTGATCCGAAATTCAGAAGTCAGCAAGGGAATATTCTGTTGACCGTAAATACCTTTAATCTCTCCCTGGCACAATACATCTCCCCGCACCTCCACATTTTCAGTCTTATGCAGAATAGTATCGGGCACCAAGTCCAATAGTGTCTTTAATGTCGGAATATGTATTCCATACTTTAAATTCACCAGTAAAGTATGATTTACGGTATCTCCTCTTAAAGTTCCTCCGGCTCCGAAACGGATACCGTTTACATCGACTACGGCTTTCTCCAAAGTGTATAATAAGGAATCCCGGTTGATTTTCATACCGGTTTCTATTCCGAAAGCCAAACGGTTGACCAGCAACTGTCCTTCTTGCCAAAACAATACGTTTTCAGTTGAAAAATCCAGTTTCAGCCGAGAACGGCGTTTACCCAGATAGCCATCTACTCCAAGGTTTATTCCGGTCAATCGGGTATACAAACGCGTATTCCGGTCATCGAAAACAAGCCTTCCATTCCGGATTCTAACATTCCGCAAACGTATTCCCGAATCGAAAGTAGTGGTATCCGCCATCGTTGTATCTACAGTAGTCGTATCTGCCGCTATCCGGAGTATATCCCAATTGGGAACACCGGCCGAATCTACATAAGCATATATCTCCGGCTGTTCCAATACGAAATCCTTCACCACAATACGGTTCTTAGTCAGGTAAGCGATCGGATTTATAGTCAACAGACAAGATTTTATATTCATCAAGGAATCCTGCATGGTCGGCTCGCTATTAGCCGTACTATCACGGAATGTCCCGGAAATAACAGAAGCATCGTCCAATTGAATTCCAAAATCCGGGAAAGTAGAGAAAAAAGTCAATTCAATATTTCCAAAATGTACCTCGGCATTCAGGTATTCTTTTGCAGTCTTCTCTACCAAAGGAGTTAATTTTGCCGGGGTAAAGATAAAATGAATAACAATAGTGACACCGACCAAAATCAGTACCACTAAAGCTAACAGGCTCCAGAGAGTCCATTTCAACACCCGTTTTCCCAGTGACTTTTTCATCTTCAATCCACTAATTCAATAATTTATTTATAGATCAAATACTTCTCTCTGATTTTCTGAAACTCTTCCAATGGAGAACGCCAGGCAGCTCTTATCTGCTGCTCGCTCTTACCTGCCTCAATATCTTTTCTGAGTTGATCTGTCCCGGCCAATTTCTCGAAAAAAGAAGTGAAAAAAGGAGTTTTTCCGGTATAATTCCGATAAGCCAATAGTAACCAATCCACACGTAACCGTTGTCCCTCTCTCACCTCATCGTATTTATTCCTCAGGTCCATGCCATAGCATTTCAATCCCAGGCATTTGGGATTTTTACTCATACTGGGAATACTTTCGGGTACAAAAGTATAAGGCATACCTTTCAATTCGGGATGCCCGAATACCTGAAAGGGAGTATAGGTCCCACGCCCTTCACTGACTACCGTTCCTTCAAAAAAACAAACCGAAGGATACAACATGACCGACACTTTATCGGGCAAATTGGGAGAAGGTTTCCGGGGTAAATCTACCGTCATACTCCTCTTCCATCCCTGACAAGGAATCACCGTCAAATCACATTTCTTTTTATCTTTCAACCAACCTTCTCCATTAATCATCCGGGCATACTCACCGATAGTCATCCCATAAACGACAGGAACCGGATGCATTCCGACAAAAGACCGGTATTTCATTTCCAATACAGGCCCGTCTACATAAAAAGCATTCGGATTCGGACGGTCCATAACCACAAGCGGAACCTGATTCTCGGCACAAGCCTCCATCACATAGTGTAAAGTAGAGAGATAAGTATAAAAACGGACACCGACATCCTGCATATCGAAAACAACCACATCCAATCCCTGCAAATCCGCCGGACTCGGTTTTTTCTTCTTTCCGTATAAGGAAATGACCGGTAAACCGGTCTGCCGATCCCGGTAATCACCCACCGTTTCCCCAGCATCGGCATCTCCTCTGAACCCATGTTCCGGACAAAAGATACGTATCAATTGTACCTGATGATCACGCAGGAAATCGACACTATGCTTATATCCGTCCCCGGTTTCCAGCACAGCAGTCTGATTAGCCACAATCCCGACCTTTTTGCCTTCCAACAAACTCCGGTATCGGTCAAAATGCTGAATACCCGGAGAAACGGCTTCAGCCCCTCCGATTATTCCACACCACAAACACAGAAAAAAAATGCACTCTCTCATTATCCCTTTATTTCTTTTCTTCCTCGGGGAAATCGATTTTCATAGAATTTACAATACTTTCCACTTGTCTCAACATATTCCGTTTTTTACCATCGGGAGCGTATACATAGCCCATCATATAGATGATACGGCTATTCTTTTCATCCAATACGACATTCAAAACAAACGGCCCCCCCATAAAATCATTTTCGGCAGTCCACAAACCTCTGATAAGCAAAGCATAATGAATTCCGTCATATTTATAAAAAGCAGCAGTCATCGGAGTCTTCAGATCCAAAGCCATCCAGGTACTATCCCGGGGCCCAGGAATATATTTCTTCAACTCTTCATTCATCCGGTCCAGGATAATCTGGTAATCCATCTGACTTTCATGTTCATATTTTTCCTCAAAAAAAATGATCCCCTTGCTATCGACCCGGGTCTCGGAAGAAATCCATACAAAATTCGAAGTATCTTTATTTATATAATATCCTCCGGGACAATACAACAGGAGGTCGTACTTATTCTTAAACATATTGAATATCTTCGTATCCGGTGTTTTCTTGTATACCTCGATCAAACGGTCACGTTCTGCCTTGAGATACACGTTCATCATTTTATTTTTATTGGCATTGAAGATTTTATAAAATGCCTCTACATCCGGTGCACTGATTTGAAAAATCTTCTGAGAACGAGCCCAGGGACTCTCGTGAAACACGATTGAAGCCGTATCGACTTTATCCTTAATCGAAACAGTCAGTATATTCCGATGAAAACGGACATTTTTTTCGAAATTAGAAGGCGGAAGATTGATCAAATCAAAGACCGGTTCGCCCTGAGGTAAGCCCAATTGAGGCTGTCCGAAAAATTCCTTGATAGTATCCCCGACATGACCTTCCCACAAAGTTTTCGGCATAACGACGAGCAGTTCATTCGTAGAACCGCTGACAGGAGGTAAAGCTGACCGCCGGGCACCGCCACCTTCTTTACAAGAGAACAAAAAATAACTCAGGGTCAACACCAGCAGACTGACTAATATTCGTATCTTCATTTTATTATGATTTAAAATATACATTAAACTTATTCTGTAAAATCCCCGTATTTACTAGCCGAACGATCTAAAATCGCCTTTACCGATCCGACCAGAATTTTCGCTTCGACCATCAAAGGAAGCCGATATTCGTCTTTACTCAACCAAATCTTCATATTTTCGCCTCCTTTGAATACCTCACCTTCAACCAACAAGGGAGAAAAAACGTAACATTCCTGTTTCCGGCCGGCAATCTTGCTTTTCACCACACCCAGATAACGGATATACAAATCATAAATTTTACTATCGATCAAAATCCGGATCGGAATCAAGTCGTTTTTTTGGTATTTATCAAAATCCAACTCCCGGGCCATCCAGGCAACCGAAAGCATATCATAGGTTTGACCGAGTAGTTTCACTGTATCTGTCCGTCTGAATTTTCCAATCCGATGGATATCTCCCAATACGACAGAATCGTCATAATGAAATGTATAATCGAAAGTCTTATGATAATTCCCTTCATGAGCTTTTCTCGAAAATTCATAGGGCATAAAAGTATTCTTGTCAAAATGCGATATCAGGGTGTCCCTGATCGTGAATATCCAATCCCAGGAAGGTAAAGAATACCCCACAGCTTTTAAACGTTCGGCATTCGGATATTTTTCGGAAGTCGTCAACGAAAAATCCACCCGCCCAGCCTTGACCCAAATAAATCCCCAGTTATAATATCCGGTATATACCAACTCTTCTATAGGCGGGTATTTCGATTGGGCACAAAGCGACAGGCTTCCCCCCAATAACAACATCAATATCCAAATTTTTTTCATATCCTTCTATTTATCACTCTCATCCTTATACGGCTTCAACAAATTAAATTCCTGCTCAATATCAAAATTTTGTTTGACACTGATTTCGACAGGTAAATAAACGATTTCTTCAGGCTGTTGGTTCTTCAAATACAAACCGGTATCCCAAATTCCATTGCCATTGGTATCCAAGATCGCCCTAAACTTGTATTTCCCCTCGGGAATCAACGGGAAAGTGACCTGTCCATCCTGGTTGATAATTTGCTCCTGTACCACTGCATAAGAACGTTTTCCATTCTCAGATTTCCCATTATCCGACTTATAGAGTTGTAGAATAACCTGTCCCTGCACGCCACTCACATTGAGCATAATCTTCCCGTAAAATTCTTCCTGACGCACTTTGAATTTTTTCTCCAGTTTGTTATTATGCCGTCCATAAATATCGTTGACAGAAGCAGAATCCAAAGTCAACATATATTCCTGCCCGGCTTTCCAGGAAGCATCGATATAAATACGCCGGATCTTCAGACTATCTTCTTCCAGGGTAAATTTCAGCGGCTGATAAAGTGTATCCACTTTCTCCGATATATGCAGATTCTCCAAGCCCGCCTTGTCGACCGGCCGGTTAAATTCCAACCACAAACGGGCACCCAAATCAAAATCGTTACCGGCATTCGATTTTATTTCCACAAACTCAATCGCCGGAGTTTCAGGTTCGTCTTTCCTGCCCTTCTTATTGTCGGGCTTCTTTTTGTCTTTAAATGTATAGCGGCTGGTATCGGCAAAGGTCGTCAACCGACCGGTACTATCTGTCCGCAAGTAAGAAAGGATAACATTCAAGGTATCTTTTTTATACACGGTAGAATCTTTAATCCACAAAGCCAATGTATCGTTTCCGGCCGAATGTTCCAACACATACCAATCCTCCGGTAGCGGTTCCGTCGACAAGGTATCGAACAAACGGGCCTTAAACTCATTCTTTTCCGGAATACTAAAGATAAAATCGAGGCGTTCCCGTTCCTTCCGGTCGTCATCGGTCATATACAACTGGGTCAGCTTTTCCTGAAACAAACGCAGATAAAGATTGTTAGGCCCAAATCCCAGATATTCCTGTGTGACGATACTATCCTTCATCGTTGTGTCCTGCCCGACGATTTTATCGACAACCCGGAACGTATCTACCCGGGTCATAGTCATCACCACGGGACGCACCAAGGTATCCAGGTAAGCAAACATTTCTGCTTCGGGCGTATATTTATAATCCCGGTTATCGTCCTGAATCGCCACGACACGATAAATCGTATCTTTCAAGTTCGTCAAACGGAAAAAACCGGAACTATCCGTACGGGCGACATAGTCAGGCACCTCCAGCAAAGGCATCGAATCCGCCAGATTAGAATACAATTCGACATATACATTTAAAACCGGTTCGCCGGATTCCGCATTCACAACCTGTCCGCTCAATTCCAACGAATCGATTTCATTCCCGGTAGAAAATACATAGCGATAAAATCCCAAAGGATTTCCCTCGTTATTATCGGATATAGCATCTGCAAAATCCAAGGTATAAGTGGTATTCGGTTTCAAGGAATCCACAAATTCGACTTGTACATATTTCCCCTTTAAACGAGGCTTCGGTTTTTTCTTTTGAGGCGGAGAAATAATGAACTTCTCGTTAATATCTTTTAGCTGGACAAACTCATCGAAATAAATGTTCACCCGCTTTTTATCGAAATTTTTAGTAAAAGAGGCCGGTTCTTCGAGGATCACTTGGGGTGGGGTCGTATCTTTGGGTCCACCTTCGGGATATCCCCGGCTGGCACAAGCATAAATCACTACTGCCATAACTAACATAGCCAGCCACTCCCAGCTGAAAGCTCTATCGTCGTTCTTCTTCATCCCTATTATCTATTTACTCAGTCAGATCTCAATTTACAAAGATAAACTATATCGGACAAAAGGGGAATAGTTAAAGGGAAAAAAGTGAAAAGAAAAAATCAGACCGTTTGAGCCAGACACCCTAAAGAGAAACGCACATTTCCTGCCTGAGCCAAAACCTGCAAACAAGCACCGATCGTAGCTCCTGTCGTTATCACGTCATCGACCAACAATACCTTTTTTCCTGTAATTTTAGCGGGATTGCGCAACTCAAAAATATGCTCGACATTTTTAAGCCTTTCGCTTGCATTCTTCCCGGTTTGCGATGCATTGTTCCGAACCCTGAAAAGCACATCGTCATAAATGTCTACTCCTATCGTTTCGGCCATACCACAAGCAATTTCCCGGGCTTGATTAAATCCCCTTTCTTTTTCCCTTTTGGGATGTAAAGGCACCGGAATGATACAATCTGCCTCACATTCATTTTTAATCTTCTCTCCCAGCAAACGGCCGAGATAGATACCCAGAGACCGATGAGAACGATATTTAATCCGGTAAATCAAATTTTTATAGGGGCTGAATTTATTATAATAAAACAAAGAGAATAATTTTTCAGGCCGGTAAGCGGCATCGAAATTCAACAACACATCTTCCTGAATAGCATAGGCCTGATCGGAAAACGGGAAATCAGCCAGACAGGCGGTACACAAATACACTTCACCTTTCATCAGGCTTTCCCCGCAAACGGTACATATCCGGGGGTAAAACAATTCACAAACAGCCCTTCCCGAAGACAACAATCTGTCTTTTAGCCATCTTCCGATTCGCAATCCAAGCTGTCGTGTCATAAATTCAGGTTTTAGCCATCCGACCCCATCATATTCAACTTTTCAGACGATATCCTCTGAACCAATCTATTTCCATACGTGCGGGTAACTGTTTTTCCAGAGGTTCTTTATTGGTTCCCAAAGAGAAAACGACATACATCGGAACGTCCGGGATATGTTCGGTTTCCTCTTTCACCACCAGATCGTTTACCATCCACACCATTTTATTTTCCGTCCACTCCAAAGTGAAAATATAATAGGCATTATCGAGCTCCAGCTCTTTGATTAATTGGATATCTTTATTGACCGCTGTACGATAAGAATACACTCTTCCCATATGTACTCCATCGGCCTCACACTTCATGATTTCCACATGAGGCACCTCTGTATCCCCCAGCATCCAAAAACAAGAAGTCAGGGCACAACGATTCAGCTTAATCTTAGCCTCAAAACGACCGTAGCGCTGCCTCAAAGCAGTGGCAGAACTAATCATAGCAGAGGAATAATCGTATTTTTTCTCCCGTATTCCTACCTGCCGGTCCCAATATTTTCCGATGATCGATTCTTTTCTAAAATTCAGACAAACCGCACTCTCACCGAAGGTGATATTATCCGGTGAGTACAACTGCATATCCTCTCCCACCCCATAGGTATCGTTCAAAAACCGCTCTCCGGCATAATAACGGGTAATCCATTTGGTTTCATCCAGGCGTCCCTGATTGAAATCGTCTTCAAACACCAATTGCCATCTCCTCATACTATTAAAATAAGGGTCCTGAGCCAATAAGATATATTTAGCTATTTCGGGGCGCTTTTTCAAAGCATCGAATTCGCAAAGTAATTGATAATCTTCGGTCGTCTGATACCGGTTTTTATTCAAGAGATAAGCTCTGTTTCGCTTGAATTCTTCCGAACGGATATAAGTTTCCAAATGCGTAAACTTTTGTGGCAAATCCGTATCTTTAACCTCACGGTATTCTTTAAAACGACGTAATTTCTCTAATTTGATCAAAGCAGCGATCTTCGGCTGACGAATAATTTCCTGATAAGCTTTATATTCGACGGCATGTAATTTCTTATCGAAACCGGCCGACATAACCATCACTTTCAGCTTCTGATACTCCTGATATTCAGGCAAAGCTTTTACCCGTTCATACCCCTTCAATTCTTCAGAATCGGCAATCAACAGATAAGATTGTAACTTACGCACCTTGAGCAAAGCTTTATATTGCCGTTCTGCTTTATAATATTCGCTGTCCTTATAAGAGAGCTGTTCGATTTCTTTCCGTCTTTCCTTAAACTGAGCACTATTTACATACTCTTCAAGCTCGCGATAACGTTTTAGCTCTTCCCCTTTTTCCACCCTCAGAAACAATTCTTCATCTTCACGGAATACGGCTCTGAAAGTTTCCGCTTCATAGGTCGTACGAAGTAGTTTATGCTTAGAAAATAAAAAAGAAAATAATCCCATACACTACAATAATTAACAGATCAGACACTATCACACATCAGATAGCAAAGTTAATGTAAAAAAAACAAAAAACCTATTTTACTGCTTTACAAAATTATAAGTGATCGTACCTTTCTGCAGCGCAGGGGCGTCCGGTTTTTCATTAAAACGCGAACGTTTAGCAGCATCGACAGCCACCCGCCACAAACAGTCGTCCGACTGAGACTGATCTTCCAAAATTTTAGCTTTCTGGACCACACCTTTCGGATTAACCAGTATCTCGACTACAACTTTACCTCCATATTCACATTTAAATACCGGAATCGGCAGAAAACGGGCATACCGGTCTTTCAGATTATAACTGACACTACTTTCACCGGCATAAAAAGTAGATTTCAAAGAATCCAGTTCCTGTTCCCGTTTATCGCGATCATTTTGCAAACTGTCTTTTTGGTAATTTTTATCGCGTTGGGCTTTATAACGTCCGCTATTTCCTTCTTCTTCCAACTCCTTCAAAATCTCGTCCACATATTGCTGTACACTGGCATCTGCTCTCTTTTCCGGCTGTACGGCATTCTCATTGACAGCAATGGAACGCAACATGCGTTCGACCTCTTCCTGAGAAGTCTTTTGACGAATTTCCTCTTTTCGTTGCTGCTCTTCCTCTTTTTTCTGCCTCTCCTCCGGAGTCGGGGTATCCATAACGATTTCCATCTCCGTATGAACCTGAATCCGGGAAATTTCCATACTCAATAAAAAAATAGCCAGGACCAAGTGAAAAATCACGGTACCCATAATCCCGCGCCGATGCGGAATAATCCATTTTTCTATATATGCTTTAAAATTCATCTTCATTACTTCACGTTACTCGAAACGAATCGCTTTAATCGGTTTTATCCTGGAAATCAACATCGTCGGCACGACCAACATCAACACCGAAACTACCAACACTCCGACATTCAATAAAATAATATAGACCCAATCGAAATAAATCGGCACCGTATCCATATAATAAGTAGCCGAATCTAATCTGACAATCCGAAACAGAGCCTGCAAACCACCTAAGGTAAGAGCCAAAATATTACCTACCACCATCCCTTTGCCAATCAATCCGGCAGCTATATATAAAAACAATCTCCTCAGACGTATATTCCGATATCCCAAAGCTTTCAAAATCCCGATAAAGGAGGTCTTATCCAAAATCAGGATCAACAAACCCGACACCATATTAAAACCGGCAACCACAACAATCAGCGTCAGGATGATCCAAACATTCATATTCAACAGATTCAACCAATCGAAGACCTGAGGAGCCGTTTCCCGCAAAGTAGTGATTTTATAAAAATCGTCATCCTGATTCATGGGCAAGGTGTCGTCCAACTCCGCCTCCACCTCTAATATGCGTTTCATATCGTTCAGTTCCACAGCAATACCGGAAACCTCCCGGGGCGCCCAATTGTTCAATTTCTGTAAATGCCTGATGTCACACACCGCCAGCATTTCGTCATACTCCTTAAAACCGGTATCGTAAATTCCCTTCACCGTAAACACCCGTGCTCTCGGCGGATCTTGTACAAAATGTGCCGTAATTTTATCACCGGGACTGACATTCAATATAGCCGCCACAGCAGCTGAGATCAACACCTCACGAGAAGGTTCGGCCTGAAAAAAATCAGGGTATTCGCCCTCCCGAAGATGCTTCCGGTAGAAAGAAGCATCGTAAGAGGAATCCATACCTTTCAAAATTATACCGTGAATTTCTTCCTTACTCTTCAAGATCGCCGGTTTTGTCACATAAGCATACATCTGCTTTAAATCGGACACTCTCCGGACCACTTCCAACAAAGAATCGTTCAGCTCGATCTCACTTCCCGAATAAGCATCTTCATGATCATAAGCCGTAATGCTCAAATGAGCCATAAATCCCGACAATTTAGTGGTTATCTCATTTTTAAAACCGGTAATAATCAGGATCGAAAGCAGCATCACACAAACTCCTAGCGCAATACCGGCTAACGCAATTTTTACAATCGGCACAGATACCGCTCCGTTTTGTTTTCCCTTCAATAATCTTCTTGCTATGAATAATTCAAGATTCACTCCGTCACCAATTAGTTAACCCGACAAATTTAAGGGAAAAAATTGTTTATTCATTTATTTAAGGATCGGTTTATTTGCCAAACAACGGATTCCCCCAAAATAAAACGACAGCAATCAAAATTGATTAAGCTCAACTTTAAAACACGTCGAAACTACTTTAAAAAGTAGCATTATTGTTGTACTTATTCGTCTTCGGTGATCGCGTTCGGAGCCCCGGTCGCTTCCGCCGGTCAATGAAGGAAAGCCTTAACGAACCGGTCTGACGGTATAAAAACCGGAATCGGAATAGAAAGGGGAAAAATCAAACCTAGATTTAATCTGCAAACGATACAAATTTGATTAATTATAAGTTAAAATCACCATATCATTGTATTTTTTCAATTAATTTTTGTATTATTGTTTCAAAATGAAAGCAACAAACTAAATCATATCATGCAAAATAATCTGATTGATAAACAGCTGGTTGACACCACGATGGCTCAATGCGGAGTAAGTAATTTAGACGATGCTTCTATCCGCGACACGGTAAAAATAGCTAATCTACTGGAAAAAGCCACCGGCGAAAAATTCATCCGAATGGAAATGGGTGTTCCGGGTCTGGCTCCTTCCCGTATCGGAACAGAAGCCGAAATCGAAGCATTAAAACACGGAGTAGCCCAATTTTATCCGATGCTGGAAGGTTATCCGGTACTTTCTGAAGAAGCTTCCCGTTTTGTAAAAAATTTCATGGATGTCGATATCCGGCCAGAAGGAATCATCCCGACAGTAGGTGCCATGCAAGCATCTTATGTCGCTTTCATGGCATTGACCGAATGCCATAAGGGGAAAGACACGATTTTATTTATAGATCCGGGATTTCCGGTACAGAAAACCCAACTCGAAGTCATCGGCAAGCCTTATCAAACCTTCGATATCTATGAATACCGGGAAGAAAAACTGGAAGCTAAACTACGGGAATACCTGGACCGGGGGAATATCGCCGGCATCGTTTATAGTAATCCGAACAACCCATCCTGGGTATGCCTGACGGATTTCGAATTACAAGTCATCGGCAAACTGGCAACCGAATACGATACCATTATTCTCGAGGACCTGGCTTATTTTGCCATGGATTTCCGCAAGGATCTGTCTCATCCGGGTAAGGCTCCTTTCCAACCGACTGTAGCGAAATATACGGATAATTATATTTTTATGATATCCAGTTCGAAATTATTCAGCTATGCCGGCCAACGCCTGGGGCTGCTCTGTATTTCCGATGCTTTATTCCATAAGAAATACGAACATTTGAAAGAACGCTATAAAGCCGACAAGCTGGGATATACCATTACCTATAAATTGATATATACCCAAACATCAGGTACCGCTCATTCCCCTCAATATGCCGTAGCAGCCGTATTGAAAGCCGCCAACGAGGGAACGATCAATATATTGACAGATGTCAGGGAATACGGCAAACGGGCTGAAATCATGAAGACCCTTTACAAAAACGCCGGTTTCAAAGTCGTGTACGATAAAGACGGACATGAAGACGTAGCGGACGGTTTCTATTTTACCATCTATTATCCGGGAATGACAGGAGCAGAATTAGCTAAAGAACTTCTTTATTATGGGATTTCTTCCATCACATTAAAAGGATGCGGAAGTACCCGGGAAGGATTAAGAGCTTGTGTATCCCAAGTCGGACTGGACCAAATGGACACATTGAAAGACCGGATCGAACGGTTTGCCAAAGATCA
>ERZ1673730.1670-NODE-1670-length-14049-cov-55.632057_pt1 | contig 14049 bp, 19 predicted proteins | sample MGYA00580200_ERZ1673730 | MGnify/ENA primary metagenome ERZ1673730 (study PRJEB41218, sample SAMN15661761) | gut metagenome | host: Homo sapiens | place: Canada: London | collected 2015-08-20/2019-03-30 | study: EMG produced TPA metagenomics assembly of...
ACGCAAAATTTTTCAAAAAAATTTGAGAGCCGCCAAAAAGCAGCTCTCAGGGAGTAAATGTTCGGTTATTTCCTCTGCGATAAGCGGAAAACGGACCATCTTCCCGCCGCTACCAGCAGCACCGGCAGGGCGTAGACGATGTACTGCGCCGCGCCGCCGTAGGCGATGAGCAGATTGTATATGGCATGGAATGTTATCGCCGCGCCCAGCAGCCCGCAGGTACCCGCGACCTTTAGCCACGTCCGCCGCCATGTGTATGCAAGCCCGCCGCCCACGATCAGGCCGCAGAGGACGTGCATGGCTCCCGTGCCGAAGCCCCGGAAGAAGATGAAGGAGAAGCGGTCTGCGCCGTTCTGGATGAGATAGCACACATTTTCAAAGGTGGCGAAGGTGAGGGCAACCGTGATGGCGGCAGCCTTGATTTTATCCCCCTCCGGCTCAAACACCAGCAGATAGAACACCAGCGGCAGCAGCTTCATCATTTCCTCCACCACCGGCGCGATCTCCGCCGTGGCGGCAAGGGCGTCCGCCTGACACACCGCCGCAAGGAAGGTGTTGATATAGGCCGAAAGCAGGCACACCCCCATCCCGGCAATGCAAAACAGGAAAAAGCGGAGCTGCCGCCTGCCCATGCACAAAGCGGCCACCAGCAGGGGAGACACCATGCAGAGGAAGATGTTTTCGATGTAAGTCATGCTTCCACCGCCTTTCTCATGGCGGGCAGCAGCCCCAATATGGCAAGGGTCAGCAGCATATCACACCAGAAGGTGGGACTTGCCGGTGAGGTATCCGGCCAGAAGCAGCCCACCGTCCAGAGCAGATACTCCGCGAACGCAAAGCACAGCACGCCGATGTGGAAGTACCGCATATTCCGCGCCGCGCCCGTCTGCCCATTGGCGTAGACCAGCCCACGAATGGCGCAGAAGGAGAGCCATATCATCATGCCGCACCAGATCAGGTTGGAGAGAATGTCCCCGAAGGTGCAGTAGAACGCCAGCAGCGGCACGCCGAACGCAGGCGCAAGCCACGCCCTGCGGCAGCGGAAGCTGCGCTCGTCTGTTCCGGCCAGCGTGGCCTGCAAAATGCGCAGGAAAATTACGCTGGCCACCCAGCCGAACTCCGACACATAAAAGACCCGCGGCGTGGTATCGAACAGCAGCAGATACAGCGTCCAGTAGAGCGCACCGAGGGCAAAGCAGCCGTAGAAGCACAGCAGCAGGAAGTACGCCTGCCGGTGGCTTTTCCGGTAGGAGATACCCGAAAGCAGCGCGCCCGCGAACGTGGTCAGCAGTTGCAGCAGGTTCTCAATCAGCTCCATGAATCCCCTCGCTTTCTTTGTTCTGATCGTCCTCCCGGTTCATCTGACGCAGCCGGAAGCACAAAACGGTCACGCACACGCCGAGTAAAAACGCCAAAAGTCCGATGACGATGTATCCCAAGGCCGCACTGCCGCCATACATACTTGCCGCCGTTTCAAAGCCCACATAATCGCCTGTCTGGATTTTCGCGGCAATGCCGGGCATGGCGAAGGACGCGCCGATGAGCAGCGCAAGGCACGCCGCCACGGCGGCAGCCATGGTGATCGTATTGCGTCGCCGCTGTTTTTCTCGTTCAATTTTGGCGATGCGCCGCTTCGTCTCCGCAACGCGCTCCTCATGACTCCGCATTTGTGATCCCCTCCCGTTCCAGCAGCCTTCGCAGGCTTTCTTTTCCGCGATACACCATGTTGGTGATCTGCTTTACCGTTTTCCCCGTGACCTCCGCCGCCTGCGCGTAGCTCATACCTTCAAAATAGGTGAGGTACAAAACCTCCCGATAGTCCGGGTTCATTTCGCCCATGCAGAAATGCAGGATGCGGTTTCGCTCCTCTGTCCGTATGACCTCCTCCGCCAGCAGCCGCCCGTCCGACTCGCCGGTCAGCGTATCAAGGCTGAACAGTGGCTTTCGTTTGCTCTTATGGCGCAGCGCCATGTGGCGCGCGGCCTTATAGAGATACGCCTTGAAGCCGCCGTCCCGGATGCGGGGCTTTTTCGTGAACAGATAGGCAAAAACGTCCAGCATCAGCTCCTCCGCCTCGTGAACGTCGTGCAGATAGCCGTCGATATACAGGGTCAAGGGGTCGCCGTATTTCTTCATCAGGGCATTGAGCCCTTCGTCGTCACCGCTCAGATATTGGCGGTATAAGCTCTCGTCGCAGGCCATAGCGTTCACTTCCTTTTTGCGGATGCTTCCAATGCAGAGGTGGATCCGTCAGGTGCTTGTCCTGCCGGGATCGCGGTTATCCTGCACCACTGCATGGATAATATTTAACATAATACATTTTATACGAATATCCGAAGAAGCGCAAGGCATCCAGCGAGGTGGACAGCGAAAAGTTACGGATAGGAGCGACATTTTTTTGAAAAAGTCCTCCGAAACTGGCCAAAACGCCCCCTTCGGATTGTAGTATGGGTAGAGGGGGAAATACGGGGGTACGAAGTAGTCAGCAAGCACAGCAAGCGAGTACCCGCTTGCGGATTTTGCGCTGTTCAGGTCCCTTGACCGAACAGTCAAAATTGCTTACTGGGGCGCGGGTCTCCGGTGGAGACCTCAAAGCGTGAAACGCTTTGAAGCGCTGACCGAGCCGACAGGCGAGACCCCAAACCCTTATAAAGAACGGAGGCTGCCCATGGCGAACCAAAAGCGGAACATTCAGATGAAGTTCTATGTGACGGAGGAGGAAAAACGGCTCATAGATGAAAAGATGGCGCAGCTCCCCACACGGCGGTACGGCGCGTATCTGCGGAAGATGGCGATAGACGGGTATATCATCCAGCTTGACACCACGGATATCAAGCGGATGAACGCTGCCCTGTCCGCCATTGGTCGGAACGTCAATCAGATCGCCAAGCGTGTCAACGCCGGAGGCGGCGCGTACAAAGCGGATATGCGGGAGATACAGGAGAGGCTGGATGAGATATGGCAGTTACAAAGACGCATCCTATCAAGTCAACGCTGAAAGCGGCCATTGACTATATCTGCAACCCGGAAAAGACGGATGGAAAGCTGCTTGTTTCCTCCTATGGCTGCGCCGCCGAAACTGCGGATATCGAATTTGCCTGGACCCGCCGCCATGCCATCGACAAGGGAACGAACCTGGGCCGCCACCTGATCCAAGCCTTTCAGCCTGGGGAGGTCACGCCGGAGCAGGCCCATGAGATCGGCATGGAGCTGGCAAGGGAGATCCTGGGCGGCAGGTATGAGTTTGTCCTGACCACCCACATAGACCGGGATCATGTTCATAACCACCTGATTTTCAATGCCGTCAGCTTTGCGGATCACAAGCACTACCATTCCAACAAGCGCAGCTATCACTTCATCCGCCGCACCAGTGACCGGATCTGTCAGGAGCACGGCCTGTCTGTCATCGTTCCCGGACAGGAGCGGTTCACAAGACTAAAGACCCTGGGTGCGGACTACGCCGAGAACGCCCTGACCGCACGGATGGCCGGACGCGCCAGACCCTCCCGCCAGCCGAAGCACCAGAGCGGAAAGATCAGCCTGCTCATTGATATTCAGAACAACATCAAGGCCCAGCAGAGCGCGGGCTACCGCCATTGGGCGACCATCGAGAATCTGAAACGCATCGCCGAGACCAGCAACTTCCTGACGGAGCATGGAATCGGCAGCATGGATGAGCTGACGGAGCGCTGCGAGGCGGCTGCCGCCTCCGCCGCCCGGCTGAAAGCGGAGCTGCGGGAGACCGGGGCGCGGCGGGAGGAGCAGGACTACGCCGCCGTGCGCCGGAACGTGGAGGAGTTCCTGTCCCCGCCCCGGCAGGTGCCGGCACGGCAGAAGGATATGGAGCTGGAATGCCCCCTGGGACAAACTTTTTGCCGGCCTTATCGGCGGCTTCGTGCTGGCCTGGCGGCTGCTGGTGGCCGCGTGGTATGTGCCGCTGACGCTGTACCGCCTGCTGACGGCGGGCTGTGCGTGTATCATCACCGAGGATTAGACCCGCGCTATGGAACTATGGAAAACGGCCGCTTTGCCGATGGAAAACGCATTCACGGCCCGATGGAAAAGCCGCTGCCTTTCCCACAGCCCGCAAACACCGTTTCCCACAGCGCCGCCCGGCTTGGCCGTTTGCCCACAGTCCCACAGCGCCTACGACTGCTGCTGCCGCAAAAATCGCGTTCCCTGATAGAAAAAATCATCATTTCATGGTAGAATGGGGACAGCCCATCGAAGGAGGGAAAAGCCCATGGACGAGAACAATTCCATCCAGCTTTTTGAAGATAGAAAGATCCGCACCGCCTGGGACGAGGAGAAGGAAGAATGGTACTTCTCCGTGGTGGATGTGGTGGCGGCGCTGTCAGACAGCACCAATCCCACGGATTATCTCAAAAAAATGCGCAAGCGGGACGAACAGCTCGCAAGCTACCTGGGGACAAATTGTCCCCAGGTAGAAATGACCGGCTCCACAGGCAAAAAGCGAAAGGTGCTTGCCGCCAATACGGAACAGGTCCTGCGCATCATCCAATCTATCCCCTCGCCCAAGGCAGAGCCCTTCCGGATCTGGCTCGCCGCCGTAGGCCGGGAGCGCATCGAGGAGACCATCGACCCGGAGCAGGCCATCGACCGGGCGCTGGAGACCTACCAGAAGAAGGGCTATGATGCCGACTGGATCCACCAGCGCATCCTCTCCATCCGCGTCCGCAACGAGCTCACCGCCGAATGGCAGGCGCGGGGCGTGGAGCAGGGCCGGGAATACGCCATCCTCACCGACGAGATCACAAAGGCCTGGTCCGGCATGACCACCCGGCAATACAAAAACCTGAAAGGTCTCAAAAAGGAAAACCTCCGGGACAACATGAGCACATTGGAGATCGTGCTGAACATGCTGGCCGAAACCACGACCACGGAGCTTTCCAAGGTCCACCAGCCGGAGGGCTTTGAGGAAAGCCGGATCGTCGCCCGGCGCGGCGGCAAGGTGGCGGGAGACGCGCGGCGCGCCATCGAAGCGGACACCGGGCGGCCCGCCGTCACAGCGGAGAACGCCGCCCAGCTCAACGCCGTGGTGACGGATGTGATCCAGGGCGTGGCGGAAGCGGACAAGCCCAACGAGGACGAGAAATAAGCAAAAAAAGAAGCGGGGACGCAGCCAACGGATATACCGAAGGCCGCGTCCCCGCTTTTGCTATGGGCGCGGATGGGAAAGTGTCGAAAACCGCTGCTTTTTCGCCGCAGGAGCGCGGAGAAAAGCGCGGATGGGAAATCATAAGGGCATGGTCTGAAAACGCCGCCACGGGGGACTATTTTGCCCGTTTCCCACCCTTATCCATGCCTTTTTTCACACGCTGGGACTGGAAGTGCGGGCAGTCCAACACCACCGCCCGGAAGCTCTGCTTGCAGGGATGGACGCAGCCCTTGCAGAGCCGGTTGTACTGCCGTCTGCCGTTTTCCCCCAGGAAGAAGGCCCATTCCAGCCGCCACTTCACGCCCCGGCTCACAGTTCCCCCAGCTCCGGGGGCTTTTTCTCCGGCTGCGTCCGCTCCGCGTGCTCCTTGGCCTTCTCCAGCTCCTCGCCCCGCCTGCCGTTGTTGATCACGCCGTCGATCATGCCGTAGTCGTCCTCCAGCGTCATTTCCGCCGTGCGGAGGGGATTGTCCTGCTCCGGCTGCTGCTGCGCGGGGACAGCAAAAGCCCGTGTGCCGTTGCCCATGATGAGATATTTTCCATCGTCAGACTGATGGTGAACCCCATATCCTGCCGCCTCCATCTGCTCCCGGCTCATGGCGGTCACACAAAAGCTGCCCCTGGGCGTGCTGATTCGCTCCTGCGTTGCCATCTGATCCGGCGTGGGGATCATGACCTCCGCTGCCCGTTCCGGCTGCAAAAACTCCGGCACTTCGGAAAAGCCCGCGCGGTCGCAGTAATGAGCGGTATCCTTCCCGTCCTGATGCAGCACCACAATATCAGACACGGACAGAGAGTGACCCTTGAAGTCTGCCGGGTGGTCGATATTAAATCGGGTATAGATGTTTTCCAGACTGTCTTGCTCCGTCAGCGGGGCGGTATAGACCAGTTCATAGTTCTCCGGCTTTACGGAAAGACCGTTGTTGCGGATGGCGTCCAGCGGCTCGAAGCGGTAGTCCCGCGTGGCGTCCCCCTGCTTCAGCTGATAGATGGAGAATGTGTCGCCCTGCGCCGCACGCGCCTGTGCCACGATATCTGCCGGGATCTGCGCATAGGCGGCCGCCTCCGCCGCATACTGCGGATCACGCTGCCGGAAGAACTCATCCAAGTCAAAGGCGATATCCATGGCCCACTCGGATTTTTCTTCTTCGGGAAGATCGTCCTGGAAGGTCATCACCCGGTATTCGTCGGGGATGCTGCCGCGCTCGCCGTCGTAATACTCATGGAAGCTGCTGCCAGTATCCCAGACATACCCCTGATCGGTGAAGGTGCCGTTTTTATCCATAGCGATATCCCGACCGTATCCACCATGAGCTCCACCAGCTCATCCAGCCGGTCTTTATCCAACTGCACATTCTGTGAGAGAATGTCATACTCGATGTTCTCCAAAATGATCTCCCGGTAGCTCTTGCGCTCCCGCATCCTGTCCTGTCCGATCCTGCCTTTTTCTCTGGGGGTAGGGGGACTTGATGGGATAGGACTTGATCCTTGCGTAATTGATAATTCTTTATTTTGTTCTTTAGTATTTAATTGGGCGGGGTTCTCCTGAATTGGGGCATCCAACATTGGCTTCACCTGTATTGGATTTTCCCGTATAGGTTTTTCCCGGATAGGCGCGGGCGTCTGTGCCGGTTCCTTCGGCTGCTCCAAAATGGTGTACTCGATGGAGCCAAGCTGCCCGTTCTCGTTGCGGACGCGCGCCCGGACGAGATAGCCGTGCGCCTCCAGCTCCCGGATCCCGCCGCTGATGCTGTCGATGCCGTCCTTGCAGATGCGGGCAAGCCCCTTCATGGTGTAGTCCCAGTCCTCCGGCAGCGACAGCATGAGGGACAGCAGGCCCTTCGCTTTCAGGGACAGCGACCTGTCCCGCAGGTGGTAGTTGGACATGACCGTGTAATCTCTGGTCTTTTCGATGCGGAAAACTGCCATATCCGGCGCCTCCTTTCTCTGGTTTTGAAAAGTGTTGATTTTGGCGCAAAAAGCCCCTGTCCTGCCTCCCGGACGCTTCCCATGGGAAAACACCCACGCCGCCCTTTAAGCGGCGCTCTGAGAGGAAAAAACAGAGGTTTTCGCACCCTAATTGATACATTTTTCAGGCGGGGACAGGCACGAAGGGCGCTGATGTAAAAATCAGCGTCCTTCGTGGCTGTCAGTATGAGATTTTTTGACTTCGTACCGTGCTCCCTGCCTTTGAAAACATTGATTTTACTGACTTTTTCATGTTTTCTTATTAGGAGGCGAGGAATGACTACGCTTTTTTGCCCGGTATATAAATTTGTGCTGATTCTATGACAAACATATCTCGACGAAGGTTACCGTGTCTGGTATAATATAAACGAGTGCTAGGAGGGATATAGAATGTTGATGAACGCAAACGAATACCTGGAAACGGTCGAACAGATCAAGCAGGAAATCCGCACAGCGCAGTATCGCGCGACAGTTCAGGTAAACTGCGAGCTGCTTCGGCTGTACCACGCCATCGGCGCGGTCATCAACGCGCACAAGGTCTGGGGCAGCAAGTTTGTCGAAAACCTTGCCGCAGACATCAAGCTGTCCTTCCCGGAGATGAAAGGATATTCCGTCCGGAATCTCAAATACATGGCGAAGTTTGCAGCGCGTTTTTCTGCTGATGAAATTGTGCAAGCACCGCTTGCACAAATCACTTGGTATCATCACATCGCACTGATGGACAAGGTCAAAGAGCCATCGGCGCATATCTGGTACGCGGAGCAGGCTGCAGGGAACGGCTGGTCGCGCAACGTTCTCGTTCATCAGATCGAGAGCGGTCTGTATCAGCGGCAGGCTTTAGCCGAAAAGGTATCCAATTTTGAATTGCGCTTGCCTTCTCCGCAAAGCGAGCTCGCCATCCAGACGATGAAGGATCCGTACATTTTCGATTTTATCCCGTTCAAGACGGATATGCTGGAACGGGAAATCGAAGAGGCGCTCGTGAAAGATGTGACGAAGCTCCTGTTGGAGCTTGGGACTGGCTTTGCATTTCTCGGAAATCAGTATCATCTGAACGTCGGCGACGACGATTTTTATATTGACCTGCTGTTCTACAACCTGAACCTTCGCTGCTATGTGGTGATCGAACTTAAGACCGGCGAATTTAAGCCGGAATATGCGGGGCAATTGAATTTTTATCTCTCCGCAGTCGATGGGATATTGAAAAAGGAACAGGACAATCCGACGGTCGGGCTGCTGCTCTGCAAGAGCAAGAATGATCTGGTTGCGGAATACTCGCTGAAAGATATGAGCAAGCCCATCGGCGTCAGCGCCTATCAGGTGACGAGCAAGCTGCCGGAGGAATTGGAAAAGCAGCTGCCATCTGTGGAAGATATTCAAAAACGGATCAAAGGATAAACCACTCACAATGCTGGTATAGGAGACATCATAAAATGAGTAGAGAGACAGAAAAAGGTCTGAAAGAATTACAGAAATCCTCAGATGAGTATGCGGAGGAAGCGGCGGACGAAGTTGGCGTGGATCTCTTTTCGGCGCAGTCCTTGGTGGAATGCATTCAAAAACACGCAGAGCAGAAAACCCAGTCAGCCGAAACGGCCAGCGATTATCTGGAGCTTGCGAGATGGGCAGCGTCCAGAAAAAAGCGCGCGGAATATCTCCACAAAGCCTTGGAGCTGGAACCGGACAATCTGGATGCCAGACTTCAGCTGATTATGCGCGCAACAGATGACCAGATAGAAGAGCAGCTGCTTGCCTTGCAGGAGCTGCTCGAAGCGGCGGACAAGCAGATGGAAAAGGCAGGCGCGTTCAAAGAGTACGCCAGCGAGTTTTGGACAGCACCGGAAACCAGACCGTACATGCGCGTGCGCTGTACGTACTTCGACGTGCTGATCGCCTGCGGTATGATGCGCCGGGCAATCGATGAGGGGCAGCGTCTTTTGGAACTATGCGAAAACGACAACCTTGGCGTCCGCTATCAGCTGATGCACCTGTACGCCTTTATGGAGGACGAGATGCACGCGCTGGCACTTCATAAACAGTATGGCGCCAACGAGGAAACGCAGATGCTCCTGCCGCTGGCAGTTCTGTATTACAAAATGAACCAGCTTGGCAAAGCAGAAGACTACATCAAGCGTCTTGCAAAAGTAAACAGGAATACAAAGAAGTTTTTGCGAGTAGCGGTGCGCAACGAGTTGGATGAATACATCGACGAGATGGGTCCTTATGAATACGCGCCGTTTACACTGGAAGAACTGTTGGATGCGGCTATGAAGGCCCGTTATCTGTTCGACTCCGTACCTTACTTTTTTGAATGGGCAAACAGGATCGTTTCTACGAAAACAAGCACAAAAAAGAGCGCAGGAACGCCGCGTGTCCAGAATTAAACAACGAAATTTATATAGCAAAGGCACGACATCGCGTCGTGCCTTTTGCGTTATCCACAATTGCTGAGCGGTATTCAAAACACCACTCAGGATATCATTTTTAGCGCATTCCCACTGCGAAACAGCGGAAAGGCACTTTTGATGATAGAAGAATTAGACGATGGGAGGTGCATGAGCGGCATGTCCGCCTGTGTGCCGCTGTGAAGCCCGTAAAACGAGTGCGCACAGCAGAGAACAGAAAAGCCATTCGCCGGCGTGTAGGAAGCGTGAACGCGAGTCAGTGTCTCATTTCGCAGTGCAGGCCGCCCAATCATTCCGACGAGCACAACAAGTTCGGTCAACGTCGGCCCGTTACTCGGTGTCCACCTCTATGACAGAATAGTTTCCAAAATCCAGGATATGACCTGTTTTATACGGAAGCGGCTTGTGGAAGATCGGCCCATCCACGACCAGGGTGTGATATTCCCCATTCTCCCCGCAGATGTCGATCCCATAGCCTTTCATCTGCTCCATGATGTCCGCATCAATTATTTTCCCGAGAAGCTCTCTTGGGAGTAGCGTATTGTTGATCGACTTGATCAGGCATTGATATCCCAAATCGACAACCTTGCGGACATTCTCTTCCCGGTCATTCTGCCATAACGGAAATACACTTTTCAGACCGGCGTGCCGGCATCGTTCTTCGCACCATGTGCGGTGATCTTCGATATCGATATCGCCAAAGCAGGCAGCTTCCGCGCCCATGGCGGCTGCCTTTCGCAAGCTCTTTTCCATCTCCAGATGATACGCTTCTCCGGTCGTCGGCGTTATCAGAAACGGAATTTTCAATGCGTCAGAGTATGCCTGAAGCATGCGCAGATCTGCACCATGGAAAAAGGAACGTCCGGCTTCTTCGTTGAACATCGTGATCAATGCGACCGGTTCATGACCCTGCGCCATCATATCGTGCAAAGCCAGCGTGCTGTCTTTCCCGCAGCTGTAGGACATAACGAATTTCATATTCCGGTCCTCGCTGTTACCGCGCGGTATTCAAAAGTGCGGTCGTTTTCATATTAACGCCCATAAGTTCCCTCTGTGTTTGCCGGTTTGTCTGGCACATAGGCATCAGAAAGTTCAGCGCCTTTCGGATCTGCTGGAGGTCAGAGGAAGTGAGAGCATTCTGATGCAGATGCTCCAAAACACGGCTGTAGGCATCCTTCAAGGATGCGGACACGGCAGGCTGAAAGAAATAAGTTGAGATCAGGCCGCCAATCAGAGCGGCTTCGTTATCGGTGTACTGCATGATTGCTCCTCCCTCGCAAGAATCAAACGAACGGGGCAATCATACCACAAAATATTGTAGCAGGCTATTCGCAAAACGACGAAATATATGATGCGCACCAGCGCGGAAAGGAGAAGCTATGAACGTCAGAAAACCTGTGGATTACGGCGTGATGTACCGGGAATTGGCTGCAATTCTCGAACAAAATCTTCCGCAGATGAACGAAGTGTATGCCATTGGCAAGGCAATCAGCCAGCGTCCGGAGAAGGGCGCGGCGGTCGCTGCCGCAGAATTTTTGCGGGCGAATTTCCCTGACCGCACAGGCTTTTCCCCGCGCAACGTGCGCCGGATGCGCAATTTTTATCGGACTTATGAAAATGACCAGACGCTCCTCCGGTTGGCAATGAAAATCGGCTGGACTCTGAACGTGGTGATCATGGAAGCAGAACTGACAAGAGATGCGCACAAGTGGTATTTGGAACAGGCGCAGAAGCAGCAATGGTCGAAAGCGACCTTGCTGGAAAAGCTGACATCTGCGGCGCATCTGGAAAAATCGCTCGACATAGAAGCAGATACCTGCTATACTGGTAACGAAGATATTATGTTTGGTGTCAGACAAGAATTGAATATCAATATTCTTTGGAGATGCCACCGTTGGATTAAGTCATGCTGTGTGTTCAGTCTGTGGCGATGTATGCTAACTCGATTGATACAATGTGTAAGCTCAAGGATGTTCTATGTGCGATGTTAGTTTAGGGCGTTTTAAGGGCAGGCGAATTTATAATGGGCGAAGGTTGGACAATGCTATGGATGAATTGATAGCGTTAGTAGGGGAATTCCGTTCTGAAATGGATTGTGCTTTTCGCAAAGGACTTTTTTCTACCGACATAGTATTTAAACGGTTTCCCAAAGGCTGTTGCGGGGATACATGCTATCTTCTTGCTGAGTTCTTAAAAGAACATGGAATGCGTACAGTATATGTTTGTGGAACATTTCGCGGACAAAGCCATGCATGGCTTGTGCTCAAGGATAGTAGCATTCATGAACCTTCTCCTAAATATTACACCATACCCGATGAAATTAGAACGCTCTTAAAGACATATGGCGAAGAAGTCTCTGATAAGTCGGCCGACATTTCAAAATATGAAGAAAGTAATCTGGCAAACGGAACACTTATCGACATTACTGCCGACCAGTTTGGGCAAGCACCAATATATATTGGTCCAATGGATTGTTTTCACCGGAAGTTTGTTTTTGATTTTGCACATGATTATAATAGCTTGGAAGATGGACGCCTATACAGCCTATATAACAAAATAATGATGAACAGAGATACACAGCCGTAGTGACCGCTGCGTCTCCACTACTGTTGAGTTTACGAGCCTGCATTGTGCTGTGCAAGAAAAAGTCATCGCGACCCCGCTTCACCGCGCTTTCTTTCAAAATCACGATTGCCAACCATGGATTGAGGTTTCGTACTTCAAATTTGATAGTTGATCCAAAGTGTTCACATGACACACGTCGTCGCGGACTGCGCTAGTTCGCGACGACTTTTTTATGCTTTGCATCAAAAGTCATCTCTCACCCGCTTCGTCGCTCCTCCTCTCCGAAATGCAAACGCTTCGCTGGTTTGCATTTCGGTTTTTATTTTTCGGATTGATCCATAGTGTTCAGCTCACACAAACGAAAGACACGCTTTTGCGTGTCTTTCGTTTTGTATATACGCAGTCTGCACGGCAGGCCGCAGCACTCCCCTATCGCCGCCCGAAAATGCATCATCGGAGCAAAGCTATCTTTGATCCAGTGCTTTTTGTTTTGGCGCATCCGCATTTACGGCGTTTGATCGGGCGGCTCCGGGCGCAGCACCTCAAACAGGCGTGCCGATGTGCCCGCGCTGCCGCCCGCGGCGCGCCAGCCCGCCAGAAACGCCGCACGCACCAAGGAGAACAGCGCCGCCTCCGCAGCGTCGTATTCCGTCTGCTCCAGAAAGCGGTCGAACGCCGCCTCAAAGTCATTGCCTTGCATCTTCCCCACCACCTCCGACCGCCATTATAGCCCATTTACGGGCAATTGTCAATTTCAGGGCACCCTAATAGGATGGTTTCATCGTATTGGAGGTGCTTCGCATGATCGTGTTCGACCGTCTCTGGGCAACAATGAAGCGCAAGGGCGTTTCACAATATCGCCTGATTCAGGACTACAAATTCAGCACCGGCCAGCTCGACCGGCTGCGGAAAAACGAAAACGTCAACACCTATACGCTCGACCAGCTTTGCCGCATTCTCGATTGCGGTCTGGACGAGATCGCGGAATACCGCAGCGACGGATAAATGTGCCATATCAGGAGGAGCATCCTATGAACATCACAGTATATCTGGGGGCGAACGAGGGCACTGACCCGGCGCTGGGCGCGGCTGTCCGTGCGCTCGGGCGCTGGATCGGTGAGAGCGGAAATGCGCTCGTCTACGGCGGCTCGCGGTCAGGTCTGATGGGCGCGCTGGCGGACAGCGTTCTGGCCGCCGGCGGGCGTGTGACGGGTGTGGAGCCGCAGTTTTTCATCGACGCAGGCTTCCTGCACGACGGACTGACGGAGCTGATCGTCACGAAAAACATGTCCGAACGCAAGGCGAAGATGATCGAGCTCGGTGAGGCGTTCATCGCCTTCCCCGGCGGGACCGGCACGCTTGAGGAGATCACGGAGATCATGTCCATGTGTGCGCTCGGGCACCTGAGCGCACCGTGCATCCTGTACGACCTGAACGGCTATTATGAGAGCCTCCGGGCGCTGCTCGGGCACATGGTCGAGATGGGCCTGTCCACAAAGGAGCGTCAGGCAGGGATCTATTTTGCGCAGACGCTTCCCCAGATCCAGAGCATCCTTGCAAAGCGGCAATGAAAGACCGTCCGCTCCGGTGGTTCCGTGGAGCGGACGGTTTGCTTTGGCAGAGCCAATGCCGTCTGTAGGGGTGAACGATGTAAAATCCGATTTTTAACGGTCATTTGTAGGGGCGGACGATAAAGAATCAAAATTATTAACGGCTATTTGTAGGGGCGGACGACTCTGTCCGCCCCTACGGCGTAGAATAAAAAAACAACACGATTTCGCCGGAAAACCGCAATAAACCGGCCATTTCTTGCGGGTCGATGTGGGCATCGACCCCTACGACGCAAAACGGGAGAATGTTACGTTTTTCCGAGGCTGTTTGTAGGGGCCGATGCCCACATCGGCCCGTTAAAATGTTGCGGATTCGCATCGGA
>ERZ1673730.1680-NODE-1680-length-13953-cov-149.612318_pt1 | contig 13953 bp, 9 predicted proteins | sample MGYA00580200_ERZ1673730 | MGnify/ENA primary metagenome ERZ1673730 (study PRJEB41218, sample SAMN15661761) | gut metagenome | host: Homo sapiens | place: Canada: London | collected 2015-08-20/2019-03-30 | study: EMG produced TPA metagenomics assembly of...
TCTCACGGCGAGGATTTTCGCCTAAATCGGTGTCCGGGATCAGTAGACCACTACACCTCGAGCTGAAGCCAGCATGGGAGAGCAAGCTCAGCGTGAAGCGAACTCCTGGACTACAGGCAGCAGCAAAAAACCTATGGGTGGCTGACGATTCGCCGGGAGCACATCCTACAGCTTGTAGCCCCCCTATCCCATGAAGAATCCCTACGATCTTTCTCCCTTCGTCTGAAGGAAGTATGGTGGCGGGCAATGGCGTCGCAGACGCCCGAGGCCCCGCCTCGCCGCCAGCCCGAAAAGATTCCTGGATATCGCCGTGACAAACGCATCGCCCCCCTCCTCCCTGGTAGACGTCGGCCAGCTCGCCGCCGCTCTCGAACGTTTCGCCGCCGAGCGCAACTGGGCCCAGTTCCACTCGCCGAAGAACCTGGTCATGGCCCTGACCGGCGAGGTTGGCGAACTCAGCGAGATCTTCCAATGGATGGACGAGGAGCAGTCGAAAGACGCCGCGCGCCATCCCGATACCGCCCAGGCGGTGCAGGACGAACTGGCCGACGTACTCATGTACCTGGTGCGCCTGGCCTCGGTCCTCGGCGTCGACCTGGATGCCGCCGCCCGGCAGAAGCTGGAGCAGAACAACCGGAAATACCCGGTAGAAAAAGCCCGGAATAGCAGCAAGAAATACGACCAGTTCTGAAGAAAGGCCATATCAGGGAAGATCGACGTGATCGTTTACGAAGCGACCAAGAAGCAGTTCCTGCAAGACAGCGACAACGACGATATCGAAGAGGTGATCCTCCAGCATTTCAAGGCGGTCACCGGCAAAAGCGTCGGCAACTCGGAAATCAACTCGTGGAAAGGCTCCCTCGGCTACATGGCCAAGGTGCTGCGCGACGAGGAAGTGCCCGACGACACTGGCCTGGCCATCGAGCTGCATATCCCCCAGACCTCCAAGCGCATCGACATCACCCTCACCGGGCGCGACGAGTCGGGAGCCAAGAACGCGGTGCTGGTCGAACTGAAGCAGTGGAGCAAGGCCAGCGCCACCGGCAAGGACGCCATCGTCCGCACCGCCCTGGGCAATGGCCTGCGCGAGGTCGTCCACCCCTCCTACCAGGCCTGGTCCTACGCCACCCTGCTGGAGGGTTTCAACGAGGCGGTCTACGAAGCAAGCATTTCCGTCCGCCCCTGCGCCTACCTGCACAACTACCCGCGCGACGGTGTGATCGACTCCCCGCACTACCGCGACTACATGGAAAAGGCCCCGCTGTTCCTCAAGGGCAAGGACGAACTGGCGCGCCTGCGCAGCTTCATCAAGCAGCACATCAGGACCGGCGACGCCAAGGAAGTGCTCTACGAGCTGGCCAACGGCCGGATCCGCCCGTCCAAGGCCCTGGCCGACTCGCTCAAGGGCCTGCTCGCCGCCCAACCGGAGTTCGTACTGATCGACGACCAGAAGGAAATCTACGAGTCCGCCATCGCCGCGGCCAGGTCAGCCTCCGAGACGCATCCCCGTGTACTGATCATCGAGGGCGGCCCGGGCACCGGCAAGACGGTGGTCGCGATCAACCTGCTGGTCCACCTCACCGGGCTCGGCCTGGTCGGCAAGTACGTGTCCAAGAACGCCGCGCCACGCAAGGTCTACGAATCCAGGCTGGTGGGTTCCATCACCCGCAGCCGCTTCTCCCACATGTTCACCGGCTCCGGCGGTTTCATCGAGACCGAGCCCAACACCTTCGACATGCTGATCGTCGACGAGGCCCACCGCCTGAACGAGAAGAGCGGGCTCTACGGTAACCTCGGCGAGAACCAGATCAAGGAACTGATCGAAGCCTCCAAGTGCGCCATCTTCTTCATCGACGAAGACCAACGCGTCACCCTCAGCGACATCGGCAGCAAGCAGGCCATCCGCGAGTTCGCCAAGGCGAAAGGCGCCACGATCGAGGAATACAGCCTCGCCTCGCAGTTCCGCTGCAATGGCTCGGACGGCTACCTCGCCTGGCTCGACGACGTGCTCGACATCCGCCCGACCGCCAATCAGCAACTCGACGCCAGCCAGTACGACTTCAAGGTCTTCGACACCCCCGAGGCCCTGCACGCCGCCATCGCCGCCCGGAATCAGGACAACAAGGCCCGCGTCGTGGCCGGCTACTGCTGGCCGTGGCGCAGCAAGAAGGATCCCCGGCAACAGGACATCGTCATCGGCGACTACCAGCGCCAATGGAATCTCGACCAGGACGGCAGCCTCTGGATCATCGCCGAGAACTCCATCGAACAGGTCGGCTGCATCCATACCTGCCAGGGCCTGGAGGTCGACTACATCGGCGTCATCATCGGCCCGGACCTGATCGTCCGCGACGGCAAGATCATCACCGCCCCCGAACAACGCGACCGCCACGACAAGTCCATCCGCGGCTACAAGAAACTGATGAAGGAAAACCCGGAACTGGCGCGCAAGGAGACCGACCTGATCATCAAGAACACCTACCGGACGCTGATGACCCGGGGGATGAAGGGGTGCTACGTGTTTTGTACGGATGAGGAGACGGCGAGGTATTTTCGGGGGCGTGGCGGAATTTAGGACAGCTTTCAGGGCATCGTGGACGTGTCATGCAAAGAGATGAGGGTGAGGGATTTTAATATTCTACCTCTTGTACCCCATGCGCTTATTTCATGGATCTACATGGAAGCTAGTGGATCGCCTACACCCTACTAAATACGGGGCATACAAGCTAAATTAGCGTCCATCACGATCCATGAGCATCCACCGACAGCCATGACCTGCCCCCAGTTTTAGTACCGCTACCTAGTTAGTAGGCCCTGGGGTTGATATTAATTTTTCCTGCTTCAGCTGCTGCTGGCGAGTTCGCCAACTTGCAGCAAATTCTGCCGGGGTGAGATTGCCAATCGCGCTGTGCGGTCGGTGTTCGTTGTAATCCCGCCGCCAGGCCGCGATGCGGATTCTCGCTTCGGCCAGCGAACAGAACCAGTGCTCATTGAGGCATTCGTCCCGGAACTTACCGTTGAACGACTCGATGAAGGCATTCTGCGTGGGCTTACCAGGCTGAATCAGCTTCAGCTTGATGTCGCGCTGATAGGCCCATTGATCGAGTGCCTTGCCGGTGAACTCGGGCCCCTGGTCGGTGCGGATCGCTTTCGGGTAGCCGCGAAACCGCGCCATCTCGTCGTCGGCGACACAGTTCCTTCACCGGCACACCGGCCTCCGCCTGCTTGAGGAAGTCTAGAATCTGCTCTTCGGTAAAACGCTTTTTCACTGCCGTCTCCTGCTCGGAAAACGGACTCTACTAAGTTTGACGTGGTACTGAAATCGGGGGGCAGGTCACTCCTGTGTTCAGAGCCATTCCCGTGCTAGCCGGCATGCCCCCTGTCCCCGATGACATAAAAACGCCTTTCGCCGATGAGATTGAAGAGATGTTCTATGGAAAGAATGACCAAGATCAGTAACGCAGCACTCCGGCTGGGGTAGAATCTCAAAGGGTCAAATCATCCCGGATGGCCCCCAGCCTGATTTTCAGGCGCAAAGGCTCAGCCCCTCGTGACCCACTTCACACTTGGATACCGACCATCTTAAGGGCATCATATGGCACAAGGCCTCTATGGCGGCCCAAGATATGGAGCTGAGCAGCACGGATCAGGCGATGGAAGAAATCATTCGAGTAATGTCCGACGGTCGAGAGATTGACCGGATCGTCTGCTCAACCAAGCTCGACGAAGGCACGCCTGCGGTCAAATATCGGGAGCAATATTGGCCTGTTGTCGATGGTTGCATCCAGCTAGATAGGCCTGCCAACCAGGAATGTAGCTCCGCAGAGTGGGCCGTTCTCATCCAGAATCTTTTACCGCCAGTGCTTCCTGATCAAACAGATTCCTGCGAGAAACTGCTGCAGGACTGCTTTAGGGGAAGCCTACCGCTTGGTATAACCAAGGCTGTAGCCTCTCTGGTGGCGCTGAGATTCGAACAGCAAGCCCGCGAGCTGCTGGTGGACTTTCTCAGAGAGCATCGCAACGCTCACCGGCTGTTTCGACTTGTGCAGATGCAGCTGCTGTTCCGAGAACGGGCGGGAAGGACTCAAGACAGCGCTGGTATCACCCCCTCCTCCGTGGCCGAGCTGCCCCCGGAATCAGCGCACCTATCCGGAGTAGATATGGATTGGGAGTGGTCCGCGTCTTTAGATGATCCAGAAATGCCTGATGTGGACGACAGTTCACTCAGGGCTACCGCTACCAATCTGCAGGAAAGCATCGGTTCCTACCGCGCAAGAGAGTCAGGCGCGCCCATCCCAGGACTTGAAGATCTGACCAGTGAACTAGAGACCTTCATAAGTCCGATACCCCCCCCGCTCCTGAACGAGAGTGCGCTGGTCGAGCGAACCTCGCAGCTGGGCATGATTGCCCTCGATCTTCTGAGATATTTTTCTGACAACCCGGGCGACAGGGCCGTACATGCGGAGGCAGTGCTCGGATACCCCATGACGGAAATTCGTCGCCTTTTGCTGGGTTCTCTCGGACATTACCTTAAGAAAACTGACTCTGGTGGATGGGAATGCCATCCATGGGTCGAGCCAGTACTGTCTGCTCTCAAAGAGAATCATAAGGTGGGGTGATCTAGGCGACCTTGGGAACGCGAGGCAAGCTTTTGCAGCTCCCCAAGCAGCTCATGCAGAACAGTCGATGACCCGCGAAGCTGGCATTCCCATACGACAATGGTCCTCCAACCAGACTCATTCAGAGACTTAATCGCTTGTTCGTCCCTTGCCACATTCCCCAAGAGTTTGGCTTCCCAGAACTCTGCTCGAGTTTTGGGAAGCACAGCAAATCGGCACCCAGGATGGCGATGCCAGAAGCACCCATGTACGAAGATACAGACCTTCAGCCGAGACAGTACAATGTCTGGTTTTCCCGGCAAATCCTTGCGATGCAGCCGGTAACGATAGCCGTGGGCATGCAAAAACCTGCGCACCAGCATTTCAGGTTTCGTGTCCTTCCCCCTGATACCCGACATCATTCGGGATCTTCGGGCAGGCTCAACGATGTCCATCTTGAACCGTTTCGATACAGCGTGGATTCATGAGTCGTACCCCCCCCATTCAGGTAGTAGATCTCTTTGCAGGTCCAGGTGGCCTTGGAGAAGGCTTTTCATCCTATAGGGACAGCCAGGGCGAGGCCTTTGAAATCAAAGTCTCAGCCGAAATGGAAAAGTCTGCACATTCCACTCTTCAACTGAGGGCCTTTTACAGGCTTCTCAAGCGCAACCAGCCTGAAGATCTAGAGGAATACTACAGTTTCTGCGAAACCGCTGATGCCGCCCCCCCATACACCAGCAGAACTCGAGATGCTTGGAGGCACGCCGAACAAGAGGCGCAACAGCTCGAACTGGGTACCGCAGAGGGCAACGAACGTCTCGATCGCATTCTCAAGTCCCGCTTGGACGAGACCAAACCATGGGTTCTGATCGGTGGCCCACCCTGCCAGGCTTACTCTATCGTTGGCCGGGCGCGAAATCGCGGCAAGCAAAACTACAGGGCAGAGGACGACCATCGCCATTTCCTGTACCGGGAGTACCTGCGCATCATCCAGAAGAAGCGCCCCGCGGTCTTCGTAATGGAAAACGTCAAAGGCATCCTCTCGTCACGTGTCGCTGGCGAGCAGATGTTCCCGAAGATCCTGCAGGATCTTTCAGATCCGGATGCGGCATTCGGAGAAAACGGCAACGGCCCCAAGTACAGAATCTGCTCGCTCGTGGCAGACGACATTTTCGAGGATGGTGCGTCTCCGGATAGCATCGACCCGGCAAACTACATCATCCGAGCAGAGAACTACGGGATCCCGCAGGCAAGACACCGGGTCATTCTCCTCGGGGTTTCGGAGGAATATTTCGGCGCCTTGGGCGACCACAAACTTGTCCCCTCGACTGGACCCTCAATCGACCAGGTAATTGGCCGCCTCCCACCTCTGCGAAGCACACTCACACGAATGAAGGACTCTCCAGAGGCATGGGCAGAGTTAATTCGCCAGAACCTGGAGATGCTGAGTCACGAGTGCAGCAAGCTGACTGATGTCCCCCGCAGGCTCACACTCGCAAAGCGCCTAGAAATACTTGCAAGCACATTCTCGGGCGAGGGGATGAGCAATGGTGCACTCCGTATTCACCGCAAGAGCGAATGGGATGGGCTGACAGGCACACATCTGGATGACTGGCTCCTTGATGATCGGCTCAGATACTGGCTAAACCACGAGGCTCGCGGACACATGGAGTCCGACCTGCGCAGATACGTCTACGCGGCTGAGTATGCCGAGCTTTATGAAGACTCTCCCAAAGGCCACCACGACTTCAATCTCCCGGGGCTGGAACCGGACCACAAGAACTGGAAAACCGGCAAGTTCAGCGATCGTTTCCGTGTTCAGCGCAGAGGGATTCCGTCCACGACAATCACCAGCCACATTGCAAAGGACGGTCACTATTTCATTCACTACGACCCAAGGCAGTGCCGCAGCCTGACCGTTCGCGAAGCAGCCCGGCTACAAACCTTCCCGGACAACTATTTCTTTCTGGGGAACCGAACCCAACAGTTCCACCAGGTTGGCAACGCGGTTCCCCCGCTTCTGGCGAATCAAATCGCCGGCGTGGTCGCCCGTATCATCAACATGGGAAAGGCAGCTCGATAGAAGAGCTTTGCAGACAGGAAGTCCAGCCATGCAATCCTCCTTCAAAAGCCGCAGTGCTCCTCCCAAGGCAAGCGCCATGGTCGAAGCACTACGTGGGTTGGGATACAACACCCAGACAGCTCTGGCAGACATCATCGACAACAGCATTGCTGCCGGCGCGAACGAAGTACATATCGAATTCATCTGGGCTGAGCAGGAAAGCCGTGTGCTTTGCTTGGACAACGGTTCGGGGATGACTGCAGACGAACTCGATCGGGCCATGCGTCTGGGCGATCGGAATCCTCTCGAGGAGAGATCGGCAGGCGATCTGGGTCGTTTCGGCCTCGGCCTAAAGACTGCGTCCTTTTCTCAGTGCCGAAGGATGACCGTTGCCACACGTGGCCCCGATGGCCTACAGACCCTCCGCTGGGATCTCGACTTCCTGGCCAGCAGTGCCGACGACGGCTGGCATTTGCTGGAGGGCCCCCATCCCGGTTCGGAAGGATTTCTGGAACGCCTCACCAGCGCAACGGGCACCCTGGTTCTCTGGGAAGAGCTGGATCGCATCGTCACGCCAGGGACTACAGTGCAGGACTTTCTCAATCTGGTCGACAAAGTCGAACAGCACTTGGGAATGGTGTTTCACAGATACCTGGAAGGCACCAGGCCTCGACTGCGAATTCTGTTGAATGGCCAGCCGGTCAAACCCTGGGATCCCTTCATGACGGATCATCCCGGAAAGCCATATAACCCTCCGGTATTCAAACACCCCAGCCGCAAAGATATCGAGGCCGAGTGCCACGTTCTGCCGCACAAGGACATGCTCTCTCCCGGAGACTTTGAGCGCCTGGCAGGCCCGGAAGGCTGGACTGCACAGCAGGGTTTCTACATCTATCGAAACGAAAGACTGCTGGTGGCAGGCAGCTGGCTAGGACTTGGTACAGGACGTTCATGGACTAAGGATGAAGCTCATCGCCTTGCGCGAATTCGCCTCGACATACCCAACTCCGTAGATGCGGACTGGAAGATCGACATCAGGAAATCAACTGCACGGCCGCCAGTGTATCTGCGGGACTGGCTGACAAGACTTGCCGAGGTTACGCGCGGCCGCGCAAGAAGAGCCTTTGCCCATCGAGGCAAGCCGACCATGCTGGGCAACAGACAGATTGCAGAGGCCTGGAAGGTCGAAAGACTTGCGGACGGTATGCGATATCGGATCGACACGGAACATCCGGCAATAAGAGCGGTTCTGGATGATGCCGGCAGCCTTCTACCCCAGCTAAAGGCAATGCTCCGCGTGATCGAGGAGACGGTTCCGGTTCAGCGAATCTGGATAGATACCGCCGAAAACAAGGACACCCCCTGCACAGGATTCGACAAGACGCCGCCTCAAGAAGTCAGCGACATCATGATGGTGATGTACCGCAACATGATCGAAAGAAAGGGTTATTCCCCCAGCGCAGCAAAGGAGCAGCTGAAGCAAATGGAGCCGTTCCACGCATACCCTGCCCTAATCAGCGCTTTGCCAGACAGTCTTTAAGGAGTGACGCCTCATGTCTGAGGAAAACAAATGGAGTGTGGTCAAGTTCGTTCAGGAAATGCTGGCTGATGAAAAGGACAAGTCGGCGATCACCCCTCAGCTCATTTCCCAGAAGATCGACATGGTGCTGAAGATAATGCCGGGAAAGGCCAAGGGTCTGGATCGCGACTCGGTCACGGAGGAGCTGATCAGACGCTTCAGTGTCTGGGTTGGGGATGACTCATCCCTGATTGACACCACTGGGCATGAGCCTTGGCAACCAAGCGATCGGAAAAAGGACTGGCGATACTGGCGGCGCTACCGTGAGTGGCAGGAGCTGAAACTGCCCCTCAGCGCCATGGAAGCACTGGACAAGACCACTGACAACGTTCTGTCGATGCTTGAAGACCCAAAGCGAGATGGTGCTTGGGATCGACGAGGGATGGTGGTTGGCCATGTACAGTCGGGCAAGACCGGCAACTACACTGGCCTCATCTGCAAGGCAGCAGATGCCGGTTACAAGATCATCATTGTGCTTGCGGGGCTGCACAACAACCTGCGAGCACAGACCCAGATGCGTCTGGACGAAGGCTTTCTGGGCTACGAAACAAGTGCCATCGAAGGTGAAGGAAACAAACTCATCGGGGTCGGCAAAATCGACCCATCTCCGGCACTGCGCCCCCAGTATGTGACCAACAGAACGGAAACCGGCGACTTCAACACCAAGTTTGCAAAGAATCTGGGCGTATCTCCGGAGCAGCGCCCGTGGCTGTTTGTCGTCAAGAAGAACAAGACGGTTCTGACGCGGCTGCTCAACTGGATCCAGTCCCATGTAGCCGAAACCAAGGATCCGGAAAGCGGTCGCCCGCTCGTTACACATCTGCCGTTGCTGATAATTGATGACGAGGCCGACCACGCATCTGTCGACACTGGCGAGAAGGTTGTCGACGAAGACGGCAACCCCGATCTGGATCATGAGCCGACAGCCATCAACAGCCTGATCCGCCAGATTCTCCATGCGTTCTCAAGAAAGGCTTATGTCGGCTATACCGCTACCCCATTCGCCAACATCTACATTCACGAGCATGGTGAAACCGCCAAGGAAGGCCCGGACCTGTTCCCCTCCGCCTTCATCACCAATCTCTCGGCGCCGTCCAGCTATGTAGGGCCTTCGAGGGTATTCGGACTCGCCGGTGAGAGCGGACGCACAGGTGCACTGAACCTGGTCCGAATAGTTAAGGATCAGTGCTCCCAAGACGGCAAGAGTGGCTGGATGCCGGTCAGCCACAAAAGCAGCCATATCCCACTGCTTGAAGGTCAGGACGCAATGCCTGCCTCCCTAATCGAGGCCGTACACGCATTCGTTCTTTCATGCGCGATCAGAGGCCTTCGTGGACAGGGCCCCCAGCACAGCTCGATGCTGATTCACGTAACCAGATTCAATCAGGTGCAGCAGCATGTCCACCGCCAGGTTCTGGGCTACGTTCACGGCCTGAAGCAGCGATTCCGGAGACGCACGGACCATCTGAGCGCATTGGCCGAATTGAGGAGCCTCTGGGAAAGAGACTTTCTCAGCACCAGCCTCGAGATCGAAGCCCAGATAGAAGAAGAGTCCCGCCACCCTTCCACATCCTGGCAGGACATCGAGGCTGTACTGCTGGATGTGCTTGATGAAATCGATGTGCGCATGATCAACGGCAAGGCCACGGATGCTCTTGACTATGCCGACAGTGCAACCGGGCTGAAAGTCATCGCCATCGGCGGCGACAAGCTTGCCCGGGGGCTAACCCTCGAAGGACTTTGCACCAGCTACTTCCTGCGCGCATCCAAGATGTACGACACCCTGATGCAGATGGGGCGCTGGTTTGGTTATCGGCCGGGCTACCTCGATTTGTGCCGCCTGTACACGACCAATGACTTGGTCGAGTGGTTCGAACATATTGCCGACGCCGCTGAGGAGTTGCGGGCCGAGTTCGACTTCATGATGGAAAGCAGGCTGACGCCCAGAGAATATGGCCTCAAGGTGCGCTCTCACCCAGTTCTTATGGTCACATCGCCGCTGAAGATGCGCACGGCCAAAACCTTGTATCTCTCTTTCAGTGGCGATGTAGTCGAGACTGTAAGCTTTTACACCGACAAGGATATTCTGGAAAAGAATCTGTCAGCTCTCATGGCCCTTGCCGATGAGCTTGGAAGTCCCTCCTCAATCCCCCCGCAGCAGCGAAATGGCAAGAAGGATAGCTGGAGCGGGATTCAGTGGCCCGACGCAACAGCGCAATCGGTTACGCGCTTCCTGCGTGGTTATCAGACCCATCCCGACTCCAGAAAGGTAAAGAGTGATCTTCTGGCAGACTTCATTGAAGAAATGAGTTTTTCCGGGGAACTGACATCTTGGACGGTGGCAGTCATAGGCGGTGGGACAGAGAAGACACTCGATATCGTCGGCAGTCCAGTCAGAATGATGCAGCGACAGAACAAGGCAACCGAAGGAGAAGGCAAATACTCCATCGGCAGACTGCTATCCCCCCAAGACGAGGCCATGGATCTTGATGAGGCCGGATGGAACGCAGCGCTTGAGTTAACCAAACGGGCCTGGGTGAAGGACCCGGGACGATCCAGACGCAAAGAGCCCCCCGAGACCCCCAATGGCCCTGCAATCAGGCATGTAAAAGGCCTAGGCGCAGATGGGATAAAACCTCGACCGGATAAAGGGCTCCTGATCATTTCATTACTGGAACCCGAGGACTCAAACGTCACCGGTGTAACTACACCTGTCGTGGCATTTGCCATCAGCTTCCCTTCCAGCAATGCCGGCAAATCCGTGCCCTATCTAGTCACCAATGTGCTTTGGGAGCAGCAGTATGGCTCAAGTGAGTGACCTCGAAATTCTGGGAGTCTGGAGAGCACTGCCCGGCAACGCCGCCACTCCCGGCTGGCGCTCAATAGATCTGGTTCAGCAGACGGGCTCCTGCCGAATCAAGGCGGCCCGACACTCACCAGGTAACGAGGAAGCGGTTCTGGTTGGATTTGCTACTACAAAAATCGCACCGGCGACTCAGCTTCCCCAAGGGCAGGGCTTCCGTATGGAGCGAGCCACGCTCGGCGAAACTGGCGGCAACCACAGTTGGCTCGCCATTGTTCGTCAGCCCGCGGGCAGTCTTGAACTGTTTGCCAAGGTAGTCTCCGATATCGTGCACCTGCTCCAGTCATTCAGCGATTCTCCCGAGGAAACGCTTTATCAGCGCTTTCTCGGGCGGGTGCGGGGCTGGCAGGAGTTCATGCGTCAGGGACGAGAAGGCTTGGGCCCAGAGAAGGAGCTGGGGCTGGTCGGAGAGCTGCGATTTCTGAATCTTCTGCTGGATGCGGGGATCCTTCAGTTTACGGCAGTGGATGCATGGAAAGGTCCGCATGACGGATTGCACGACTTCCAGATCGGACTTGGCAGCGTGGAAATCAAGTCGACAATGATTCCGGACGGCTTCCCTGTTCGGATTGGCTCACTTGAGCAGTTGGATGACACTAACTCCCCGCCTCTCTTTCTGGCCGGGCTTCGATTCAGCGCTCAGGAGGCGGGTAAAACGCTCACTGAGCTCGTTGATGCAACTCGGCAGCGCCTTGACGCTGACCCCGCCGCAATGCGCCTTTTTGAGCTGGCTCTCCATAAGGCCGGATATCTGGACATGCACGCGGCAGTCTATACACGTCGATTCCTGCTGGCCGACACAAGGTTGCATCTGGTGGACGGGGAGTTTCCCAGGCTAACCCCCTTCAACGTTTCGTCGGCAATTCGCCATGCCGCATATGAGCTGGATCTTTCTCTCGTTACGGCAAACAACCACACACTGGATGATGTACTCGAACAATTAGGAGTCGTTTGATGGAGCTCGTCGACTTTCTGCGTGAGACGCAGGCCGCGATCCGCGATGAAGTTGAAAAAGATATAGGCCCAGGGGAAGCCCCCATTCCTCCTGAGGCCGTATTCACCGAGCATGTGATGACGCACATGGCTGACGAGGGAATCACCTTTGAACCAACTGTCTGCCATTACGAAGCGAAGGTAGGTACGTACAAGGTAAAAATCAGCGGCTACTCCGTCTCCGACACTACTGATGATTCTGGCAACCCAGACCGTCTCGATCTTTTTGTCAGTCTGTACAAGGGAGTAGATGAGCTAGAGCCGCTTCCAGATTCCGAAGCAGGAAAGGCTGCCAAAGAAGGGCTGCAGTTTCTGAGGTTCTGCGCAACAGGCCAGCTATCCGGCAAGCTCGATGAAACCAACGATGCCTATGCCCTTGTTACCGAAGTCGAGCGCATCTTCAAGACGCTGGATAGCATCCGTATTTTCGTCATCACGGATGCCGTAGCCAAAACGAGAAACTATGCACCGCAGGAGGTCGAGGGCAAGCAGGTCCGCCTAGAGATCATGGACATTCAACGCCTCTTCAACCACTGGCAGCAGGGGCGTCCTCGGGATGAACTGGTAGTAAACTTCAGGGACATCTGCGGGACTGCCCTTCCTAGCGTGTGGGTTCCTGGATCCGGTGACGATGAGTATGACTACGCCCTGACAGCCGTGCCCGGCGAGGCCCTGCGGTTCCTTTACGAAAAGTATGGCCCGCGGATCCTCGAAGCAAACGTGCGCTCCTTTCTGGGAGTTAGCAGCAAGGGAGTCAATAAGGGAATCCGTGACAGCCTGCGCGACCACCCTGACCGTTTCATGGCCTATAACAACGGCATCGTCGTTGTTGCCGACCAAGCCAAGCTCGACACCGCGGCAGATGGCTCGACAGGCATTCTCTGGCTCCAGGGCATGCAGATAGTCAATGGCGGCCAGACTACTGCATCCATCTACTTCGCCAAGAAAAAGCATCCGGACATCGATCTTACGAGTGTGCGGGTTCCAGCCAAGATCATCGTGCTACGCTCCGGACAGGCTGACGATGAGGAACTGATTGCCAATATTTCGCGGTATGCGAACAGTCAGAACGTTGTCAAACAGTCCGATCTTTCCGCCAACAAGCCCTTCCATCGCGAGCTGGAAAAACTGTCCATGCGTACTTACTGCCCCGATGGCGTTGGGCGCTGGTTCTACGAGCGCTCAGCTGGCAGCTACAAGGTGATGCTGGAGAAGGAAGCAACTACCCCAACGCAGAAGAAAAAGCTCCAGGCGACAATTCCCCCTTACCGCAAACTCACCAAGCCCGACCTAGCCAAGTTTCTTTTTGCTTGGGATCAGAAGCCACATATCGTCAGTCTCGGCAGTCAGAAAAACTTCCAGGCATTCATGGATGAGTTGATGGAAAGGGAAAGTGCTGGTGAGAACGTGATACCGGATCAAGAGCAGTACAAACAGATGATCGCGAAGGCAATCCTGTTCAAGTCAGCTCACAAGATCATCCGCCCCATGTTCCCGGCATTCCAAGCCAACATCACGTCCTACACAGTTTCGATTCTAGCGCTCAAGCTGGGAGCGACCCTCAATCTGAACCGCATCTGGCAAGAACAATCGATATCACCGCAACTTCATCGCCAGATCGCGATATGGGCGGAAGAGGTCAATGACGCACTTCATCGAGGAGCCGGCGGGAAAATGATCTCCGAGTGGGCCAAGAAAATCGAATGCTGGTGGAGAGTAAGGGACACCTCCTACTCTTCTGAGCTAGGTGATATCACCGAATTATCCTAACAGTTGTTTAGCGCACGGCTAGATATGTAGTGGTTGTAGTGGTCTACTGATCCCGGACACCGATTTAGGCGAAAATCCTCGCCGTGAG
>ERZ1673730.1689-NODE-1689-length-13886-cov-7.878534_pt1 | contig 13886 bp, 8 predicted proteins | sample MGYA00580200_ERZ1673730 | MGnify/ENA primary metagenome ERZ1673730 (study PRJEB41218, sample SAMN15661761) | gut metagenome | host: Homo sapiens | place: Canada: London | collected 2015-08-20/2019-03-30 | study: EMG produced TPA metagenomics assembly of...
AGAGCAACGGACTGAAAATCCGTGTGTCTCTGGTTCGATTCCGGAACTGGGCATTTTAATTTATTATGGGATATTAGCTCAGGTGGTAGAGCACTTGACTTTTAATCAAGTTGTCCGGGGTTCGAATCCCCGATGTCTCATTGAAAAACGTCTCTCTTAGAGAGGCGTTTTTTAATGCAAGACATCGGAGGGTTCGAACTCCGGACAACGTAGTTTAATTAGTAAAACTGCACAAAAAATAATCGAAAATTTGTGCATGTTTGTTAACACTTTCAGAGGCCAAGGTGATATTATAATAATCGTAAAAACCCCCCAATACATTATATATTTTTTACTATCCCCATAGTAAAATACCTTCTCCTAAAAGACAGCAGAACGATGGCTGTCTTTTTTTTACTTTATTTTATGAAAAAGACAGCCATATATTTATTATCTATTATTCTTTTGCAAAGTCGAAATTCTACAGTTGAAATGCTAAAATTACATTATAAAAAAACACCGTTAGATTTACACCGTCAGATTTATATTGCTTCCTGTCCGCAGAGATGTGTAGTAATCATCATATGACGAGCTGCTCATCTGGCGTGAGACACGATACAGACTGCTTGTGAAGTCATTGTCATTTCCGAACAGAGAATTAAGAGTGTCTGCGTCGGCTTTTTTGACGAGCTCCTCATTAGCTTTCAGAGTACCGTCCTTGTTTATTGTGATGCCAATGTCCTCAAGCTCGTCGCTGTATTTACTTGCCAGCTTTTTGAGCTGCTTGGCGTAGCGCTTCATGGAGCTTGAACTGCTGTTTGAGGCGGAATCAATGGAATTGTTGTATGTGTCAACAATTCCATTGATTCCGCGGATGTTATCGGTATTTTCGTCGTCCGAATACTTGTAGTTCTTTAATTTTTTAGCTGCGCGGTGCAGGGCGGTTGAATCATCGTAAGCGAGCTCTGTAATACTATATTCTTTGCGTTTGGATGATTTCATGGCATCGCGGTTGTTTGAATAAAAATTTCTCATAAAATATGTTGCTGAAAGATTTGTTGCTGAACTTACTCGTGTACTCATGTTAATCCTCTTTATGTTTTTAAATTTTAAAGTTTAAAATAATTGCGTTATAACTGCGATTTTAGGTTCTATTTTGAACGTATAATCGCACTTAAATAATTGTTATAAATATTTTATCGGATATTTGCACGAAAAAGTTTACTTATGCGATCAAAAGAAGTAAAATACAAAGGAATGCGTAGAATAAGAAAAACGCGATTATGCAATCGAAATGCTATCAAGCAAAGAGTAACAGAACATAATGTAAAAAACATAATGTACTAAAACAAAATGTAACAAACATAAAGTTACAAAAAATGCAACAGACATAATGTAACCAAAGGAGGATATGGGGCATGAGTAAAAAAACTTTCGGTACAACATCAAAAGGAGTGGAGGCATCGCTTTACGAAATCAGCAATGGCGGTGGATTGAGAGTACTTTTGACAGACTATGGCGCTTCAGTTGTATCTATTTTTGTAAAGGACAGGGATGGCAATGAGAGAGATGTCATTTTAGGATATGACAATGTAAAGTCATATGAGAAGGAGTACAGCTATTTTGGTGCTACTGTCGGCAGATATGCAAACAGGATATCCGATGCAAAGATTAATATTGATGGAGTGGAATATAAGCTTGAGGCTAATGACAATGAGAACAGTCTTCACAGTGGATCAAATGGTTTTTCTAAGCGCTTTTGGACTGTTAAGGAGCAGAAGGCAGATGAGATTACCTTTGAGATAGAGGATGCAGATCTGGAGCAGGGCTTCCCTGGAAATGCAGTCGTTGATGTGACATTTAAGGTAACAGAAGAAAATGCTCTCGCTATTATATACAATGCAAAGGCAGATAAGACAACTACCTTCAATATGACAAACCACAGCTATTTCAATCTGAACGGTCATGCATCAGGAAGCGTATACACTCACACATTGCAGATAAATGCTGAGCATTACACACCTGTAAAGGATTCCAAGGCTATTCCTACAGGTGAGATTGCACCGGTTGAGGGTACACCATTTGATTTTACAGAGGCTAAGCCAATCGGAAGAGATATCGAGGCAAATGATACACAGCTTCATTATGGAAGCGGATATGATCACAATTTTGCAATAGACAAGACCGCTCCGGGAGTAGAAAAGGTCGCAACAGCATACTCTCCTGAGAGTGGCATACAGATGGAGGTATACACCGACTGTGTCGGAATCCAGCTTTATACTGCCAACTTTATCGTGGGACAGGAAGGCAAGGGCGGAGTCAAATACAATAACCGCGATGCATTCTGCCTCGAGACACAGTTCTATCCAAACTCAATAAATGAGACCAACTTCAGTACACCTGTTACAAAGGCTGGCGATACATACCACACAGAGACAGATTACAAATTTTCTGTGAGATAAAATGCCAACATAAGAGAGATACAGAATAGTTAAAGCCCACCATATTGATGAAATTTATCATTAATATGGTGGGCTTTCTTAAGCTTTGTTTAATCAAACATTGATACAGTGGCTTTATTTCCGGAAATGTGGTATAAATATATTTATATTTATATCTATATTTATATCTATATTTATGTGTATATTTATATGTATGAAATACATTGATAAATATAGATAATTATTGAGATGACTTCGCACACGCAAACCTGCATTACCGCTGGCATATGGTGTGTTCCGAAGAAATATATGAACTGCCACAAAGTTCCATTAACCTTCGGTGACGATAAAAAGCAGACTGATAAAACAGACTATCCGGATGCATTTTTTGTGGCTGACTTCATATATTTCTGAGGAATATACCATATGCCGGCGCACCATCACAGCCTGCAAGTGCGAAGTCCCCTAAAAATAGAAATTAAAACAAATAAATATATAGCACAGAGGAAACAAACCATGAAAATAGTATTTTTAGATTCCAAAACAATTGGTGACGACATTGACCTTTCCGAATATGACAAGCTCGGAGAGGTTGTCAAATATGATTTTTCGACAACAGAGGAAGCAGCGGAGCGCACAAGGGATGCTGATGTGATTGTTTTAAATAAGGTCGAGGTAAATGAAAAATCTATAGGACAGGCAAAAAATTTAAAGCTCGTATGTGTAACTGCAACAGGCACAAACAATCTGGATAAAGAATATCTGGCAAAAAGAGGCATTGAATGGAGAAATGTCGCAGGGTATTCTACAGAGACCGTGGCGCAGCATACGTTTGCACTGCTATTTTATCTGCTTGAGAAGCTGAGATATTATGATGATTATGTGAAGAGCGAGAAATATGTGGGTGATACGTCGTTTACGCATTTTTCCAATGTGTTTCACCAGATTAGCGGTATGACCTGGGGCATCGTGGGGCTTGGAAATATCGGAAGACGCGTGGCTGATATCGCAAAGGCTTTTGGCTGCCATGTGGTTTATTATTCTACCTCAGGAAGAAACTCGCAGCCGGGCTATGAGAGGGTGGATTTTGATACTCTGCTTGCCACGTCTGATATCGTGTCGGTGCATGCACCGCTCACAGATGATACACTTGGTCTGATGGACAAGGCTGCGTTTGAAAAGATGAAAAAATCTGCGATATTTTTAAATCTTGGCAGAGGTCCTATAGTGAATGAAGCGGATCTGGCACAGGCGCTTATGGATGGAGAGTTGGCGGCGGCAGGTCTTGATGTGCTGGCGCAGGAGCCTATGAGTGAGGACAATCCGCTCCGTGCGATAAAGGATTCAAACAAGCTGATTATCACACCGCATATTGCGTGGGCAAGCGTTGAGGCAAGAACAAATCTGATGCACATTATATACAATCAAATTGAGGACTTCTTTGCTAATTAGGAAATATAATTTACAATCAAATCGCAACATTAAGAGGCAGCACTAAGAGAAAGCATTAAGAGGCAACATTAAGAGGAAGCATTAAGAAGCAACATTAAGAAGCAATATTAAGAGGCAATATTAAGAGGCAGAAATGAGCATCAAATTTGAGATAACAAAACAAAACAACATACATTTTGGAATTGCAGCAGTGGCGGCCGCGCTGGTAGGTTACTTTACATCGGCAAGCTGGTGGGTGATTCTTTTGTTTGCGGCAGTATATTTTGGACTTGTAAATGCGAAGCTTGAGCTTCCGGTGAAGCTGTCGTGGCTTTGGGCTGCGATACTGCTTGTCATCGGAGCGATACTATCTGTTTTTTCGGTGCAGTATGTGCTGCTGACGGATGAGGACTTTGTGAAAACCACCGATATGATATGCGTGGTGAATGTGGTTCTGGCGCTTGCCATATATCTGGTGATACTTTTTATCACAAACAACATGAGGCTGACATGTACCATAGCATCAATTGCCATACTCGCGTTTGGATTTATAGATTACTTTGTCTATGAATTCCGTGGTAATGAGTTTACGTATGCGGATTTGAAGTCAGCGGGAACAGGACTTTCCGTCGTGACAAAATACAAATTCGTCATAGACTACAAGTTTTTGTATGTGATTCTGGCGGCTGTTTTGTATATTATGCTGGTAAGGCGCATAGAAGTGCAGTTCGAGTCGGCTATTCATATGAGAATTATTTCGATTCTTCTCACAATAATATGCGTGCTGTATGTCATCATGAATTCCATGTCACTGAACACCGAGACCTGGGAGAAAAAGGGCACGTACAGAAACGGCTATCTGCTGAACTTTGTGCTCGGCATAAGGGACAGCTTTGTGAAGGCACCTGATGGCTACAGCAAGGCAGCAGTTGACAAGATAGCAGGCAATTTCAAGGAAACGGACAGCTCATATTCGCAGTCTGATGCGAAAAATCCGACAATCATTGTTATCATGAATGAGTCGTTTGCGGATTTGTCGGTGGTGGGAGATTTTGAGACCAACACGCAGGTCACGCCGTTTATGGATTCTCTGAGTGAAAATACGCTTAAAGGCTATGCTCTTTCGTCCGTGTACGGTGCGAAGACGCCAAACTCTGAGTGGGAATTTGAGACAGGAAACTCGATGGCATTTCTGCCGGACGGCTCGGTGGTTTATCAGCAGTATATAAATGATGACCCGACATCCATAGTCTCAAACCTGAAGAATATCGGCTATACGACGGTTGCGATGCATCCGTACTATGCGACAGGCTGGAGCAGAAACAAGGTTTATCCGCATCTGGGCTATGATGAGACATACTTTATAGATGATTTTGACCAGACAAAGATACTCAGGGAATATATCACTGACCAGGAGCTCTATGATAAGATTATTGACCGCTACGAGAAAAAGAGCGATGACGAGAAGCTTTACATCATGGGAGTCACGATGCAAAACCATGGTGGCTACGGTGAGAGATATGATAACTTCAACCAGGAGGTTTACAAGGTTGGAGCGTCATACACCGATGCGAACCAGTATCTGTCACTTTTGAATGAGAGTGACAAGGCACTCGAAAATCTCATAACATACTTTAAGGGTGTGGATGATCCGGTAGAGATTGTGTTTTTTGGAGACCACCAGCCGGGATTATGCAATGATTTTATCAAGCTCTTAAATGGCAAGGGCAATTCCGGACTTACGGAGCAGGAGCTTGAGAATCTGTACAAGGTGCCGTTTTTCATATGGACCAATTACGAGACGGATGCACAGACAGTTGATGTGACGAGCCTCAACTACCTGTCCACACTGACGCTTGAGAGAGCCAACATAGATCTGCCGGCATACAACCGGTTCCTTGCAGAGCTGATGGAGAAGATTCCGGCCATAAATTCAAGGGGCTATTATTCGAAAAAGAATGAGTGTTTTATGCATGTGGATGACGCAACAGGAGACGAGGCAAAATGGATAAAGGCATACAATATCCTGCAGTACAATTCGATGTTTGACGAGGAGGACAGAAGCTCGCTGCTGTTTCCGTACCTGAAATAATGTGATGATTTGAAGCAGCCATAAATACACATATGAGAAAATGAATTAATATAACTATTCAGGGAGCTAATAATGAAGCTAAGTGATTTATTACAATTTGATAACATAATTGTGCAATGTCATGATAATCCGGACGCAGATGCACTGGCAAGCGGCTTTGGAGTCTATGAATACCTGAGGATGAATGGAAAAAGTCCCAGACTTGTATACGGAGGCAGGAATATCATACACAAGAGCAATCTGGTGCTTATGGTAGACAGTCTTGGCATACCGATAGAGCATGTGGATTTTTTAGACAATCCGCAGCTGCTTGTGACTGTCGATTGTCAGTACGGTGGTGGGAATGTCACATTTTTCAAGGCAGAAAATGTGGCTGTCATAGATCACCACAGAGTATCGGGAGAGCTTCCTGCTATGAACCGTGTCATAAGCTATATGGGCTCATGTGCGACAATTGTGTGGGATATGCTGCGCGAGGAGGGTGTAGAGATAAATCGAAACCTGGCAACAGCACTGTATTATGGACTTTACACCGACACTGGAGAATTTACCGAGATAACACATTCGCTTGATAAGGACCTGCGCGATGAGGCAGATTTTGACAACACTATAGTGGCCAAATTCCGAAATGCCAACATGTCACTTGAGGAGCTGGACATAGCCGCAACAGCATTGCTGGGGCGCGATTATATAGAGGAATATCGTCTGGCAATCGTAAAGGCAGGGGCATGTGACCCGAATGTACTCGGCATCATAAGCGATTTTGTGCTGGAGGTGGATGCTATTGACATATGTATGGTATTTTCAGTGATTAAGAATGGAGTGAAGCTTTCGTTTAGAAGCTGCATAAAAGAGGTGAGCGCGAGCGAAATGGCGCAGGAAGTGTGCAGGGACATAGGCTCCGGCGGAGGACATTATTACAAGGCCGGTGGATTTATTCCGATGGATCTGCTGATAAACAGCTATAATGTTTACTGCAAAGAAAAAGGCGTGACACCAAGATTTCAGTACAGCAGCGATGGTACACACAAACGTCCTTCGGATTCTGCAATCAAATCTTTTTTGGAAGAGAGGATTTTTGATTATTTAAACGATACAAAGATAATTTACGGAGAAGATTTTGATACGAGTGGCTTCAAAAAAGTGGATTATAAAAAACGCCCGATACCGATGGGATATATCATTGCAAAGGATATACTGCCTGTGGGCTGCTGCATGGGAGTGCGGACAGCTAAGGGGGATATCTCCACACCGGTTGGTGAAGATACGGTAGTCATAATAGGAGAAGACGGCAGTGTACGGATTTTAAATCTGGACAGGCTGAACAAAAGCTTCAGGATATACAAGGACTGGCGGTTTACTGTGAAACAGACAGATTATGTCCCGAAGTTCAAGAATAAGGATACGGAGACTATAGTGGATGGAATGGCACATGCCAGAGTGTGCATACCTGTTGAGGCGGATTTTTCAAGGGCATTTGTGCTAAAGCACAAGGTAAAGCTATTTAAGAATAAGGATGACAGCAGTTATATATCAGGCAGACCTGGAGATATTATGGTTCTGCCAAATGATGACAGGAATGAGGTATATATGATAAGCAAGACAGAATTTGAAAAGACACATATAGCAAAGGGTGAGGAGGAAAACCGTAAAAAAGCGGTCGTTTTCGACCTTGATGGAACACTTCTCTATACACTTGAGGATTTAAAAAATGCAACAAACTATGCATTAAAACAAAATGGCATGCCGGAGCGTACACTCGACGAGGTGCGCAGATTTGTGGGAAACGGTGTAAAGCTTCTGATGGAGCGCGCAGTGCCACAGGGGGCAGACAATCCAAAGTTTGAAAAGACATTTTCGGATTTCAAGGAATATTATGAGGCTCATTGCAATGACAATACAGCACCTTATGATGGAATCATGGAGCTTTTAAAGGAGCTTAAATTAAACGGCATAAAGCTTGCTATTGTTTCAAACAAGCTTGACCCGGCGGTAAAGGAGCTCAATCAGCTTTATTTCAAGGAGTATATGACATCGGCAGTCGGCGAGATGGAGGAAGAGGGTATACGCAAAAAGCCGGCACCTTATATGGTGCAGAAGGCACTTAAAGAGCTTCAGGTGAGTGCAGATGAAGCAATCTATGTGGGGGACTCCGATGTGGATATCGCCACAGCGAAAAACTCAGGTCTGGAGTGCGTATCTGTCACATGGGGCTTCAGGGACGTAGAGTTTTTGAAGGAGCATGGTGCAACAAATCTGATAGATGAACCGGTCGAATTGTTAAATTACGTATAATCAGGAGAACTTTGATTTATGCTTTCAGAAAAGGGATTATTGATAATTGAAAAGCTGGCAGAGCACAACAATGAGCTTGTCACATCAAAGGCTCTTGCTGCGTCCACAGGTATGTCGGAGCGAAGTGTGAAGACATATCTGAAGGAGGTGGCTGATTTTTGTGAGCAAAACTCTATGACGCTCGACAGAAAGCCGGGCAAAGGCATGAAGCCGTGCTTTAGCGATGCGCAGATAGGAAAGATTCTGGATGTGGCAGGGCGGAAATCGGCAGCAGTATCGCAGAAGAAGAGACAGAACTACATATCGTATATTCTGCTAAGTGGCTGGGATACATACACGTATGCGCTTTTTTCGGAGGAGTTAAACGTCAGCAAAAATGTCATCATGGATGATATAAATGAGCTTGACGCAGAGCTTCTGCTCTTTGGCATTAAGGTGCACAGAACGGCGGGTTACGGAATATATGCGACAGGCAGTGAGCTTGATATCAGAAAAGCCATGAGGCATTTCTGCAGGTATCCAATCAGTGATAAGCAGGTTATCAAGACCGATGACCACAGGCTTTCAAGACGCGCGGCCGAGGTGATAGCCAATAATTTCAGAAGCGTAAATCTGTCGATGGCAGTTGACATGATACATCATGTGGAGAGACGCTTTGATATCATCTTTACGGATTACACATTTCAGATGCTGGCAGAGTATATAGCCATTGCACTTTTCAGGGTGGATGTGGAGAAAGAGCTGAAGCCGGATGAGTTAGATTTGTCGAACCAGAAAAATAGATTCATAATGGCAGAGCATGAGAACATGGCAAAGGAGGCAGCAGGCTTTCTGGACAGACATCACGGCATCAGCCTCTCACAGCCTGAAATCATGTATCTGGCAATGCTTTTTTCCTGTGCCGAGGGACAAAACCGTGTTGTCATGTCCTGTGAGGAGGCACTTAGCATAGAGGATGAGATGATAGTGTATCTGTCAAATCTTCTCGCAGCCAATCTGATTGAAAATGAGCTTCTACGTGAGAGCATGCGTAGCTTTTTACCGGGCTCCATTGCGAGGACTCATTTCGGCATAGAGATAGACAATCCGTTTCTTTCGGATATCACACAATCGTATGCCAGTCTCTTTACGGTATGCTTTACAGTATCGAGATACTACGAAAAGTACACAGGCGCCATGCCGAGCGAGAATGAGATAGCATTTATTGCCTTGCAGGTGGGCGGAGCCCTGCACAGAAATCCTATGACAGTGCGCGCAGTGTTAATCGGTGCAGCAGGCTATGCGACCGGCAGCATAATAGCGGGCAAAATAGAAAACAGAGTGCCGGATGTAAGGATAGTAAGCATTTTGTCGTCAGACCGCATAGAGCATATTGACGAGTATGACTGCGATCTCATACTCTCGACCATAGACACACAGGCAGATATCCACAAGGATATGAGATTTCTGTATGTTTCTCCACTAATCAGTGCGCAGGATGAGAAAAATATCAGAAACAAGTGCTTTGAGCTCATGACCGGCCAGAGCGCGGAGGTCAGCGAGTTTTCACAGATGCTGTCGGAGGAATTTATCATATTTGAGAAAAAGGCGAAAAACCGCAAGGATGTTTTAAAGCGTGCGTGCCAGCTTCTCATAAACAAAGGAATAGTGCAGAGCGAGTTTGCGAGAGATGTACTGGAGCGTGAGAAGGTGGAGGCAACCGCCGTGGGCTGCAATATAGCCATACCGCACGGAAAGCCTGAGCATGTAAACCGCTGCCAGATACTTGTTATACGTCTCGACAAGCCGATAGAGTGGGGCGAGAGAATGGCAGACATGATATTTCTGCTTGCGATAAACTTTGACAGTGTCAACACGACAAAGGCATTTTTCCATGACTTCACAAAGCTTCTGAATGAAAATGGAGCGACGGACAGGCTCAGGGAGGCTGCTTCATCTCATGAGCTTTGTGCAGCTATCCGGAAAGAGCTGGGGTGGAACTGAATATCACATTAATACAAAATTGCACCAGAGATGGTGCAATTTTGCATTTTGGGGAATATTGAAAAAACTCATACCGCACAGTACAATAAAACCATAGAAAGCAACGGACATATGACAGGCTGATGAATAGCAGAGAGCGATACAGTTAATCATATGTGTGAGCGAAATAAACAAACCAATAATTTTAAATTCAGGAGGACAAAACTATGGTAAGCAAGACAATGGTAGTAAAAGCAGCAGAGGGACTTCACATGAGACCTGCAGGAGTTATCGCAAGAGAGGCAGGCAAGTTTGATTCAGACGTAACAATCGTATTCGGCGACAAGAGAATCAACGCAAAGAGCCTTGTAAACATCATCGCAGCATGCATCAAGAAGGATGCAGAGATTACATTCGAGTGTGAGGGAGCTGACGAGGAAGCAGCACTTGCAAAGATGGAAGAGCTCGAGGCAGACAACTTCGGAGATTAATCAACCAGCAAAGTCAATCGGAGGTGTGATATGTACAAAGGAATCGCCGGCTCAGAAGGAATCGGAATCGGAAATGTGGTCATTATCGAAGAGCATGAGATAGTGATTGAGAATAAGAAAATTACAGATACAGACGCTGAAATCGCACGTCTCCAGGGAGCCATTGAGAAATTTGTAAATGATACAAACGCCATGGCAGACAGAATGGAAAAGACAGTCGGAGCAAAGGATGCGGATATCCTTCGCGGACATATCCAGATGCTTCAGGATCCGACCATAGAGGAGCAGATTACAGCGCTCATAGTAAGTGAGAAAATCACGGCAGAGAAGGCGCTCGACCAGGTGCTTGAGCAGACAGCAGAGATATTTGCACAGATACCTGATGAGCTTTTGCAGCAGAGAGCAACAGATTTCAGGGATATCAAAGCCAGAATCCTTAAGATTCTGCTTGGAATCGAGGACTATGATATCTCAGCAGCTCCGGCAGGCACAGTGCTCGTGGCACATGACCTGACACCATCCATGACAGCAGGTATCGTGGCAGAGAATATCGCAGGAATACTCACAGAGGTGGGCGGCAGAACCTCCCACTCAGCAATACTTGCAAGAGCAATGGAAATCCCGGCAGTTCTCAGTATTGATGGAATCTGCACAGCTGTCAAAAATGGTGACAGAGTGGTACTCAACGGAACAAGCGGAGAGGCAATCGTAAACCCTGACGCTGAGACAGAGCAGAAATTCGCTGGGCTGCTTGAGGAATACAAAAAAGAGAAAGAGCTCTTAAAGAAATTTGCGGGTGTGCCGACAGTATCAGCAGACGGCACAAAGGTAGAGCTTGTATGCAATATCGGAAAGCCTGAGGACGCAAAGAAAGCTGTAGAGTGTGACGGAGAGGGAATAGGACTTTTCCGTACAGAGTTCCTTTTCATGGACAGAGACACAATTCCTACAGAGGAAGAGCAGTTTGAGGCATACAAATCAGTAGCAGAGACAATGAAGGGCAAGCCTGTCATCATCCGTACACTCGATATCGGAGGTGACAAGGAAATCCCATATCTGGGTCTTGAGAAAGAGGACAACCCATTCCTAGGCTACAGAGCTATCAGATTCTGTCTCCAGAGAACAGATATCTACAATACACAGCTTCGTGCACTTGTGAGAGCCAGTGCATTCGGCAGGATAAAGATAATGGTTCCGCTTGTGACAGGCGTAGATGAGCTTCGCAGTGTAAAGGCAATGGTAGCTGACATCATGAAAGAGCTTGATGCAGAGGGCATTGCATACAACAAGAACCTCGAAATCGGTATCATGATGGAGACACCGGCAGCCTGCATGATGGCGGATGTGCTTGCAAAAGAGGCAGCCTTCTTCAGTATCGGAACAAACGACCTGACAGGCTACACAATGGCAGTAGACCGTGGAAACTCAAAGGTAGCATACCTTTATTCAGCTTTCAATCCGGCAGTGCTTCGCGCAATCAAGCGTATCATCGAGTGCGGTAAGAAAGAGGGTATCATGGTAGGCATGTGTGGAGAGGCAGCAGCGGATCCAAAGCTCATTCCGCTGTTACTCGCATTCGGACTTGATGAGTTCTCAGTGAGTGCCACAAGTGTGCTCAAGACCAGAAAGACCATCGCAGACAGCAGCATGGCAGAATGCAAGGCATTGGCAGACAAGGTAATGGCATGCGCTACAGAGGCAGAGGTACAGGCAGTGCTTGCGCAGCAGTAGATGCTAAATCCAAACAAGTATAAAAGTTAGTAAAAAAGTATAAATAAGAGTAAAATATAAAAGTATAACATTGAAATTTATTATAAAGACGGCTGAACCGGTGAGGACCGGGACGGCCGTCTTTTTTGTGTATACGAAATGAAAGATAAATATTTAGTTATTTACGATTTAGTTATTTATGATTAACTAAATTACGATTGACTAAACCATATATAAGTAATAAAATATTGTGTATAGAAATGGAGGGAGAAGAGCTATGTTTATAGGAAGAGAAAAAGAGCTTGCAACTTTAAACGGATTATATAATTCGGATAAATTTGAATTCGCAGTAATCTACGGCAGACGAAGAGTGGGGAAGACAGCTCTCATAAGCCATTTTATACAGGATAAAAAAGCAATATATTTTATGGGAGTAGAGAGCAACGAAAAGCAGAATCTGGAGAACTTTAGTCAGGCAATCATGGAATATGCTTCAGGAATAATGCCGGGGACTTCATTTGTGTCATTTCAGGCTGCAATAGAATATGTATTTAAATTATGTGAAAATGAAAGACTGGTGCTTGTCATAGACGAGTATCCATATGTGGCAAAAGCTTCGAAAAGCATGGCTTCAACCTTGCAGATGCTTATTGATAAAAATAAAGATAATTGTAAAATGATGCTTATATTATGTGGCTCATCTATGTCTTACATGGAAGATAATGTGCTGGCGTATAAGGCACCTTTGTATGGCAGAAGAACTGCCCAGATGAAAATACTTCCGTTTGATTTTGAGGATAGCTGCAAATATTTCAACGGATTTTCAGCAGAGGATATGGCTCTGATATATGGTATTGTTGGTGGTACTCCGCAATATCTTTTACAGATGAATGACAGCATAAGTGTAGAGGACAATATAAAAAATGTGTTCCTCAACCCCGCATCGGCAATCTTCGAGGAACCTGAAAATCTGTTAAAGCAGGAAGTCCGTGAACCTGCTGTATATAATGCAATAATAACAGCAGTAGCAACAGGCAGCTCCCGTATGTCGGAAATCGCAACCAAGATAGGCGAAACGACAAGTGTATGCTCACAGTATATGAAAAATCTGATTAATCTTGGCTTAATACGGAAAGAAACTCCATATGGCGAAAAGGAGTCCAGAAAATCAATATATGCAATAGCTGATAATATGTTTAGATTCTGGTATCGGTTTATACCTGAAAATAATTCTATCATTAGCAGAGGTGCAACAGAACTTGCGTATAAAAGAATTGCTCCAAATCTGTCAGATTATATGGGCAGGATATTTGAAGAAATATGTATGCAGTATCTGTGGAAATTGCTGCTTGATGGGGAAGCACCTGTGGAATTTAGCAATCTTGGACGATGGTGGGGAACAGATCCACAAGAGAGAATACAGACAGAAATTGATATAATGGGTGATCAGGATAAAAGCACTGCATTGTTTGGAGAATGTAAGTG
>ERZ1673730.1690-NODE-1690-length-13882-cov-58.341433_pt1 | contig 13882 bp, 5 predicted proteins | sample MGYA00580200_ERZ1673730 | MGnify/ENA primary metagenome ERZ1673730 (study PRJEB41218, sample SAMN15661761) | gut metagenome | host: Homo sapiens | place: Canada: London | collected 2015-08-20/2019-03-30 | study: EMG produced TPA metagenomics assembly of...
TCGAACAGGAGCTGCAGCGGATCAAGGACACCTATTTCTCCGGCAGGGAGTTTACCGGGGAAGCTCTGGAGAATCTCAACAGCCTGATGGAGCAGCTGGAGCTGCAGGGCATCAGCTTGCGGTATCCCGCCTCTGCCGCAAGGCCTGAGGGCGTTGAGACGGTGGATATGAGAGGCATGACGAGCCTAACGCTGGGGACCGAAGCATACAACAACAATTGCAGCTCCGGGACTTTTACTGTATACGGCGGAAAACCGGTCGGCTTTTCCTACCGCATTCAAAAAGGCCAGCTCAGCGATTATATCACCGATGTGGAGGTCTCGATAGGCACGACGAGTAAGGTCGTCGAGCAAGGCGACGGGTCCTACAAGCTGACCTATGCCATAGACAGCTCGAGTTACAGTTTAGGTGGTTGTCAAATCACTGTCAAGGTTACAACCAAAGGAGGGAACCCAGACTGGCTCAAGGATTCTTATTCCTATGGCGACCTGCTGGGGATGATTGAATTTTACGATGCGGAAAATCTGGTGTTCTATGACGGCGCCAGCTATGCCGACCACTGTCAGCTCAAGCTAATAAAGACGGTTCCCGCCCCCGCGATAACAACAGAAATGACCGCGCCGGACTATAATTACGAAAAGACACCAGAATCAATATCTTCGGAATTGTGGATTCCTTTGCTGGCAGATAAATACACTGTCGGCGGCGGTGCCGAAAATCCGGACTTCGTTGAACTAAGCGATACCATCAGAATTCTGGATGGCGCTCGCAACTCGGTGCTTCCCGCCGGCTCCGACCCATTTTATCAGCCATACCAAATCGACGCCAGCATCGAGTTTAACTGGAGTACCGAAAAAGCTGCCTATACTGGCGATGCGCCGTATGGCTGGTATAAAGACCAGCCCTATGCCCCGTTCTATCTGACGGAGTACAAGTTCAATGAAGAATCTCTGAAGCTCAGCAACAACAGAACAAAAGCGCTGAACTGTACGATCAACAAGGGCAGTACGGTCAGCATCTCCCTGCAGTCTACCACGCAAAACAGAGGGGATCAGCAGTACTGGCTGCCCTTCCGACTGTATCTGGACTTTGATAAGGTACTTGGCGGAATCCCAAAGTCCTCCGCCACCGTCAAGACCAGCAACGTCACCGCCAGGCTGGTGGACACGGACGCCCCCACCATTCAAAGCGTCACGGCCCCGGCGGGAATCTATACCAGCGGACAGCACGTGCCCATCACAGTTACCTTTAGCGAGTTCGTGGATCTTAGCAACGCCCGCGTGACCATCAACGGCGAAGAGTATACCGCCGATGCGCTTTCCATGAACGACTACGGTGTCACGGCAATGCTCTGGTACCCAGTGCAGGATGCGGATGCCACCACGGTCACCGTCAATGGTATGACCGGTGTAGAAGATGTTTTCGGCCATCCGCTGGATACCTATCAAAGCGACTCGATTACCGGCGTTACGCTGAAGAGCGTCTTGATGCGCAACGCCCCCACCGAACTGACGGCCACCTACGCCAACGGCAAGGCATCGTTCACGATGCAGGCCAACATGGCGGAGGCCTACATGACCGTATACAGCATTTATCACACCCCGGAAGGCACAGAGCCGAAGGAAGCCCCGTTCCGCCTCGAACTGAGGGACAACTCCACGGATGAAACAATCCATCTGCAGGTCTATCTGGACACAGAGAAGGAAGCCTTCACCATTAGCGACTATGCAATCGCACCCACGGCTTACACCCGCACCTATACAGTGACGCTGCAGGCCAACGAGGGCACGAAAGCCGATCCTGACTGGGTGAATGTTCTTCCCCTGACCCGGCAGTTCACGGTGCTAAAGAAAGTTTCCGTGAGCACGGTGAACGTCGTCCAGGAAACGAATGACGCCGCCTATACGATTTCCCTCGCCAATTCCACCCGCCCCACGCTTCAGGCCAAGGTTTTGGGGGAAAACGGTGAGACGGCCAGCTACACCACCGGTAAATGGAGCAGCAGTGACATAGACATTGCCACCATCAACGAGAATACCGGCCTTGTTGCCACCACAGGAACCAAGGTGGGAACCGTCACCTTTACCTTTACGGCGGACAACGGGACTGAGGACACTGCCGATGATGATGTGTCGGGCCAGTCACAGCCCTATACCGTGACGGCAGGCGATTCCCTGGCACTGGTGATTCCCGGCGGCTCGTCCATCGTGACGCGGGTAAATCAGCCCGCCACCGTGCTGTGGAGCTCCAACGCCGCGCTGATGGCACCGGACAAAGAGTTCCATTACAGGATTGACCTGTATGAGGGCAACCACACGAATGAGGCGGCGCTGAGCGGCATCCTGCCCGTTAAGTCTTATACCGCCGGCAAAGATGAAAACAGCGTGCGGATCCCGGAGAATGTGCTCTCCAAGCTCTCCAACGGCAATACCCCGGCCTACACGGTGTTGGTTTCCATGCCGCACCCCAAGGCCGTGGGTGAGGACGTCCGCCTGTCGGCACTTGCCTGGATCATCGTGCAGGCACCGCCTGCCACAGCCAAGCTGACACCGCCCCAGAGCATTTACCTCAAGGATACCGACGGCGCCGTCAATATCGACTGGTCGGTGGAAAACACCACTGACGGCGCCTCTCCGCAGCCCACGCTGACCATTACCCGGGTCACAGAGGACAACACCACCACCAAAGTGGTGGACAGTGTGCGCCTATCCGGCACCTCCGGGAGCTTCCCTCTGTCATTACAGAGTGTGCAAGCCGGCAATCTGAAGGACACCTATCAAGTGGTTTTGAGCGTGGAGAATCCTGGTGAGGAAGCTCCCAGCACCGACTCCTTCCCCCTGTATGTCTACGATGCCGACGCACTGAAGGTGCAGGACGACAAAGGACAAACGATTTCTGCGCTGACCATGGACAATACCTCCAAGGTCAACGGCACCCTGCCCACCGATACAGATGGAATTTTGCAGCTGCGCCAGGAGTTGGGGCTGATCGAGTACATCGGCATCAACTATAACGAGTACGGATGGAACTCCTTTAAAGACGGCATCCGGTGGCTCTCCAGCAACAACAATGCCATTTCCGTCAACTACAAGCAGGGCGGACTGTATGAGGACATCAGAAACTTCTCCTTTGATTCCTACCTTCCCGAAACCAAAATGGCGCTGTCCGCCTTGGCCAACGGCACCGCAACCGTCACGGCTACCCATGCCGCCACGGGCATGCGTGCCGCCGTACAGGTGACAGCGAAAACGCTGCAAAATAAGTTCTATCTCTTCCAGCTGACGCCTGCGGCGGAAACTACGCTGCAATACACCGACGGCACAGGTGCGTCCAAAACGGTCAAGACCAACCGTGATGGCGTGCTGGCGCTTTACGAACCCAACGGAATCGCCAGTGAGGTGTCTCTGCGGTCCGGCTCCGGCGCGGATATTTATCTGGGCACCATCTATAAAGAAAATCTGCGTTCCGGCGAGCGGGATGCCACAAAGCTGCAGCTTTACCCCTTGAATACCTTCAGCCTTCGGCGAGTCGCCCGGGCATCTGTGACGCTCATCACGCCGGGCGGCGATCCGCTGGCGGACAAGACGGTGACCGTTCGCGGCGGCGTTTATAAAAACGGAGGCTACTGCGAGACAGCTCTGCTGGGCTCCAGGGTAGGAGAACTTGTCAGCGGCATCACCGGCGACACCTATACCACGGATGCGGCGGGAAATATAACCGTCTATCTGGATTCCACCCAGTTCTGGTCGGCCGAAAAGGGCGAGAGCAGCAACACGGCGCTTTCCGCTCTGGATCAGCTGGAGTACATTCTGGAGATCAGCGCAATTGACGGCGACAAGTACTATCCGCTGCTGCTGACCGTCAACGGCAAGCTGGGCGTGGACGATGTAATGCGCACCGCAGAGGGCGTTGTCTCTCTGGAGAGCGTGCCGCCGGGGGAGGAAAACAAACCCTTCATTGTGGCGCAAAGCGTTGATTACGGTCTTGCCAACGGTCAGAAAGTGGATGTCCGCAGCTCGACTGGAAAGATCGGCCCTAACAGCAGCTTTAAAACAGCAAGCCTGCACACCACCATGTTCCTCTGGGGCGAGGATATTGCCAACGTGCGGAATTACAGTCTCAAGCTGGCGGACGAATACGGCGTTCTTCCTGCCGCCCAGAGCAGCAGTACCAGGCAGTATCCCTTCTCATCCATCCCTGTAGCGGAAAACGATCTGACCCTCACCGAGGCCACCATGACCACCTCTGGATGGATCGCCGACGGCAAGGATGTGGGTATGAAAACGCAGCTGAGCCTGAACGGCAGCCTGCTGCAGGAGAAAATAATGCCCTTCCGGGTCGTTGATCTGACCCGAGTGCCCAAGGTGACAGAGGATGACCGCGTCACCGGTATTCTGGCGACGATGGGAGCCTCCAGTGGAGTGAATCAAGTCGACTTTGGCGGAGTGGGCGATAGTAACATTCTCAAGGTGCTGACCGGACGGCTGGATGATCTGAGCGGTCCGGTGGACACTTCCGTGTTCAAAATGATTATCACCCCCAGCGAAGATCCCTCCGTGTTCCGTGCCATGATTTGGGCCGGGTACAATACGCTGGAGATGGAGGACATGGACTATTCCGAGGACGGCGTGGCGTTGGGTGCGAATGTGCTGACGCAGAACCTGGAAGTGGGCGTGCCCGGTACCGGGGACCTGAGCCAGATGGCTCAGGGCACCTATGATCCCAAGGGGGACTACAAAACCAACTCCTTGGCCGACAATGTCACCAGCACGGATCTCAACTTGCAGTTGGAGGGCTTTTACGAAGCGGAAATCCGCTATAACACCGAAAAAAAGGAGTGGGAGGTTTTCACTGTAGGCGGCGGCTTTACCGCCGGCGTTGGCGTGGGCTTCACCTTCAGCGTGAACGCCATGGCTGGCCCCGTGCCGTTGACAGCAACCTTTGAACTGGGAGGTGCCATTCAGCTGGATTTCCGTACCGCAGTGCGCTACGGCCAGCAGGGCGAGGGTACAGAGCTTGCCTGGAGCGATCCCACGGCCACGGCAGTGAATGACTTTTTGACCACGCTGCGTATCAACGCCTATGTCCACGCATTTGGCGGCATTGGCTTTGACTATTCGGTCGTGGCGCTGAAGATCGGCCTATTCGGCAATTTGGATGTGGACAGTCAGAATAAGTTCCTTTCCCGCACCTATCTTGCCGAGGAGAGAAAGCGCCAGATCAACGGTCAGGCCCTGGGGATCCAAAGCGAAGTGGGAATCAAATTTGTGGCAACCTTCCTGTTTATCTCCTACGAGGCGGTGATCGCCTCCGGAACCCTTGGAGCCACCAGAACTTTTAATGACTGGACAACAATCGACAACTACTGGAATAGCGCCACCAGTGGGCTGAGCCTTGCCTCGCTGCGGATGGCGGCGGCCCAGAGCGGAATGCGGGTGGCTTCTGGCAGTGCAACGCTCCAAAGCCGGGACTATCTGGAGCAATATGCCCGTACTTGGGGCCAGCCCCAGCGGCGGATGATGCTGCGCTCTCTGAACTCCCCCAGTGGACTGGAAAACATCCAGACCAATGCCAACCCCACATCCTATCCACAGCTCAGCGATGATGGGAAGGTATTGGCCTACATCAGCGACGGCAACAGCAGCAGTATTTACGACAGCCGGGCGCATTTCTCCACCCTCAATGGCGGCGTCTATACTCCCTCCAGTGAAATTGACGCTCCCACAGAGTTCCCCGGCTACGGCGACACGAGCGTTTCTTTGTCTGGCACTGGCAGCTTCGCGGCGGCGGCTTGGGTTCGCATGGGCACCAACCTGCCGGGTAAAGATGCCGGTGATGCCGTGACATTGGAAGAGCAAAACCTGCTGATGAACAGCACGGAGATCGTAGCGTCCGTCTATAACGGCACAACCTGGACTTCCACCCGCCTAACTGAAGACGGCACGCCGGATCTGGCCCCAGCCACGGCAGTGGGCGGCAACGGCAAGGCCATCGTGTTCTGGCGCAGCGTCTACACCCCCGATCCCGGTACGCAGGGCAGCAACAACCTGCTGAACTTCACGACCAGAGATTGTATCATGTACAGCTGCTATGACAGCACTAAGGGCACCTGGAGCGAGGCAAAAATGCTTTATAACGGTGCTACTGGCAGCGTGAAGGCGTTGCAGGCGGCCATGCTGCCCGACGGAACCGCTATGGCGGTTTACTCGCTGGACCGCAGCGAAACCGGAAAAATCTCCGACTACGAGATCGCCTATTGTACCGTGGCTGCTGACGGAATGCCCGGTACAGCCATGCTGGCGACCCGTGACAGCAATCTTGACGAAAACCCCCAGGTCGTTGCAGCCAACTTCGGCAGCGGGGATGACCGATTTGTCATCGGTTGGCACAGTGTCCGAGACGGCAGCAGCGATATTCAGCTGTTGACTGTGGACGGCAAAGGCACCATGTCCAACAGTTTCCCCGGCTCTTTGTCTGCCCTGACCAGCAGCGGCAACGCCGTCGTGGGCGGAGACTTCCGCTTCGCTTCCCTCAGCGGGGATCATCGCAGCCGCAATGATCTTACCATCGTCTGGAATGAGACTGTCAATAACGCCAACGGCGCGGTAGATCACGGCATTTTGAAGGCGGCCAAGCTGCGCTATGCCGAAAATACCTACACGCTCTCCGCACCATTGGAACTGGCAGAGCTGCCGGATCGCACGCTGGCTGACCACTTTGATGCCTATGTCAGCGGCAGCAATCAGGTGCAGGCTGTCATTCAGGCCACCTTCTATGACGATGAAAAACAGGAGGTAATCGGCAACGTGACCGTTCCGGGTGAGAAAACGATCCTCTATACCGCTACCTCTGATTTTATCACCGATGCGGTGGCAGTGGAACAGATCGGTGTGGATTATGCAACGCTGGCGTTGAACAGCCTGACACCCATTCGTTTTACCATCCGCAACACCGGGCTGAACGATGTGACAAACCTAACGGTCAAGTTTGGCAGCGGGGAAACCGCCACCCTTACGGAAAAACTGCTGCCCAATGAAAGCACCACCCTTACCGTCTGGCACCATGTGAAGGACCGCGTGACCGACCCGAGCTATACCATCACCGCCACCGCCGACGGCATCAACGAAAACGGCACAGTGTATCTGGATTATCCCGACATTGGCATCTCGCAAATGGAAGTGATTGCGGAGAGCGCCGGCAAGCGCGCGGTGCGCATGACCCTCTATAATTCCGCTGCCGCCACGCTGGCCGGCGGAAAGAGCCGCGAGGTGAAGCTTGCGTTCTATGCGGATGATCTGCATACCGAACCTGCAGCGGTAGCCTGCGCCACAAACGGCGTATCGGTTCGCGATAATGAAATCACCATTTCCGAAGACAGCGCCCTCGCCCGCATCGATCAGGGAACCTTTACACTGGACCTGACCTATGATCTGGGCAAGTATATGAACTCCATTGGCAAAACCGAGATCCCCAATGTGGGTACCTATCTGTACGCCGAGGCGTGGGCGGAAGGTCGGATCGGTGGAACGGGAAGCAATCAGCGCCTGCCGGAGTATGACGGCAGTGACAGCGAGGCCAGCGTCCATATGACCGGCGCACTGGCCCGCACCGGAGAGCGGCTGACAATGGATGTGACACAGGGGAACGACGGCAACGGTCACAGCACCGCCGCCATTACCCTGCGCAACAACTGCCTGCAGTCTCAGACTAGCGCAGAGCTGGTGGCCACGCTGCTGGATGCTGCCGGGATCGTTCTGGAAACGAAGAAAACCAGTATTGGCGGTGCCATCTCCGGGGAAACCTTCCAGACGGAAACCGTCACCTTCTCCCAGCTTGGCACCCGCGTAGTGGTGCGGGCCGCAGTGCCCGGTAATGACCTTCTGACCTTTGAAGGTCTGGCAGTGGGGCTCGGCGATTTTACCGCCAACGGAACGAACTATACCTATACGCTGCAAAATGATAGCGGAGCAACATCTACGCTGGTCACAGCGGTGTCTGGAAACGGCGAGCCCGTGAGCATCAACGGACAGGCTCTGTCCACCGGTGGCAGCGCAACCGTTGCCATCCCCAACAGCGGTACAACCGACATTGTCGTGAAGATCGGTACTAAAACCTACACGCTGACGATTCTGCGCAATGGCGGCACAGGCGGCAATGAAGGCGGTGGCGGCAGCGGCTACAGCTACTACACCATCAAGGCAACTGCCGGGGCTGGCGGCTCCATTTCTCCCTCCGGCAATGTCAGCGTCCGCGAGGGCCGGGATCAGACCTTCACCATCACCCCGGATAAGGGTTATGCCATCTCCAACGTCAAGATCGACGGCAAGAGCATTGGTTCGGTGAAGTCCTACACCTTTGAGAATGTCAGCAGAACCCATACCATCGAGGTCGTCTTTATGAAAGCCAACGGCAACCCCCAGACCGGCGTGTTTGTGGATGTAGCCACCGGCAGCTATTATGAGGACGCCGTGGATTGGGCAGTGGAGAACGGCATCACCACCGGCGTCAGCGCAAATCGCTTCGACCCGAACGGTGTCTGCACCCGCGCGCAGGCCGTGACCTTCCTGTGGCGTGCCGCCGGAAGCCCGGCGCCGAGGTCGCGCACCATGCCGTTTACCGACGTTCCCGCGGGCAGCTACTACTACGATGCGGTGCTGTGGGCGGTAGAAAACGGCATCACCAAGGGCACCAGCGACACCACGTTCAGCCCCAACATGACCTGCACCCGCGCCCAGATCGTCGCGTTCCTGTGGCGTTCCGAGAAGTCCCCGGCAGCGGGTACAGCCAATCCCTTTGCCGATGTGAAGTCTGACGCCTACTACGCCGACGCGGTACTGTGGGCGGTTAAGGAGAACATCACCAAGGGAACCACCAGCACGACATTCAGCCCCAACGCGGATTGCACCAGAGCGCAGATCGTGACCTTCCTCTGGCGTTGCAAGAAGTGACCGGCTGACATACGGCTAAACATCAAAGCCACTGGCATGACCCCATATCATGGACCGCTGGCGGGAGTACCTGGGGCACACGGTCAATTTCAAGACGAGGAAGAAGTCCTACAAGAGCAAAAAGGTCATCCATAATCCGGAAAGTGAGTGGCTGATCTTTGAGAACACCCATGACCCGATCTGGACGGAGGCAATCGCAGATGCCGCGAGAGCAGCAAGGCAGACGCGCCGTCGTCCTACAAAAATGGGAGAAATGGGGATGTTCTCCGGCATGATGTTCTGCGCGGACTGCGGATCTGTCATGTATCAATGCAGAGCCACCAACTTCCGGCGCGAGCAGGAATACTACCTGTGCGCCGGCTACCGAAAGAGCCGTGACTTCTGCGGTCAGACCCATTCCATCCGCACGGTGATCTTGGAGGAATTGATTCTGGAAAACCTGCGGGAGATCGTTTCCTTCGCCTCCCGCAGTAAGGACGAGTTTGTGAGGCTGGTCATGGACAGTGACCTGCGGCAGCGCGACCGGGATCTTGCAAAGCGGAAACGGCAGCTTGCCGATTCCGAAAAGCGGATCACAGAGCTGGATGCTATCTTCAAGCGGCTCTATGAGGACAACATTTCGGGCAAGCTCTCCGATGAACGCTTTCAGAAGCTCTCTGCGGACTATGAGAAGGAAGAACAGGATCTCAAGGTGCTGGCGAGTTCCCTTCGGAAAGAAGTGGAGCTGGAGGAAAGCAAATCGTCGGATGTTGATCGTTTTCTCTCCGTTGTGGAGAGGTACACGGATATCCCGGAGCTCACGCCCTGCATCCTCCATGAGTTTGTGGAGAAAATCATCGTCCATGCGGCCAGCGACCCGAAGGGCAAGAATCGGACGCAGGAGATCGACATTTACTACAAGGGCATCGGAGCCTTGGAAATGTCAAAAGTCACGGCATCAACGGAAAAATGAGAAAACGGTACAGCCGAAGCTATACCGTTCTCTCTTTCCTCACGATGTTTTCTTATCGGGAGCTGCCTTTACGACTACGCTTTTCTTTTAGTTGTTCTTTATCTTGCCATTAGGTCATTGATAAGCGTACCTAATTCCTCGATATATGCATCTTCATCTACAGGTTCATCGTTCGCACTGCGTAGTACTTCCCACTTAAACAGGAAATCTTCAATTTCGTGATGTTCGGCATTCTTCCATAATGGGGCAAGTGCAATTAATGCAGCATCAAATGGTTCGGAACTAAGATGATCTGCGTCAATATACCCGCCCATACCTCCACGGTCACATGAGTAAACTTTTCGGACAATGGCCTCCAGGATTATCGCTTGTTGATGGTTAATCCTCATTGAATCGCCTCCTATTTTTTAATTATAACACGTTTCCCGTTTTATGGCAACAATGCGCCTTCTGCATTTTAGTTACAGAATTCTCACCATCTGCTCATAGAGCAGAACGTACTTTTCGTCGATAATTCGGTTGTCGTGGTAGTGTCCGAATAGCCAATAGTGGAATTGGCTGCGGCATCGGATTTTTTCCAGAAAGTCTGTCAGCTTGTCCGGCTTGAAATCAGCGTTGATTTTCTGCTGAATTGCGGTCGGTGCGCAGTGTGTGATAATGTAATCCACCTTCCAATCCAGCCGCTCCAACGTCTGCCTGACTTCGGCGTATTCCTCGTCGGACGGCAGTTCCTCCTGCCACCATGAAATATGGTTGATCCGGAACTGCCCGCGGTTGCGACGCATGGAATCGTATCGCTCGTAAAAATCCGAACCATCCATGTCCAGAATGCCGTCCGCAATGTCGTGGCTCTGTGCGCCGCCCATTGTGAAGAACGTGCGGCCTTGCAGCTCGAACGCCTGCCCGCGCATCAAATGGATGACGTGTGGGCGTATTTTATGCGCGTTTCCGCCGTGCCATTGCTCCACGGGATATTCGTTCAGAGCATCGAAGTTTTCGTGATTGCCGTCCACGAACAGGACCGTAAACGGCAAGGCTTCCAGCCGGTCGAGCTGCGGATCGTCGCTCTTGTCACCGTTCCAGATACAGCCGAAGTCTCCACAGACGATCATGTAGTCATCCTTCGTCATCTCGGCCTGTTCCGGAAAGTATTGCGGCTGAAACCGGAGGCTGTTTCCGTGAAGATCGCCGGTTGCGTAAATCATCGTTTCATCTCCTAAAAATGCATCTGCATCGGATCTGTGTTTTCTGCCATTTTAAGCTCCGCTTCGGTCGCTGTCCGCAGCCCCTGACCGTAGCGCGTCTGTGCGGTGATCAAGCGCCCATCCGCGATGAGCTGCCCGATTCTCTCGCCAACATAGCCTTCCGCGATGTACGGACCAGATCGTTCCCAGTCCGTCAAGCGGCGAATTGCGAACTGCCGTCCAATGCGCGCCGCAATCGAGCCTGTGTAGAACAAATTCTTTCGTTTCGTTTGGCAGACTTCCAGAATTGCGTTGTCGATCTGCTCCGTTTGCGCTTCCAGCCTTTGACGATATTCTTCGTCTGTCAGGTCAAAACATTCCATGCACAGGTCTGTACCAAGGACACGGAACGTAGCTGCGCTGGACAAGAGCTGCTGCAGCTCCGGAATATGATCCTCCTGCATCACGCCGCTGAACACGGTCGGATGGAGATACAGGGCATCTTTTCCGTTCCGCACCGTATCACAATGGCCGCTGTCCAGCGGCATTTCTTCGACCTGCCAGCCTGCGTCTCGGAACAGCTTCCGTGTTTCCGTGCGGAATGCAAGTCGTGAAGCATCGTCCGGCCAGCCCTGCGTATAGGCGCTGCGGATTGAAATTCCGATCTCACGGTATGCCATATTTATCATCTCTCCAATCGTTGCCTGATTTCCGCGCCGCCCTTGATCCGCACCAGAATCTCGTCAGCAGAGAGGACGGTCACGCGCTCCACGATCTGCCGGACGGCGTTTTCACTCCATTCTGTGATCGTGGATGCAGCGGCATCCAATGCCTGCTCTGCCTGCTTCATTCGGGTGCAGACGCGGCTCGCATCGGTGCTGCTTTGCAGGATTCCTTCCTTCTGTTTTTTGAGTGCAGTCTGCTCGGCCAGGATTTCCGCGAACTGTGCATTGCAGGCTTCCTTATCTTCGGCATCAATGGCTTCCGCCAGCAGGCGCTGGAACTGCTCGTCGAGCTGCACCAAGCGGCTTTCAATGTCAGCAAGGCTCATGGTCTGGCCCTGCACGGGCAGGAGCTCCAGGGAAACTGCATTCCTGATACGGTCGAGCAGAGCAGGCTTGTTACTCATGGCGGAGTTGATTGCTGCCAGAATTGCGTTTTGAAGTGGAATTTCCCGCAGTGTCGGCGACTCGTGGCAGTATTTTTTCCCGTATTCCAGACGGCTGATGCAGCGCCATTCGTGATAGATGTTTCCTTTGATATTTCTCGTTTTTCTGCGGTAGAGCGTACCGCACTCGCCGCATACCAGCCGGTCTGACAGCGCGTATTTGCTGGTGTAGCAGGAGCGGCCGGTCACCGCTTCCCTGGACGGGCTGCGCAGGGCGCTCCGTCTTGCCATCTCTGCCTTCACCGCGTTGTACTGCTCCCGACTGACAATGGCTTCATGGTGGTCGGGCATATAAAACTGCTTGAGCTGTCCGGTGTTCTTGATGATCTTCTTGCTGATGACATCCGCACAGAAGGTCTTTTGGATCAGCACATCACCGCAGTATTTTTCGTTCATCAGGATGCCCTTGATGGCGCTGATGGACCATTCCTCCGTACCAAGTGCGGTTTTGATCTTATTTGCTTCCAGCCAGTCTTTCAGGCTGCGAAAGCTGGCACCGCTCATGTATCGCTCATAGATCTCGCGTACCACCTCTGCCTGCTCCGGAATGGCATGAATTTTCCCTTCCTCGTCCTTTTCATAGGCATACAGCCGATTGCAGGGGATCTTCAATGTTCCGACCTCCGCGTGCATCTGCTTGCCGCGGCGGATGTTGCTGGAGATGGATTCGCTTTCGGACTGCGCCATTGCGCCGTACATGGTGATCATGAACTCGCTTTCCGGCGGCAGGGAATCAAGGTTTTCCCGTTCAAAAAACACGCCGATGCCGAGTTGCCGGAGGATGCGCGTATAGTTGATGCAGTCGAGCGTATTTCTTGCAAACCGCTGGATGGATTTCGTGAGGATGAGGTCGATCTTTTTCTGTTTGCACTGACGGATCATGCGCAGAAATTCCGTGCGCTTTTTTGTTGATGTGCCGGTAATGCCTTCGTCCGCGAAAATGCCAGCCATCGTCCAGTCCTTGTTGGACATGATCTTGTCGGTATAGTATTCGCACTGCGCTTCGTAGCTGTTAAGCTGTTCTTCTTCCTCAGTGGATACACGGCAGTACGCTGCAACGCGAAGCTGCTTTGCGGCCGCAGCCGTCTGAACCGCTTCCGGCTTTGCAGGAATAATGATTACGCGCGGCTTTTCATCTGTCATACCAAATCGTCCTTTCCGATGATCTGTCCATTCTTGAGCTGTAGGCGCACCGCCTGGCGCGTCACCAGCACGGCGGAGACGGCGCTTTGCAGCAGCTCCGCGTTGAGCTCTACTGTGCATTCGAACGCCGCGAACAGCCGCCGCAGGCGTTCGGTTTCATATTCTTCGTTGCCGATGTCGTCGTATTGCTCCTGCGCCAGCTTGCAAATCAGGCTTCTGGCAGCGTCCTCGTCGAGCGGCTGGGTGTTCAGAATGTCATCCAGCTCGGCTTGCGCATTCGTATGTACCGGTGCAGAAGTCCGTTCCGGCTGCGTGATGCGCTCCGGCTGTTCTGCCAGCCGACTGAGCAGGTGCATGACCTGCTGCTCGATTTCCGGCGTAGACGGCTTGGAGCATACACGCTTGAGTGCTTTCTGCGCAGGTGTCCGCTCTGGCAGACGCTGCTTGGTCTGGCGCTTCTCGACGGCTGCTTCAAATAATTTTATGT
>ERZ1673730.1691-NODE-1691-length-13879-cov-38.189381_pt1 | contig 13879 bp, 9 predicted proteins | sample MGYA00580200_ERZ1673730 | MGnify/ENA primary metagenome ERZ1673730 (study PRJEB41218, sample SAMN15661761) | gut metagenome | host: Homo sapiens | place: Canada: London | collected 2015-08-20/2019-03-30 | study: EMG produced TPA metagenomics assembly of...
TGATGCGCCGTTAGGCGTCTTGAAGCGATGTCGCAAGTTCCCCGGTTTGCGGCGCATATTCCCGCATCCGGTAGAGCTGGTCCCGCAGGCGCGGGATGAAGCCCGCTTCGCGGATGGCGGACTGAATGCCTTCGGCGTCGAAACTGTTGTGCGCCCCGGCCGACGATACGACGTTCTCTTCGATCATGATCGACCCCATGTCGTTGGCTCCGCTGTGCAGGGCCGCCTGTGCCGTGGCCTTGCCCACGGTGAGCCACGAAGCCTGAATGTTGGGGATATTGTGCAGCATCAGCCGGCTCACGGCGATGATGCGCAGGTATTCGAGCGGCGAAAAGCGGGTTTCCACGCCCTGCCGTTCCAGCTCGGTGCCCGTCGAACGGAAAATCCACGGGATGAAGGCGATGAAGCCGTAATTGCCTTCGGGACAGCGGGTCTGCAGGTCGCGGATGCGCAGCAGGTGGTCGATGCGCTGGTGCGGCGTCTCGACGTGCCCGTACATCATCGTCGCCGAGGTCGGCAGATTCAGGCAGTGGGCTTCGTGCATCACGTCGAGCCACTTCTCGACCGAAGGTTTGGCGGGGGAGATGGCCCGGCGCACGTCTGAATCGAGCATCTCGGCTCCTGCGCCCGGCAGCGAATCCAGTCCCGCGGCCATCAGGCGGCGCAGGGTTTCGAGCGTCGTCAGCCCGCTTATGCGGGCGATATGCGCCACTTCGGGCGCGCCCAGCGCATGCAGCCGCAGCGAAGGGTAGCGCGATTTCAACCCGCTGAACAGCCGTTCGTAGAAGTCGATCTTCAGTCCGGGGTGCAGGCCGCCCTGCAACAGCAGCTGGTCGCCGCCCAGACGGAGCGTGCGGTCGATTTTTTCGCAGTACTGCTCCATCGTGGTGATGAACGCCCGGTCGGTCTGGTGGGGTTTGCAGTGGAAGTTGCAGAACTTGCAGCCCGAAATGCAGACGTTGGTGATGTTGACGTTGCGGTCGATCTGCCACGTCACGACCTGAGGATCGGGAACCACGGCGCGGCGCACCTCGTCGGCCACCAGCGCCAGCTCCTGCAGCGGGGCTTCGTCGTAGAGCCGGTAGGCTTCTTCGCGCGAGAGCGGCTCCCGCCGCCGGCATTTGTCGTAGATGCGCTGCACGGCCTATCGGTTTTTGCGGCGGTTGCTGCGGCGTACCTGCGGTCCCTGCCCTTCGGCGGGCGCCGGGGTGCGGAGTCCGTCGAGCAGCACCTCGAAATCGAGCTGGCGTTTCTGCAGGTCGGCGCGTTTGACGCGGATGCGCACGGCGTCGCCCAGCGTCATGCGGCGGCCCGTCGAGCGGCCGATGATCTGGTAGTTGGGCTCGTCGAACTGGAAGAAGTCGCCGTCGATGTCGCGCAGGAACGACATGCCCTCGATATGGGTCTCGTCCAGCTCGACATAGATTCCCCACTCGGTGAGTCCCGAAATATGTCCTTCGAACTCTTCGCCGATGCGCTCCTTCATGAATTCGACCATCTTGTACTTGATCGACGCGCGCTCGGCTTCGGCGGCGATGACTTCGCGTTCCGAAGCGCGGAAGCACAAATCTTCGAGCATCGCCTTGTCGGCCGCCTTGCCGTCGGCGAGATAGCGCGCCAGCAGGCGGTGGACCATCATGTCGGGGTAGCGGCGGATGGGCGAGGTGAAGTGCGTGTAATAGGGGAATGCCAGTCCGTAGTGGCCGATGTTGTCGGTCGTGTAATACGCCTTGGCCATCGACCGCACGGCCATCGTCGATACGGCGTTCTCCTCGGTCGTGCCCTTGATCTGGGCGAAAAGCTTGTTCAGCTCCTTGGCTATGGCGCGGCCCTTGGTGGCCTTGAAGATATGTCCGAAGCGGAGGATGAACTGCCGGAAGCGGTCCAGCTTCTCCTCGCTCGGCGAGTCGTGGACGCGGTAAACCATCGGACGTTCGACGGTGCGGCCCTTGTCGGTCTTGCGCTTGCCGCAGAACTCCGCGACGCGGCGGTTGGCCAGCAGCATGAACTCCTCGATCATCTGGTTCGATTCCTTCTGCTCCTTGAAATAGACGCCCAGCGGTTTGCCTGTCTCGTCGAGTTTGAATTTCACCTCTTCGCGGTCGAAGCTGATCGCGCCGTTCTTGAACCGTTGCCGGCGAAGCGCCTGCGCCAGCCTGTTGAGCGTCAGGATCTCTTCGGCATAGTCGCCGCGGCCCGTCTCGATCACCTCCTGCGCCTCGGCATAGGTGAAGCGGCGGTCGGAGTAGATCACCGTGCGGCCGAACCACTCTTCGAGGATGTCGAGGTTCTCGTTGAGGGTGAAGACCGCCGAGAAACAGAGACTCGTTTCGTGCGGGCGGAGCGAACAAAGCTCGTTCGAAAGCCGTTCGGGCAGCATCGGCACGGTGCGGTCCACCAGATAGACCGAGGTGCCGCGTTCGACGGCTTCGTCGTCGATCGTCGATTGGGGGCGCACGTAGTGGGTCACGTCGGCGATATGCACGCCGATCTCCCAGACGCCGTCCCGGACCCTGCGCACCGAAAGCGCGTCGTCGAAGTCCTTGGCGTCGGCCGGGTCTACCGTGAAGGTCGTCACCTGCCTGAAGTCGCGGCGTGCGGCGATCTCCTTGGCGGTGATGCTGCCGTCGATGGCCTCCGCTGCCTGCTCGATTTCGGGGTCGAAGCGGTAGGGCAGCTCGTATTCGGCCAGAATGGCGTGCATCTCCGTGTCGTTGTTGCCTGCCATGCCGAGCCGTTCGACCAGCTCGCCCACGGGGCTTTTGCTGCCTTCGGCCCAGTCGGCGATGCGGACCACGACCTTTTCGCCGTCCTTCACGTCGGGGTATTGCTTTTTCGAGAGGTAGATGTCCATCGGCATGCGGCGCGAGTCAGCCCGCACGAAGATCTGGTGCGCGCCCACCTCGGCCACGCCGACATAGGGTTTGCGGCTGCGCTCGACGATGCGCGTGATTTCGCCTTCGAATTTCCCGTCGCGGCCGCGGTGGATGGCCACCACCTCCACGCGGTCGCCGTTCAGGGCGTTGGCCGTGTTGCGCTGGTTGACGAAAATATCGTTCTCCTCGCCCTCGACCCGTACGTATATCGAACCGCTCGCCGTCATGTCGGCGATGCCTTCGAAGTGGGGCAGGTGCTTGTGCGTGAGCCGGTATTTCTCGCGGGCGCACTCCTCGACGATGCCTTCGTCGTGCAGGCGTCCCAGTATTTCGAACGTCTCGCGGCGTCCCTCTTTCGTCGCGCCGCCCGAAGCCGACGCGAGGTGTTTGAGCGAGAATTTATTATTGGGAAATTCACGGAAGAGACTCAGGATGACTGCTGCCCGGTCCGTGTTTTTCGCGCCCCTTGCGGGACGGTTCTTTTGTGATTGCTTTTTCATTTCTTCAGAATTTGGAGGGCGAGACGTTTCATGTAGTCTATGCCCGTGTCGATGGCCCCTTCGTCGGGGTTGAACGTCGCCGTGTGGGGCCGTCCGGCCGCGGCGCCCACGCCCAGCCGGTAGAACAGCGACGGATATTTGGTGCAGTAAAATCCGAAATCCTCCGCCGTGGTGCGCAGCGGCAGCATCTCGACCCGCAGTCCGGCTTCCGCGGCCAGCGCCGCCGCATGCTTGACCAGCGCGGCGTCGTTCACCACGCAGGGGTAGCCCCGGCTGATATCGACGTCGGTCCGCACACCGTGGCGCTTGTCGATGTCCGCGGCGAAGTTGCGGATGCGTTTGTGGATGATTTCGCGCTCGCGCTCGTCGAAGGTGCGGAGCGTGCCTTCGAGATAGACCTGATCGGGCACGATGTTCGTGGCGCCCCCGGCTTCCACGCGGCCGATCGAGAGCACGCACTCTTCATGGTTGAGCGCCACGAGCCGCGTCACGAACTCTGCGGCGGCCGCCACCGGGTCCTTGAGCTGCGGACGCATGGCCCCGTGGCCGCCCGTCCCGTGCACCGTGAAGCGCAGTTCGTCGCTTGCGGCCATGTATTTGCCGGCGCGGAATCCGAGCGTCCCGACTTCGAGCTGCGGCTCAACGTGTTCGCCGACCACGGCCCGGACGTCGTAGCCTTCGAACGGATTTTCGGCCAGCACCAGCGACGCACCGCCCGGATTGCACTCCTCGCCCGGCTGGAACAGCCCGAATATCGTGCCGCGGAAATCCGGCTCGGTGGCTAGCTGCTGCAACACGCCGAACAGCACCGCGGCGTGCATGTCGTGGCCGCAGGCGTGCATGACCCCTTGGTTGCAGGATTTCCAGTCGAAGTCGTTCCGCTCGTCGATCGGCAGGGCGTCGATGTCGGCGCGCAGTACTACGGCCCGGCGTTTGGGGTCGGCTTTGCCGCGGCCTTCGATCTTAGCCAGCACGCCCGTTCCGGCTATGGGACGGTGCTCGATGCCCAGCTCCGAGAGCCGGGCGGAGATAAAGGCCGCCGTGTCGTGCTCCCTGAACGACAGTTCGGGGTGCATGTGCAGGTGACGGCGGAATTGGATGGGATTCATTTCAGTTAAAATATCGCTTTTGCTATCTTGATGATATTGTCGGCCTTGCCCATCGGGTAGTAGTGCAGTACGGGGACTCCGGCCTGTTTCAGCTCCCGGCTCTGGGCGACGGCCCATTCGGTGCCGACTTCGCGGATCGCCTTCGGGTCCTCCCGGTGGCGCAGGACTTCGCGTTCCAGCTCTTCGGGAATGCGGCAGCCGAAGGTCTGCGGCAGCAGCGTCAGGTGGCGCAGCGTCGAGAGGGGTTTGATGCCGGGGATGATCGGCACCGCGATGCCCGCTTCGCGGCAGCGGCGCACGAAGTCGAAAAAGCAGGCGTTGTCGTAGAAGAGCTGCGTGACGATGTACCCGGCTCCGGCGTCGATCTTCGCCTTGAGGGCGGCGATGTCGGCTTCGGGCGAGGGGGACTCTTCGTGCCCTTCGGGGTAGCCGGCCACGCCGATCGAGAATTTCGAGTGGTGGCACTCCTCGACCTCGCCGTCCACGAATTCGCCGCGGTTCATGGCCGCGATCTGCCGCACGAGGTCCACGGCGTGCGAATGGCCCTGCGGGTGGGGCATGAAGAACTTCTCGTTCTGCGATTTGTCGCCCCTGAGAGCCAGTACGTTGTGCAGGCCGAGGAAGTCGAGGTCGATCAGCGCGTCCTCGATGTCGTATTTCGACTGTCCGCCGCAGATCAGGTGCGGCACGACTTCGACGCCGTACTTCTTCTGAATGGCGGCCGAGATGCCCACCGTGCCGGGACGGCGGCGCACCACGTGCCAGTCGATGCCTCCGTCCGGACGCACGGACTGCTTGATTCCCTCGCGGTGGAAGGTGACGTTGATGTAGGCCGGGTCGAATCCGATGAGCCGGTCGATGGCCGCGAATACGCCGCCCATGCCGTCGCCCTTGAGGGGCGGGAGCAGTTCGAACGCGAAGCGCGTGCGGTGTTCGGCGATGGCCGTATTGATTATGTCCAGAACATTCATGGTTCGGTCTGTTGTTGCTTTGGTTCGGCGGGCGGGGCCGCCGGGACGTTCCCGCGCGTTAAATATTATTGGGTATCAGTTTCTTGATCTCTTCGACCTCCATGCCGCGCCGCCGGGCGTAGTCGAGCAGCTGCTTGGTGTCGATCGTGCCCACGGAGAAGTAGTCGGCGTCGGCGAACATCAGTCCGCAGAGCGCTTCGCCGGGATCGATCATGTAATTCTCGGTGAGTTTCATGCCCGTCGTCATTTCGACCGACAGCAGGTCGAAGACCTCGCGCTTGAGCGAATGGTCGGGCGACGCAGGATAGCCGAAGGCCATGCGGCGGCCGCGGTATTGGCCGCGGACGGTCTGCTGCGGCGTGAGCGGCTCGCCCGTTTCGTAACCCCACATCTGCCGCCGCACGAACGTGTGCACGGCTTCGGCGAAGGCTTCGGTCAGCCGGTCGGCCAGCAGTTTGGCCATGATGGCGCCGTAGTCGTCGCCCTCGGCGCGGAATTTTTCGCAGAGTTCCCTGAGTCCGATGCCGGCGGTGACGGCGAAACAGCCGATCCAGTCGCCCTGCGGCGCGATGCAGTCCGCCAGCGAGCGGTTCTCCTCCCCGCGCGTCTGGTTGCGGAGCATCGCCAGACGCCGTTCGCGGCCTTTCTGGTCGGAGATCCAGATGTCGTCGCCCTCTGCGCGCGCCGGGAAGATCCCCACGGCGGCCTGCAGCGTGAGCAGCCGCTCGTCGCGGATGCGGGCCAGCAGGGCCTCGGCGTCGGCGAAGACTTTGCGCGCTTCGGCGCCTTTTTCGGGGTGGTCGAGGATTTCGGGATAGCGTCCCTTGAGACCCCATGCCGCGAAGAAGAAGCTCCAGTCGATATAGGGTTCGGCGTCGGCGACGTCGAAGTCGGGGAAGACCATGCGGCCGGGGTGCAGCGGCTCGACGGGCAGGTGCGGGGCGGCGCCTTTGCGGGCCTTGCGGACCTCGACGATCGGAATCAGGTTCCGGGTGCGTTCGGCGCGCAGGTAGTCGCTGCGCAGCGCCTGCTGGTCGGCGCGGACCTTGTCTGCGTACAGCTGGCCGTCGGGACCGAGCAACTGCGCCAGAATCTGGCTGTTGCGGCTGGCGTTGGGCGAGTGTATCACCAATCCCGAATAGACCGGGGCGATCTTCACGGCGGTATGCAGGTCCGAGGTCGTCGCGCCGCCGATGATGACCGGAAGGCGCAGTGCGCGGCGTTCCAGCTCCTCGCAGACGTGGGCCATCTCGTCGAGCGACGGGGTGATCAGGCCGCTCAGGCAGATGCAGTCGGCGCCCCACGCTACGGCCTCTTCGACGATCCGCTGCGACTCGACCATCACGCCGAGGTCCTTTATCTCGTATCCGTTGCAGGCCATCACGACTGCTACGATATTCTTGCCGATGTCGTGTACGTCGCCTTTGACCGTGGCGATCAGCACCTTGCCCGCGTTGTGCGGGGTCTGGGCGCCGCTTTGCTCGATGTAGGGGGTCAGGGCCGCCACGGCGCGCTTCATCACGCGGGCGGTCTTCACGACCTGCGGCAGAAACATCTTGCCCTCGCCGAAGAGCGTGCCGACCCGCTCCATGGCGGGCATCAGCAGGGTGTCGATCACGGCCATCGGCGTTCCGAGGGTTTCGTATCCCTCCAGCGCGTCCTGCTCGATGTAGTCCGCGACGCCCTTGAGCATGGCGTGGCCGATCCGTTCGGCGAGCGTTCCCGCGCGCCATGCGTCGGGGACCTGCGGCTCGGTCTGGGCCGTGGCGCGCACCTGCTGCGCATATTCGGTGAGCCGTTCGGCGGCGTCGGCCCGGCGGCAGAGGATCACGTCCTCGACGCGTTGGAGCAGTTCGGGTTCGATCTCGCTGTATATCTTCACCATTTGCGGGTTGACGATGCCCATGTCCATGCCCGCGCGGATGGCGTGGTAGAGGAACGCCGAGTGCATCGCTTCGCGCACGGCGTTGTTGCCGCGGAAGGCGAACGAGAGGTTCGACACGCCGCCCGACACTTTTGCGTAAGGCAGGTTTTCCTTGATCCAGCGCGTCGCGTCGATAAAGGCTTTGGCGTAGCCGTCGTGTTCGGGAATTCCCGTCGCCACGGCCAGTATGTTGGGGTCGAAGATGATGTCTTCGGCGGGGAATCCCGCATCGGTCAGCAGGCGGTAGGCGCGTGAGGCCACCTCGATCTTGCGCTCACAGGTGTCGGCCTGTCCCTGCTCATCGAAGAGCATCACCACCGCGGCGGCTCCGTAGCGGTGTATCTCCCGTGCGCGGCGCAGGAATTCGGCTTCGCCCTCCTTGAGCGAGATCGAATTGACCACGGCCTTGCCCTGCGTGACCTCCAGACCCGCCGCGAGCACCTCCCATTTCGAGGAGTCGATCATCGTCGGCACGCGGGCGATTTCCGGCTCCGAGGCCATCAGGTTGAGGAATGTGCGCATGGCTTCGACGCCGTCGATCATGCCGTCGTCCATGCAGACGTCGACGATCTGCGCCCCCGCATCGACCTGCGCACGGGCTACCGACAGGGCCTCTTCGTAATTGCCCTCGCGGATCAGGCGGGCGAATTTGGCCGAGCCTGCGACGTTGGTGCGCTCGCCGACGTTGACGAAATTGGTTTCGGGTGCGATGCGCAGCGGCTCCAGTCCGCTCAGCGTCGTGACGCGGCGCGGCGCCGGAACGGGGCGCGGGGCATAGTTGCAGGCGATTTTCGAAAGCTCGAAGATATGCGCGGGCGTCGTGCCGCAGCATCCGCCGACGATATTGACCAGTCCGCGGCGCATGTATTCGCCCACGTCCTCGGCGAACATCTCCGGGGTCTCGTCGTAGCCGCCCATGACGTTGGGAAGCCCGGCGTTGGGGTGCGCCGAGATACGGAACGGGGCCGTTTCGGCCAGCCGTTCGAGGTAGGGCAGCAGCTGTTTGGCTCCGTAGGCGCAGTTCAGGCCGAGGGAGAGCAGGTGCGCGTGCGACAGCGAGGTGCAGAAGGCCTCGACGGTCTGTCCCGACAGGGTGCGGCCGCTGGCGTCGGCCAGCGTGCCCGACGCCATGACGCGGATCGTGCGGCCGAGTTTTTCGGCCAGCGCGTCGATCGCGTAGAGGGCCGCCTTGGCGTTGAGCGTGTCGAAGATGGTCTCGACCAGCAGGATGTCGGCTCCGCCGTCCAGCAGTCCCCGCGCCTGATCGGTGTAGGCTTCGACGAGTTGTGCGAAAGTCACTTCGCGGGCCGCGGGGTTCGCCACGTCGGCCGACATCGAGGCCGTGCGGTTGGTGGGCCCCATCGAACCCGCTACGAAGCGGGGTTTCTGCGGGTTGCGGGCCGTGAATTCGTCGGCCGCGCTGCGGGCCACGGCCGCCGCCGCACGCGACATTTCGTAGGCGTACGCCTCCAGTCCGTAATCGGCCAGCGATACGGCGTTGGCGTTGAACGAGTCGGTTTCGATGATGTCGGCCCCCGCCTGCAGGTATTTGACGTGGATTTCGCGCACCGCTTCGGGCCGCGTCAGGGCCAGCAGGTCGTTGCACCCCTTGAGCAGCGCGGGCCACTCGCGGAACCGTTCGCCCCGGTAGTCCTCTTCTGTCAGTCCGTACTGCTGGACCATGGTGCCGAAACCGCCGTCGAGCAGCAGGATGCAGGATTCGAGTTGTTCGTATATGTCGGCCATTTATTTCTCTCTGATTTCGATTTCAAACAGTTTGTTCCAGTTCTTGCCCGTGACGAAGATGCGCCCTCCGGCCGCGTCGTATGCGATGCCGTTGAGCACGTCGGTCGCCGGAGTCACGTCCTCTTCGGGCAGCAGCCCCGTCAGATCGACGATCCCCTCCACCGCGCCCGTCGCCGGGTCGATGATGACGATTTGGTCGGTGGTGTAGACGTTGGCCCATATCTTGCCGTCGATCCACTCCAGCTCGTTGAGGAAGTTGAGCGTCTCGCCCCGGAGCGTCACCGTGGTACGCTTTTCGCGTTTGAAGGTGGCCGGGTCGAGCGTGTAGATGTTTGCCGTGCCGTCCGACATGTAGAGCTTCTTCCCGTCGGTCGTGAGGCCCCAGCCCTCGCCGGGATAGCGGAACTCCCTGATTTTCTCTCCCGTCCGGGCGTCGTAGACATAGGCTTTGTTCGACTGCCACGTGAGCTGGTAGACCTTGCCGTCCAAGAGGGCGATCCCTTCGCCGAAGTCCTCCTTGGGAAGACGTGCGAAGACCTCCGCGCGGCCCGTCGCGAGGTCGAGCGTCTGCACGACCGATTCGCCGTGCTGGCCCGTGCCTTCCCACAAACGGCCGTCGGCGTATTGCAGGCCCTGCGTATAGCTGGTCGCCGGGTGCGGGTGGACCGCCCGGACGCCGTAGGTGTATTCCTTGGGTTCCGCCGGCGCCGCGGGGCGTTTGGCCCGGACCTGATTGCCGCCGCACGAAGCCAGCAGCAGTCCCGACAGCAGAACGGTAGCGAACTTTCTCATCTCTTTCTTGTGAATTCGTCAGCAAAGACAGCGCGAGCCGGAAACGGAAGCGAATTTATTCGGCCGGGCCGGACGCCGCCTGTCTGAGCGGAGGTTTATCCTCCGCAAAGATAGGAAAAACCCGCCATATGACGAATTTTTTGACTATCTTTGCATTTACCCGCGTTTTCGGATGCCTGCGCATTTTCCGAAAACAGCCTTTGCGGAGTTTGCCGCCGCCGGCTGCAATACACTATATTTTAGAAAAAATATTGGTTTGTCCGCGAAAATCGCTATCTTTGCGAGCCGATTTCGGAAATAAGACAATAACAATATAGAAAGCATTCATTATGAAGATCGTAAGAGAACAACGCGAAGAGAACAATTCGCTGCTCAAGGTAACGGTGGGCGAAGAGGATTACGGCCAAGCCGTCGAGAAAGAGTTGCGCGAATACAGGCGCAAGGCCAATATTCCCGGTTTCCGCCCCGGCATGGTGCCCATGGGTCTCGTCAAGAAGATGTACGGCAAGGGCGTGCTGGCTGAGCAGGCCTACCGCACCGCCTCGAACTCGGTGTTCGAGTATCTCCAGAAGGAGAACATCGACTACTTGGTCGACGTGATTCCTTCGGAAGAGCAGGGCGATTTCGATTTCGAGAACGGCAAGGAGTTCGAATTCGTGTTCGAAATCGGCGAGGCTCCTGAGATAAAACTCGAACTTTCGGACAAGGATAAGCTGACCTACAGCAAGATCAAGGTGGACAAGAAGATGCACGACGACTACCGCGCCAACTACCTGCGTCAGTACGGCCGTCTGGTCGATGCCGACGAGGTGACTTCGGACGAGGCGCTGTCGGTCACGCTCGACAACGGCGAGATGAACGTGGCGGACGCTTACGTGGGCCTGATCTCGATGTCGGAGGAGGAGCGCAAGCCTTTCATCGGCAAGAAGGTGGGCTTCAAGACCGAAGTCAATGTCAACGAACTCTACAAGAACCCGTCGCAGCGCGCCGCCGTGCTGCAGGTCAAGGAGAACGAGCTGGAGGGCATCAAACCCGAATTTACGCTCGAAATCACCAAGATCCGCAAGTTCGCCGAACCTGAGCTGAACGAGGAGTTCTTCAAGACGGCATTCCCCGGCGGCGAAGTGAAGGACGAGGCCGGACTTGACAAGTTCATCGACGCGCGCATCGAGTCGGAGCTGCGCCGCGAAAGCGACTACCTCTTCACGCTCCAGCTGCGCGACTATCTGGTGCAGAAAGCCGGTCTGAAGATGCCCGAAGCGTTCCTCAAACGCTGGCTGTATACGATCAACGAAGGCAAATTCTCGATGGAGGACATCGACAAGGACTTCGACCAGTTCCTGAAGATGTTCACGTGGAACTACCTGCAGAAGCACTTCATCAAGCAGGACAATATCACGGTGACCAAGGACGAGGCGCTCGCGGAAGCCAAGGCGCTGGCCGCCGCGCAGTTCGCGCAGTACGGCATGCCGTCGGCTCCCGAAGATATGCTGGCCGGCTATGCCGAGAAGATCCTCGCCGACAAGGATCAGGGACAGAAGATCTACGAGAAGCTGTACGAAGTGAAGGTCGTGGAGGATGTGAAGTCGAAGATCAAGGTGACGGAAAAAGCCGTATCTGCCGACGATTTCGCCAAATTGGCCAAGGCGCTTTAGTATTTGCCGAAAAAAGATTATCTTTGGACTTTGCAGGCGTGATGTTTGCAAAGTCCTTTTGTTTGACGATATACAGCTTTAAACGCCGTTTCGGCGACAGTCCGCCGCCCGCAGCTCCCGCCCGGAGCCGGCCGTGGGCCGCGAATAAGAGATGCCGGGCTGCCGGCCGGCGGTAAAAACGATAGCGACAAACGATAACGAACGATAACAATTACGATAATTTATTATGTCAGAATTTGAAAAATACGCACGGAAACACTGCGGGATCAGTTCGCTGAAACTGCACGATTTCCAGTCGGTCAGCGGCGCCTACGTGTCGCCTACGATCATCGAAGAGCGTCAGCTGAATATCGCCACGATGGACGTCTTCTCGCGGCTGATGATGGACCGCATCATCTTCCTCGGCGCGCCGATCTACGACGACGCGGCCAATATCATTCAGGCGCAGCTGCTGTTCCTCGAATCGGTCGATCCCGAAAAGGACATTCAGATCTATATCAACTCGCCCGGCGGTTCGGTTTCGGCCGGACTGGGCATTTATGACACGATGCAGCTGGTCAATTCCGACGTGGCGACCATCTGCACGGGACTGGCCGCTTCGATGGGCGCCGTGCTGCTCACGGCGGGCGCCAAGGGCAAGCGTTCTGCGCTTCCCCATTCGCGGGTGATGATCCACCAGCCGCTGGGCGGTGCGCAGGGACAGGCCTCGGACATCGAAATCACGGCACGCGAGATCATGAAGACCAAACGCGAACTGTACGAGATTCTCTCGGCCCATTCGGGCGTCGCGCTCAAGAAGATCGAGAAGGACGCCGACCGCGACTACTGGCTCTCGGCGCGCGAAGCCAAGGAGTACGGGCTGATCGACGAAGTGTTATCCAAACGCGGGAAATAATGGCATCGGGAAAAGGCAACAACCATAAGAACGGGGCGGGCGGCGACTGCTGCTCGTTCTGCGGCGCCAAGCGCAGCGACGTGGAGATCATGTTTCAGGGCATCGACGGCGCCAACATCTGCAACAAATGTATTGAGAACGGCTACCGGATCATCGTCGAGAACGACGTGGCTTCGGAGCGCGGCGGCAGCGCCGCCGCTGCGCCGCTCAAGATGGAGGAGCTGCTCAAGCCGGCCCAGATCAAGGATTTCCTCGACCAGTATGTCATCGGTCAGGACGACGCCAAGCGTTATATGGCCGTGGCCGTTTACAACCACTACAAGCGGCTGCTCTACGCCCCCAAGGAGGACGAGGTAGAGATCGACAAGTCGAATATCGTGCTGGTGGGACCCACGGGTACGGGCAAGACGCTGATGGCCCGCACGATCGCCAAACTGCTGAAGGTGCCCTTCACCATCGTGGACGCCACGGTGCTGACCGAGGCGGGCTACGTGGGCGAGGATGTCGAGAGCATCCTTTCGCGGCTGCTGCAGGTCGCCGACTACAACGTCGAGCAGGCCGAACGGGGCATCGTCTTCATCGACGAGATTGACAAGATCGCCCGCAAGGGCGACAACCCTTCGATCACGCGCGACGTTTCGGGCGAAGGCGTGCAGCAGGCCCTGCTGAAGATTCTCGAAGGAACCGTGGTCAACGTGCCCCCTCAGGGCGGGCGCAAGCACCCCGAACAGAAATTCATTCAGGTCGATACGCGCAACATCCTCTTCATCTGCGGCGGCGCGTTCGACGGCGTGGAGAAGAAGATCGCCCAGCGTCTGAACACCCGCGCCATGGGGTACGGACGGCTCCGCGCCGACCGCATCGACCGCAACAACCTGATGCAGTACATCACGCCGCAGGACCTCAAGTCGTTCGGACTGATTCCGGAGCTGGTGGGGCGTCTTCCGGTGCTGACCTACATGCAGCCCCTCTCGCGCGAAGCCCTGCGGTCGATTCTCACCGAACCGAAAAACGCCATCGTCAAGCAGTACAAGCGGCTTTTCGAGCTGGACAACGTCGAGCTTACGTTCGACGACGCGGTGCTGGATTACATCGTGGACAAGGCCGTCGAGTTCAAACTCGGCGCCCGCGGCCTGCGTTCGATCTGCGAGGCGATCATGATGGACACGATGTTCGACCTGCCCTCGACCGACACGCGGAAATTCGTCGTGACGTTGCCATATGCAAAGGAAAAGATAGAAAAAGCAAATATTTTAGAGCTTAAACAAGTTGGGTAGTATCTTTTTTATTGCTTTTGTGGCAGAAGATACGCTGATTAATACAAAGACTTTAAAACTTTAAATACTCATGTCATCTACCAATTCCAAACTAACGCGTGTAGCGGACAATATCCGCATTTTGTCGGCCGCCA
>ERZ1673730.1696-NODE-1696-length-13820-cov-4.361642_pt1 | contig 13820 bp, 14 predicted proteins | sample MGYA00580200_ERZ1673730 | MGnify/ENA primary metagenome ERZ1673730 (study PRJEB41218, sample SAMN15661761) | gut metagenome | host: Homo sapiens | place: Canada: London | collected 2015-08-20/2019-03-30 | study: EMG produced TPA metagenomics assembly of...
TCCCCAGGCCCGTGCAGGTGGGGCAGGCCCCGAAGGGGTTGTTGAAGGAGAACATCCGGGGCGTCAGCTCCTCGATGCTGATGCCGCAGTCGTCGCAGGCGTAATTCTGGGAAAAGGTCAGGTCCTGTCCCTCCCGCACCAGGTTCACCACGACGATGCCGCCGGACAGGTGGGAGGCGGTCTCCACGGAGTCCGTCAGCCGCTGGGCCCCGTCGGGCCGGACGATCAGACGGTCCACCACGATCTCGATGTTGTGCTTCTTGTTCTTCTCCAGGGGAATGTCCTCGGACAGGTCATAGAGGTTCCCGTCGGCCCGGACCCGGACATAGCCGGAGCGCCGGGCGTCCTCCAGCACCTTGGCGTGCTCACCCTTGCGGCCACGGACCACCGGGGCCAGCACCTGGATGCGGGTGCCCTCCGGCAGGGCCATGATCTGATCAATGATCTGGTCGATGGTCTGCTGCTTAATTTCCTTGCCGCATTTGGGGCAGTGGGGGGTGCCCACCCGGGCCCACAGCAGGCGCAGATAGTCGTAGATCTCCGTCACCGTGCCCACGGTGGACCGGGGGTTTTTGCTGGTGGTCTTTTGGTCGATGGAGATGGCCGGGGACAGGCCGTCGATATAGTCCACGTCGGGCTTGTCCATCTGGCCCAGGAACATCCGGGCATAGCTGGACAGGCTCTCCACATACCGGCGCTGGCCCTCGGCATAGATGGTGTCGAAGGCCAGGGAGGATTTCCCGGACCCGGACAGCCCCGTCAGCACCACCAGCTTGTCCCGGGGGATGGTGACGTCGATGTTTTTCAGGTTGTTCTCCCGGGCGCCTTTGATGAAAATATGATCCTGCATGGTGATTTGTCCTCATTCCACGATAATATCCGCCGTTTTGGCCCCCAGCAGGGCCAGCAGGTCCTGGGGGTCGCACTGGACCTGGCGGCCGATGCGGCCCGCCGACACCATGATGGTGGGAAGGTCTGCCGCCGTCCGGTGGAACACCGTGGGGAAGGGTTTTTTCATGCCCACGGGACTGCACCCGCCGTGGACATAGCCGGTCAGGGGCAGCAGCTCCTTCTGGGGCAGCATGGCCACGGACTTCTCCCCCACCGCCCGGGCGGCCTTTTTCAGGTCCAGGTTCTCCGCTGCCGGGATGTCGAAAACGTAATAGCCGCCGCTGGCGCCCCGGGTCACCAGGGTCTTGAACACGCAGGCCGGGTCCTGGCCCAGGGTCCGGGCTACGGACACCCCGTCGATGGGGCCGTCGGGGTCATAGGTGTGGGGGATATAGGCGATCTTCTTCTGGTCCAGCGTCCGCATGACGTTGGTTTTTTCTTCCTTATTCTTGGCCATGATGTGCCTCCTTATATTCCAATGCTCCGGGCCAGCCACCACAGAAGCAGCAGGTGTGCCGGATAAAATGCATACCAGATTCCTTGCAGGACGGGGCTATGGGGCCCCTGCCGGCCCCGGTACAGCCAGATGGGGAGCAGGGCCGCCGTGGCCAGCAGCTCCACCGGCAGGGTGACGCCCCAGAGGGTCATATCGGCGCTGGGCAGCAGCCAGCCGTTGATCACCAGCATGGCAGCCAGCTCCGGAAGCCGCCCTATATGCCATTGGCGGCACAGGGCGAACACCAGCACCGTCAGCACCCCGGGGCCGAAATAGTCGGACTGCAGCGCCTCCCCCAGCAGATAGCCCGCCGCGCCGGCGCACAGAGCCGCCGGCGGCAAGGGGATCTGCAGCCGCCGCAGGGCCTCCATGGCCCACAGGGCCGCCGCCGCGATGCAGAAGGTCCAAAGGACGTTCTGGTACCCGGGGTCTATCAATTGGCCGCCTATGACCAGGTCGAAGGGAATCTCCGACAGCAGGCCGCACAGGGCCAGCCGCAGGAAATACCTCCGGCGGTCGTGGGTCCTGTTCCACCCCTCGGCCACCTGAAAGGCGAAGATGGGGAAGGCCAGCCGCCCCACGCACCGCATCCAGAGGGCCTGGGGGAAAAACAGATAGCCTATGTGGTCCGCCAGCATGGCAGCCATGGCCAGCAGCTTCAGGTCAAACGCGCTGAGGTCAAGCCGGTTTTTTCCCATGGTCTCTCCTCATACCCGCTTCCGGCGGCCCCGGGGAGCCGCGGCGGCCCGGGCCTGCTGGGCCAGGACGTATGCCTCCGGGTCGAAGGGCTCCGTGACGGAGTCCGCCCGCAGGTACAGGGGGTGGTGGGGATGCCCGGCCTTGGAGCGGCGGCCGCAGGTGACCCATTGGGCGCCGTATTCCCGGCCCAGGGCGATCATATCCTCCAGGCAGGGCCACAGATAGTCCCGCTTTTCGATGATGGTGCCCCAGGCGGCCCACACCACCGGCCGGGGATTCAGGGACAGGGCATAGGCGAAGGCCCGCATATTCTCCCGGTGCAGCTCCGGGTTGCACTCCGGCTCCATATCGTCCGGGGAGGTGGCCCGCTGGGCGTAGACATTGAACATGATGAACGAGTCGAAGCCGTTGTTCCGGGCTACCCGCTCCACGCTTTGCAGGGTGGGGTCCAGGTCCCCGGGCCGGGCGGTGGAGGGGTTGATGCCGATGCAGATCAGGGGCTTTTTCCCCCGGGTGCCCAGGATGTACCGGTACTCGGTGTATTCATTGGGGACGAACAGCCACTGCTGCACGTCATAGTCCGGGCTGGGGGCCAGGGCCTTTTCCAGTTGGGTATCGAAGCGGATATCCCCCAGGCGGCGGATATCCACGGTGGGAACGTGGGGCATGGCGAATCCTCATTTCTCCCCCCGCAGGGCGATGATCTGATCGCGCAGCAGGGCGGCGTATTCAAACTCCAGCATCTTGCTGGCCTCTTTCATTTCCTTCTCCAGGCGGCGGATGGTGGCCTCCCGCTCGGCATCCGTCAGCTTGCGGCGGCTGGCCTGCTGCTCCTGCTGGGCGTCCTTGGAGATTTCCAGCACCTTACGCACGTCCTTGCGGATGGTCTGGGGAACGATGCCGTGGGCCTTGTTATAGGCGTCCTGCTTCTCCCGGCGGCGCTGGGTCTCCTCCATGGCCGCCCGCATGGAGGGGGTGACGGTGTCGGCATACAGGATCACCAGGCCCTGGGCATTCCGGGCGGCCCGGCCAATGGTCTGGATCAGGCTGGTCTCGCTGCGCAGGAAACCCTCCTTGTCGGCGTCCAGAATGGCCACCAGGCTCACCTCCGGCAGGTCCAGGCCCTCCCGCAGCAGGTTGATGCCCACCAGCACGTCAAATTCGCCCAGGCGCAGGTCCCGGATGATCTCCATCCGCTGGATGGCGGCCACGTCGGAGTGCATATACCGCACCCGCAGGCCCAGGCCCTTCATGTGGTTCGTCAGGTCCTCCGCCATGCGCTTGGTGAGGGTGGTCACCAGCGTCCGCTCGTTTCTCTCGATCCGCAGGCGGATCTCGTCCACCAGGTCGTCGATCTGGCCTTCCACCGGTCGCACCTCCACCCGGGGGTCCAGCAGGCCCGTGGGCCGGATCACCTGCTCGGCCACCTGGTCGGCGTGCTCACGCTCATAATCTCCCGGCGTGGCGGAGACAAACACCGCCTGGTGATACCGCTCCTCAAATTCCGGGAATTTCAGGGGCCGGTTGTCGAAGGCGCAGGGCAGGCGGAAGCCGTATTCCACCAGGCTCTCCTTCCGGGCCCGGTCGCCGTTGTACATGGCCCGGACCTGGGGCAGGGTCACATGGCTCTCGTCCACAAACAGCAGGAAGTCCTCCGGAAAATAGTCCAGCAGGGTGGTGGGCGGGGAGCCGGGCTCCCGGCCGGAGATCACCCGGGAATAGTTTTCGATGCCGGTACAGTAGCCCAGCTCCCGCATCATCTCCAGGTCATACCGGGTGCGCTGGTCAATGCGCTGGGCCTCGATGAGCTTGCCATGATCCTCAAACCACTTTTTCCGCTCCGCCAGCTCCTTTTCGATCTCCTCCGCCGCCCGCTCCATCTTGTCCTTGGTGGTGACGTAGTGGCTGGCGGGATAGATGGCCACATGCTGGAGCACCCGCTGGGCCTGACCGGTGACGGGGTTGATCTGGGAAATGCGGTCGATCTCGTCGCCGAAGAACTCCACCCGGATGGCGTAGCCGTTGGCATATACCGGATAGATCTCCACCGTGTCCCCCCGGACCCGGAACATATTCCGGTCAAAGGCGATGTCGTTGCGCTCATAGCGGATCTCCACCAGCTTGCGCAGCAGCTGGTCCCGGGGGTACTCCTTCCCCTGGCGCAGGGAGATCACCATGTTGGCATAGTCGATGGGGTCTCCCAGCCCGTAGATGCAGGACACCGATGACACCACGATGACGTCCCGCCGCTCAAACAGGGCGGCGGTGGCGCTGTGGCGCAGGCGCTCGATCTCGTCGTTGATGGCGGCGTCCTTTTCGATAAAGGTGTCCGTGTGGGGGATATAGGCCTCCGGCTGATAGTAGTCGTAGTACGACACAAAGTATTCCACGGCGTTTTCCGGGAAGAAGGCCCGGAACTCCTCACACAGCTGGGCTGCCAGGGTCTTGTTGTGGGCCAGCACCAGGGTGGGCCGCTGGACCCGCTCGATGACCTTGGCCATGGTATAGGTCTTGCCGCTGCCGGTAACGCCCAGCAGCACCTGATCCCGCAGGCCGTTTTCAATGCCGCTGGCCAGTGTGTCGATGGCCTGGGGCTGGTCCCCGCTGGGGGTGTATTCCGATACCACCTTGAATTTTCCCATAAGCGCCTCCCGGATGCAGTATTCTGTCGTAGTATTCTATTGTAGCACCATTATTTTTATCTGTAAACAGATTTTTTCAAACAAATGTTCTGGATCTGGCCCAGGGCGGCAGGCATGTGTTGATAAGAGCAGCAGGGACGCGGCAGAATGGCCGCGTCCCCGCTATGCTGTTTCTCTATTCCGGCCGGTCACGCGGGCGATTGGGTGAAATTAGGTATCGCCGTACCCGGAAGTCTCTCAAAAAGTTAATAAAACGTTATAAATCCTGATATATCAATGGTTCCAAAGATTCGAAAAATTATAAAAATCTATATAACTCGATATAGATTTTTACACGTTTGGTACAGAAATGGTACAGTAAATTTGCGTGGTTTTTGAGGAAAAATGAGCCCGCTGCAACGGGGTGAAAAAGGCCGGAGGACGTGCGTCCTCCGGCCTGTTGTTTGGGCTGTGATGTCAGGTGAAGCCGGTGAATTTGGAGTATCAGATCATTTTCGTGAGGTCACGAAAATGATTGTACCGGGAAGCGGCTCGACCGGGAAATCAGGGACTATATGCAGGATTCCCGTTTCCAGCGGTTTGAAATCTCCCATCCGATGCACTGGCCACAAAAGCGCCCTTTGCACTTTACGGAAACGAGAACGATCACGCCGAGCCGCGCAAAGTCACTCGGAACCGCATACGCCATGCACGATTTGCAGACGCGTGGAAGGGTGTAATTCGTTTGCGCGGAAGGAGATTTCTTTGCTATTCGGGCAGGGATTGAATCTGCACGAGATTTTCGGGGCTTTTTTCCGCCAAACATCCCATATTTCAACAGAAGGGCTTTCCGAAACGGACGCCCTTCTGCTTATTTCTTCTCATCTATAATCCCATATCGCTTCATCAGCTCGATACGTTCCTTACCGAGCTTGATGGAGCCGGACGCGCTGTTGTCCGCGCCGGACTGCTTTTCTCCGGCGTAGTGGACAATGCGCTGCACCCACGCCACGGGCAGCAGGTACGGGCGCTTTTTGAGGTACGGGTAGCGTCGCTCCAGATACGCCCGCTTGGGGAACACTGTGCGCAGGACGCTGCTTTTCTCGCCGGCGCGGCTGGCCTTGACGGCGTTCAGCGTCACGGTGGACGAGTGCAGCCGGGTGTAGTCGTTGGAGCCGTACACGCCGCCGCAGAGGGCGTCATGCAGCAGCGGCTCCACGTCCACGTTGCTGTCCCACGGCGCGGGCAGGTCAAAGTCGATGTCCAGATACGTCCGGGCGATCCGGAAGGCCGCAGCGGCGAAGGTCGCCGCGTGGACCCCGGCGCACTAGTCATGCAGGCGCTGCCAGTCAATCCGGTCGCAGTATGCCCGCGCCCAGAGGCCGATGTCGCAGAACTGCCGCAGGCCGATGCCGCTGCGCACAAAGTGCTTGTAGGCGTGCAGAATCAGATACAGCAGGTGCTCATGGGGCGGCATGGTCAGGAAGCCGTCCACCTCCACGGGCGCGATGCCCACGAAGAAGTGATTCAGCTCGTCGTGGGCGTCCTCGGCGGAATCGAACAGGTGGCGGTGCAGCTCGATGTAAAGCGGGCTGTTCTTTTTTGTGTAGGACACCTCGTCTGCCGTGGGCAGTTCGTCTGCAGGCGTGTCGGTGGTCAGGCCGTTTGCAAGAAGCGCCTCATGGCAGGCAAAGAACTCGCCCTCCGGGATGAACAGGTCGTCGTCCGCGCTGATGCGGTGGTCCCGCAGGGGGTAGAGCCTGCTGCAAAGCTGCCCCTTCACCACAACGGGGTGCAGTCCGGCGGCACGGAGCCTGCGGTAGAGGTCGGTGAACTCCGCCGAGCGCACGGTCTGGTTCAGCACCTGCCCGATGACCTGCCGCTTGATGGCCGCGAACAGCGGGGCGTTCTCCCCGGTGGCAGGCGTCTTGCGGACGGTCTCGAAGAGGATGGGCAGCAGCTTCTGCTGGTTTGCCAGCGTGAATATGGCAGGCCAGTCCACGGCCTCCGTGGGCAGCTCCCCGCCGGAGACGGCAGTCTTGGCGATATGCAGAAATTGCGTTTCTGTGGCAGTCAGGGTCATGGTCGTGGGCCTTTCCTTGTGTTTTTCCATGGCGTGGGCCAGCAGCAGCGATGTTGCGCCGACGAACGTCCCCAGCGTGTTGCAGATCACGTCATCCGTCTCCGCCATGCCGAGGGCAAAGCGGTACTGCGCGTACTCGATCCCCGCGCTGAGGATGCAGCCGGTCAGCGTCGTGAGGGAAATGCGGAGCCAGCGGTGCCACTTTCGCGGCAGGGCGTTGGACATCGTCAGCCCCAGCGGGAAGAAGAGAAAGACGTTCATCAGCATCTCCCGGTAAAGCTCCGGCTGCTGCCGCGCGGCCGCAAGCGCGGCGAAGGGGGTGAGGACGGCGGTGTAGGTCCCGGGCGTGCGGGAGAGGAGGGTTGTGTAGAGGATGATGAGGGTTGCGGCAAGCAGCAAAAGCGCGTTTGTAAACCGCCATTTCCTCCGGTCAGCATGTGCGCACAAATATCCCCATAGCGCTCCGCTGATGATAATCGCCGCGATTATACTCGTTGGCGACTGCGCATAAATAAAATTAAGCATCCAGTATGCGGTCAATAAACTCCCGCACTGCGCCTCGGCCGCCGTTATGACTGCAAACATAGTCTGCAACTTCCAGCACCTGCGGGACGGCGTCTGCGGAGCAGGCAGTTGTTCCGCAATAGTTGATGCATGGAAGGTCGTTCAGATCATCGCCTATATAGGCAATCTCGTCCGCAGACGCACCGTATGCGGCAGCAACGGTCTTCAGCTTCTCCAGCTTGTCCGAAACGCCCTGATACAGCTCCGTTATCTTCAATTCCTTTGCCCGCTGCGCGACGATCTCAGAGCTGCGGCCCGTAATAATTACCGGCACAATGCCGTGCGCGGGAAGCAGGTGCGCAATGGCGTACCCGTCCCGCACGTCAAAGGCCTTCATAACTTCGCCCTGAGCGCCGACATAAATGCGGCCATCCGTCAAGGTGCCGTCCACGTCCATAACCAACAGCTTCACGTTCATCTCACGATCCCCGCCTTATAGATATCCTGCATCAGGACAGAACCAACCACGCAGCCGTCTTCGTCAAGGACCGGCATCCCTGTAATCCGCAGGTCGCTCATCTTTTGCAGCGCGTTGACAGCCATATCCCGATGGTCAATAAACTTCGGGGATTTGGTCATCACGTTGTCAACGATCTCGTTGTAAACATCTACGCCCCGCTCCAGCATCCGTCGCAGGTCACCGTCCGTAATGATTCCCTTGAGCTTGCTTTCCGTGTCAACCACCGTGACCATGCTCAATCCCTTGCTGCTCATCTCTACAATGGCTTTGCGAAGGGTACTTCCCTCCGGGATCACTGCGTTCTCCGCACCGGTGTGCATGATGTTTTCCACCTTCACCAGCAGCTTTTTCCCCAACGCACCAGCGGGGTGATGCAGCGCAAAGTCGCTTTTTGTGTAGTTGCGCAGCTTGGAGGCCACCACCGCAATGGCATCCCCCAGCACCAAAAGCGCCGTGGTGCTGCTGGTGGGCGCAAGGTGCATATAGCAAGCCTCTTCAAAATGCGGGAAACAGAAGTGGTGCTGGCATCCCATGGCCAGCGTGGACTTCGGATTTCCGGTAATGGCCACTGTGGTGCAATGGATCTCATGCAATACAGGAAGCAGGCGGACGATCTCATCACTTTCTCCGCTGTAGCTCATCAGAATGACCACGTCGTTTTCCGCCACCATGCCCAAATCGCCATGCATGGCTTCGCCGGGGTGCATGAAAAAGGATGGCGTTCCCAAGCTCGCCAGAGATGCCGCGATCTTTGTTCCGATGTGGCCGGGCTTTCCCATACCGGTGATGATCACCTTGCCCGTGCAGTTTACTACCAGCCGGACGATCGTCTCGAAATCTTCGCCAAGGCTGGCTTTGGTCGCCTGCAAGGCAGCGATCTCAGTGTCAAACACCCATTGCGCTTCTTTTACGATATCCATGTCAAATCTCCGTATGTACTGCGTTGTACACCAAAATCAGCTTCTTCAGCAGCGTCTCCATCTCGTTCAGTGGCACCATGTTGGGACCGTCTGACTTTGCGTGGTCCGGATCCGGATGCGTCTCCATAAAGAGCCCGTCCACTCCCACGGCCACGGCGGCCTTGGCAAGATACTCCACATATTCCCGGTTTCCGCCGGTGCTTGTGCCGTTCCCGCCGGGCTTCTGAACGCTGTGGGTGGCGTCAAAAATCACCGGTACGCCAAAATCCTTCATCACACGCAGGCCGGTCATATCCACCACCAGCGTGTTATACCCGAAGCTGGTCCCCCGCTCACAGAGCATAACGTTGTCGTTGCCGTACTGCCGCACCTTCTCCAGACAGTTCTTCATATCCCACGGGGCAAGGAACTGTGCCTTTTTGATATTGATGCACCGCCCGGTCTTTGCAGCAGCCACCAGCAGATCAGTCTGGCGGCAGAGAAAGGCCGGAATTTGCAGAATGTCCGCCACCTCAGCGGCAGGCTCCGCCTGCCAAGGCTCGTGGATGTCGGTGCAAACAGGCAGGCCATAGGTATCCTTCACTTTTTTCAGGATACGAAGTCCTTCCTCCAGTCCCGGCCCCCGGAAGCTACTGAGAGAAGTCCGATTGGCCTTGTCAAAGGATGCCTTGAATGTGTAGGGGATTCCGAGTTCGTCCGTGATCGTTTTCATCCGCGCCGCAATGGAGAGAACCATCTCCTCCGACTCGATGACGCACGGCCCCGCTATCAGTTGAAACATATTTTTACGCTCCTTATGCTACGCCGTTTTCGATCATGTAGCGCTCCACCTGTATGCGGTCTTTGGGGGTATCCACGGAGAGCGTCTTGCAGTGGGCGTTGATATAGTAGCAATCCTTGCGGTTTTCGATGAAGCGGAAGGAATCGTTCTCCTCAATTTTCTCAACCGGGCCACGCGGCGTCGCATGATAATACTCCAGTGCGCCATGGGTAAAGGCCCCAACGCCCACAAACTTCTGATAGGCGTAGTTCATCTCACTCTTGGGGAAGGGGATGGGGGCCCGAGAAATGAACAGGCAGACACCGTCCTTATTGGTAACGATTTTCAGATTGGTGGGATCAACAACCTCCACCGGATTGGAAAAATCGGTCATCAGGTTGGAGACGTAGAAGCCGTCCTCAGGAATGGACTGCGGAATGCACTTGACAATGTCCTGCGCCTGCACCAGCGGCTCATCGCCGTTGACCATAACATAGAGGTCAGCCTCCACCTTGTGCGAAACCTCATACAGGCGCTCCGTGGCCGTCTCGCAGTCAGGCGAGGTCATAATGACCTTTGCGCCAAAGCCCTCCGCCACGGAACGGATCTCTTCGTTATCCGTGGCGACATAGACCTCCTCAAAGCACTCGACCTCTTTGGAGTGCTTCCAGACCCAGTACAGCATGGGCTTGCCGCAGATCTGCGCCAGCGGCTTCATATGGAAGCGGGACGAACCGCCCCGCGCCGGGATCATACCGATGATTTTCATTGTATCCTCCTTGTGAAAGGTTATTTTTTATTTCGAATACTGACAGCTTTTCCAAACAGCCAGTAGAGCAGATAGCACCGTGTTTTCAAAATCCGAAGCACGATCGGATTTTCGTTCTTTCCGGACGCATGACGCAGGCAGAACTGAAACTCTTTACTGGAAAGCATCCGCTGGTTATATGCTATTTTTTTAAACCACGATGCCGGATTTCTTTCGTCAAAAGTGTTCGAGAACAGATTCAGGAATTGATAAAGCCAGATATCACAATACGCCTGAAGGTTCTCTTTTCCAATAAACTCAATGCGATCATAAAATGGCCGCAAATGCATTGCAAACCAATCCGGGTCATATTTGTGCATGACGCTTCCTTGCCGTTGGACATATGCATAGAGCTTTTGCGGGACAAATATACAACAGTCACAACACTGTAAATACTTCAGATTAAAATCAACATCTTCGGAAATGTGGCTTGCTTCATAGAACGATATCGAATGATCTTTTATTTTTTTTGCATCATAAATTTTATTTACAGCATAAGCCGACAAGCCCATCAAATATATTTGATAATATGTTGTTGCTACTGACAAACTACATGAATCTTTGAACATGAAGGATTCACTCTCGGTAACTCTCTCTAAGTCACAGCATACCCATGCATTTGGTGTTTCTTCAATTTGTCTGAACAGCTTTTCACACCACTGCGGGCTAACGTAATCGTCGCTGTCACAAAAAAGGAAATACTTCCCCTTGGCGACTGCCATTCCGGCATTCCTTGCCGAAGATACTCCGCCGTTCTCTTTGTGGATCACACGAACCCGGCTATCCTTCTCTGCGTATTCATCACATATAGCCGGGCAACCGTCCGGGCTGCCGTCATCTACGAGAATCAATTCAAAATTCGTGAATGTTTGGGCAAGGATACTGTCTATACACTGGCGCAGGTATGGCTCGACGTTATAGACGGGAACAATAATGCTGATTGCTTTCATGCCGCTTTATGTCCTTTTCGCTTTATTCGCCCGAGAATCATCTCTTTTTCATAGGCATTCATGGTAAACAGCCAATTTAGGACGCAATATACAACTGTATACAGCGCGATGCCCACGAAAAGAGCGGGGAGTCTATAAAAATCAATCCAATTGGAAAGCAGGAGCGTACCGGCGCACAATAGCGTAGGCACAATATAGATGTTCAGCATCTGCCTCCAGAAGCGGAACATGTTCAGCCCGGTTTTCTTGTGGTAATACCAATTCATGACAAAGCCTTGCCCAAGTATCAGCCCAATTCCGGACATCAATGCGGCGCCTATAACCCCCATATATTGCATCAGGAACCATGTCCCAATCACATTCAAAATGGCAATTCCCAGATAGACTAGTGACCGGAATCTGTGCTTGTTTTGGGCGACCACAACATTCAAGCAAAGGCTTTGAACCAAAGGAACCATCAATGGGACCATCATAAAAATGGCCACCCAATACGCGTCCAGATAATCCTCACTGGCATAAAACACAATGAACGGCTTCCCAAACGCAATAAAACCGGACACGATCAGCATCATGATATATCCCTGGATCCTTCCAACGCGGACGGCGAGGTCTGTCAACTCCTCTCCGGAGGCCCCTTGAAAAACCATTTTGTTGACTTTAGGCGCAAGTAACCCGGATACCCCCGTTGTCAGGCTCGACATTATGCTGTTAAATGTTCCGCCAACGTTATACACCGCAACTCCGGTGGTTGCCAGTGCGGGGATCATGCCGATCATGACGGTATCCGTGGCGTTGTAGAGTTGCCCCACCACGTTCGCCACAAAGATCCAGAAGGAAAACCCCATGATCTCCTTGAGCTTGTTGGTCGGCAGATTCTTTACTCGAGGCCGTAGCTGCATTTTGCGGCGGACATAGAACTGATATGCAATGCGTGTCAGGATCGAGGCTCCCATGGCGGCTATCGTCAGGCCAACAGAGCCAAAGCCGAGGTACAACGCCACCAGGTTCAGGCACGGAACGCCGCAGGTCTGGACAATGTTCATGCATTGCAGAAACACGAATTTTTCGTGGGCATTTACAACAGACAGATACGGCGACTGGGAAAAACTCAGCGCCATGTTGATGACCATCATAAACACCAGAAGCTGCATCCGGATCAACTGAGCGTCCGTCAGGGATTTGGAATACCACAGCGGAAGTCCTATTGTCAGGAGCGTGCCAATCACCAGCGCCGCAACGGCAATCACATTAAAGATCACATCAAAAAGGCCAAACATCCGCTCCTCTGCGTCTTTGCCCTCTTCTTCACGTGACTTGATCAGGTATCGCGTAATGGCGGAACCAAGTCCCATAGAAATCAGCGACAGATAGCTGGTAACACTGCTGGCCAGCTTATACAGGCCATATTCGCTTTGCCCCAGCAGCGTCAGCATGACAGGCGTATAGAAAATGGGGATCAGATTGCCCAAAATCATGTTGACATAATTCAGAACAATGCCGACTTTCAGTTGGCTTTTTTCCTGTGCCATATGTAAAAATTTCCTTTACCTGAAAAGAGTATCAAAATCCACGCGAGGGAACACTTCCAGCTTGCCGCCGCGGGTGGCGTTATATACCTGAATCCCCCGCGAATCGCAGTGGCGCTTCATAGCCACATAGGTCAGCGTACTGCGCTCCGTATTGGGGATATAGAGCTTATCCTTGTCCTCATTGTACTTGTCTGTAAAGTAGTCCTTTACCGAAGGATCCACAACGATCTCGCCCTGATTGTTCTGGCTGACCCGGAAATGATGATCCACGCCGATCATGTAGATCTCCGCAAACCCCATATAGGCCGCGATCTGTGCCGCCGTGTACATGCCGGTGGAAGAATTATAGACACAGCGCGGGATATCGTCTGAAAACAGGAACTGTTGTGGATCATCCACCTGCTGACCGACGATATTGAAGTATTTCGCGTCGTCAATGGCGATGTCGTTCCACCATTTGAGCTGGATAGGAATGAATTTGGCATCCGCTTTCAGGCCGCACACAGCATCAGCGCAGCCAGCCAGCATCTTTTCGTCCTGCGAAATGTAAAAGTTCGGTCGCCAGGGTGTCTGGTCAAAGATGTTGTAGATGCGATTGAAGGCAAATGTGATCTCACCGGCCTCATGCAGTCGCGTCAGGTCCTCGGCTCGCAGACTGGGGCCGTTGCCGATCAAGAAGCAACGCTTCCCTGCGAATTTTCCCTTGTACAGGGCCAGCCGCTTTCCATATTTTGTGCGGCTGAAATGGGACTGCTGATGAGGAATTATATATCGGGCCTGCACACTGGTAGCCACGCGGGTAAATATGTTCATGCTCTTCCTCTTTTCCGAGATATTCTACGCAACAACCTATGTATTTTCACGTTTATTTCTTGAGCGTATACCCCGATTGAAAACCAACGTGGAAATCCTAACGTTCTTATTGCTACGCGAACTGGCATGCTATTCTTTACGTCTTCGTGGTAGTAGTACGCTGCAAGCATCTTTTCCTTTACAGTTGCACTTCGATATTCGCACCTCTCTCGAACAGAAAGCGCAT
>ERZ1673730.1700-NODE-1700-length-13754-cov-32.961822_pt1 | contig 13754 bp, 9 predicted proteins | sample MGYA00580200_ERZ1673730 | MGnify/ENA primary metagenome ERZ1673730 (study PRJEB41218, sample SAMN15661761) | gut metagenome | host: Homo sapiens | place: Canada: London | collected 2015-08-20/2019-03-30 | study: EMG produced TPA metagenomics assembly of...
ACGGTGCGGACAACCGTGCGGTGGGCGGTTCGAACGGTGATGCGGCTGATCGCGGCGCGATCGACGCCGCAGCACTTTCCGGTGGAATTGGTTCTGCCGTCTCTTCCGGTGCGAATTCCGCCACGGCCGGCCCGGCCTTTGCGCCGGCCTCTTCCGCCGCGGACAACCCCGGTGCGCCGGGCAGACCGGGCGGCGATACGGCCGCGCCCGCGCATGAAAAACCTGCGGCAGCCGACAAACCGGCTGCGAAAGACAAACCTGCGGCAAAGACCTCTGATCCGAAGAAAACGCCCGCGTCGTCCGCCGGCCTGCCCCGTACGGGCACGACTTCGGGCGGCGTGGAGTTCGAAATCGAACGCGCCAAAGGCGATGCCGACGAGGTGATCGACCCCGAACAGCTGAATCTGTTTTAACCTCCGACGATGAAACCTCTTTTTCTGATCGGTTACATGGGGTGCGGCAAGAGCACCCTCGGACGCAGGCTCGCACGCCGTCTGGGTGCGGAGTTCGCCGACACCGACGCGCTGATCGAACGGCGCGAGGGGGCTTCCGTGGCCGATGTTTTCCGTTACGAAGGGGAGGAGCGTTTCCGCGAGGTGGAGCGCGAAGTGCTGGAACAGACGCTCGCCGGTACCGCCGCCGTGGTCTCCACGGGCGGAGGACTTCCCGTCTGGCGCGACAACATGGCCCGCATGAACGCTGCGGGATTTACGGTCTACCTGCGCCGCGAGGCGGAGCAGATCGCCCGGCGGCTGAGCCCTTACGGACGGCAGAAGCGTCCCCGCCTGCGAGGGCTGGACGACGCCGAACTGGTCGAGTTCATGAGCCGCGACATGGCTGCGCGCGAACCGTTTTACGCGCAGGCGCAGCTGATCGTCGATTGCGGCGAGCTGTCCGACGACGAGGTGGTCGAAACGATCCTTCGACACACGATGCAGAACGAATAACCTCCCTCCGCGGCGGTTGCTTTCCCCGAAGCGGACGGAGTGACAAATACACAGAAACGAATGAACGATGCTCCCATAGGTGTTTACGATTCGGGGCTGGGCGGACTGACCGTCTGGCGCGAGGTGCGGCGCATGCTGCCCTCCGAATCGCTCGTCTATCTGGGCGACGGCAAAAACTGCCCCTACGGATCGCGCCCCCGCGAGGAGGTGCGGCGGCTCGCCGACGAGGCCGTCGCCAGCCTCGTCGCGCAGGGATGCAAGATGGTCGTCGTGGCCTGCAATACCGCCACGGCCGCCGCAATCGACTTCCTGCGGGAGAAATACGCCCCCATGCCGATCGTGGGCATGGAGCCGGCCGTGAAACCCGCCTGCCTGAATACCCGCAGCGGGGTGGTCGGGGTGCTGGCCACCGAGCGGAGTCTCGACGGCGAACTTTTCCGCCGCACGGCGGCCAAATACGGCAGCGGCGTCGAACTCATCACCGCCCCCGGCCGCGGTTTCGTCGAACTGGTCGAGAGCGACCGCGAATCGACGCCCGAAGCCGAGCAGGCCGTCCGCGACGCCGTCGCGGTGATGCTGGAACACGGCGCCGACCAGATCGTGCTGGGATGCACGCACTATCCCTTCCTGCTTCCCGTGCTGGAACGCGTCGTCGCGGGCCGCGGCGTCGAAATCGTCGATCCGTCGCCCGCCGTCGCTCGCCGCGTCGTCCAGCTGCTCGACCAGTACGGCCTGCACGCCGCCCCGGACCATGTCCCGTCCTATACGTTCCGCACCTTCGCCGGCGAAAGCTACCGCCTGCGTCTGGAACATAAGGCCGCGGAGTCGCTCTGAGCGGGCGCGGGATTCAATAAAATTCCCCCTGATACCCCGAATGTCGAAAAAAATGCGTAACTTCGCTTGATAAAATCAAGCGTAACACGAAATGGCATCTAAAAATACGACAAATACAACTGCTTCTAAAAACGGACGTCAGCGCATCGAACGCTCCAACAGCGACAGCGCCCGCTGGATCGCGGGCCTTTTGCTGCTGTTCGTCGGCGTGTTCGCCGCGTCGTCCGTGCTGTTTTCGTTCTTCAGCTGGGCCGCCGACCAGAGCGGCCTGCAACTCTCGCCTGAGGAGCGGCTGACGCTGGGCGTCGAGCCGGAGAACCTCTGCGGCTGGGCGGGCGCGAAGCTGGGACGCCTGCTGGTCGATAATTCGTTCGGCGTCTTCGGCATCCTGATTCCGACGATGATCATTCTCGTCGGCGTGCGGATCATCCGCCAGCGTCCGCTGCTGTTCAACCATTCGATTCTCTCGCTCTTCCTGATCATGATCCTCGGCTCGCTGACGCTGGGCTTCGCCTTCGGCGACAAGTGGAGCCTTTGCAGCTCGACGGGGTGGGGCGGCGCTTTCGGCATCGAGACCGGCGCCCTGCTGCACACGCATATCGGCGTCTTCGGCACGCTTATCCTGCTCGTGGGCTGCTGGATACTGACGGGCGTCTTCATCAACCGCAATTTCATCAACAAGGTCAATCGTGCGGGCAACGTCATGGTGGACAAGAGCGGCCGGATCGTCGAGATCGTCAAGCATAAGGTCGTTCCGGGACACCTCCACGCCGAGGAGGCCGACGGGGCCGTTTCTGCTGCCGCGACGCCGGCCGCGCCGGATGCCGCCGGGGCAGCCGGGACGGAGCGTGCCGCCGAACCCGAAATGCCGCGCGCCGTGCGCGTGCCGGAGCCTGAAACGCCGCGCGCCGCACGTACGCCGGACCCCGAAATCGTACGTCCCGCCCGTGAGCCGGAAGCAGCCGCGACGCAGATCGTCCGCGGCGAAGAGGACGATCCCTTCGTCGAAATCTCGTCCGACGGCACCCCCGTCGGCTCGGAACCCGCCCGCGAAGCGGAATCCGCGGTAAAGACCGACGAGGACGGCGAATTTATCGAAGTGGACCTCTCGCGTCCCGAAGGGCGGCTGGTGCTCGGCCCCGGCGGACTCGTCGAGCTGGAGCGTCCCTCGACACCCTCGGCCGCACCTTCCGCCGGAACTCCGGTCCGCAATATGCCCGTTTCCGACGGCCCGTTCACCGAACTTACCGTAGGCGGAGATGCCGGCGCATCTTCTCCGGCTACCCTCACCGGAGCCGCTCCCGAATCCCTTTCCGGCCTCGCATCTCTCGCCGGCACCGCATCTCTCGCCGCGGCTGCTTCCGCATCCGGAGATGCGCCTGCGCATGGAGCTGGCTCCGCGCCCGAATATGAATCCGCATCCGCCGACGCATCTGTTTCCGCGGGTTCGGCCGGTGCCGAAGGCGTCGTCGTTACAGTCGAAGCCAACGAGGCCCGCATGGTCGACGAACGGGCGATCACGACCGAGAGCTACGATCCGCTGAAGGACCTCGTGAACTACAGCAAGCCGCCCGTGACGCTTCTGGAGGACTACCAGTCCGATTCGGAGGTTAGCGACGAGGAGATTTTCGACAACAAGACCCGCATCGAGGAGACGCTCAAGAATTTCGGCATTCCGATCCAGCGCATCAAGGCCACCGTCGGTCCCACGGTCACGCTCTATGAGATCGTGCAGGCGCAGGGCGTCAAGATTTCGAAGATCCAGAGTCTCGAAAACGACATAGCCCAGAGCCTTAAGGCGCTGGGTATCCGCATCATCGCGCCCATTCCCGGCAAGGGAACCATCGGCATCGAGGTCCCCAACCGCGACAAGCAGGTGGTGTCGATGTACTCCGCCGTGCGTTCGCTGCGTTTTCAGGAGTCGAAGGCCGAGCTTCCGGTAGTGATCGGCCGCACGATCCAGAACGAAAACTACGTCTTCGATCTGGCCAAGATGCCGCACCTGCTGGTCGCGGGTGCCACGGGTCAGGGCAAGTCGGTGGGACTCAATGCGATCATCACCTCGCTGCTCTACCGCAAACACCCCGCGCAGCTGAAGTTCGTGATGATCGACCCCAAGATGGTCGAATTCTCGCTCTACGCCAAGATCGAACGGCATTTCCTCGCCAAGATGGAATCGGAGGACGATGCGATCATCACCGATCCCCGCAAGGCGGTCTATGCGCTCAACTCGCTCTGTACGGAGATGGACAACCGTCTGGAACTCTGTAAGAAGGCCGGGGCGCGCAATATCGCCGAATACAACGAGAAATTCACCTCCCGGCGGCTCAATCCGCATAACGGCCACCGTTACCTGCCTTATATCGTCGTCGTCGTCGATGAGTTCGCCGACCTGATCATGACTGCCCGCGAGGTCGAGGGACCCGTGATGCGTCTGGCGCAGAAAGCCCGCGCCATCGGCATCCACCTGATCATCGCCACGCAGCGCCCCGACGTGAAGGTCATCACGGGCGGTATCAAGGCCAACTTCCCGGCCCGTATCGCCTTCCGCGTGATGCAGATGATCGACTCGCGCACGATCATCGACCAGCCGGGCGCCAACCAGCTGATCGGGCGCGGCGACATGCTCTTCTCGAAGGATGGCGAGCTGACCCGTATCCAGTGTGCGCTGGTCGAGACCAAGGAGGTGGAGCGCGTCGTCGATTACATCTCCCGCCAGCAGGGCTATACCGAAGCCTACCCGCTGCCCGACTATACTCCCGATGCGGACGGCGGCGGCAGCAGTCAGGGCAGCGAGGAGTCCGCTCCGGTGAAATACGACTCGCTCTTCGCCGAGATCGCCCGCGACGCAGTTTCGGGCGGCAATATCTCGACCTCGATGATCCAGCGCAACTACGAAGTCGGCTTCAACCGCGCCGGTCGCATCATGACGCAGCTCGAACGCGCCGGCATCGTCGGCCGCCAGCAGGGGGCCAAGCCGCGCGACATTCTGTTCCACGACCTGCCGTCGCTCGAAGCCAAACTGCAGGACCTCGGTTTATTCTGATGCTTACGCCCATGAAACGACTTTTGTTCGCAATAGTGCTGCTGTCTGCGGCCCGGACGGCCGCCGCCCGCGGGATGTTTTCCGAAACCTTCGCCGTAACCGAAGCCGCCGCCGTGTCGGCTGTTTCCACAGCGTCAGCCGAAACCGCCGCGTCCGCTGTTTCCTCAGCGTCTGCCGAAGCTGTTGTGTCTGCTGTTTCCTCGGTGTCAGCCGAAACCGCCGCGTCCGCTGTTTTCTCAGCGTCAGCCGAAACTTCCATGTCCGCTGTTTCCTCAGCGTCTGCCGAAACTGCCGCGTCGGGTCTTCGTGCGGTTTTCCCGGAAACCACCGTATCCGCTGTTCCTGCGGCCGCAGGTGATTTCTTCCGGTCCGGCGTTCCGGCTGCTGCTGCATCTCCCGCATCCTCCGCGGCGGTTGCCGCCCTTGCGCCTTCTGCCGACGGACGGGCCGCTGAGATTCTCGAAAAACTGGCTGCGGGATTCCGTGCGCTGGGTGCTTACGGAGTGGCGTTCGAGGTCAGCTCGGACGAATACACCACCCGCGGCCGTTATGCCGTCGAGGGTGAAAACTACTATATCGCGGTGGGGGAGGCGGAGGTCTACTGCGACGGCAAAATCCGCTACGAGATCGACAACCGCCGCCGCGAAGTGACCATCGACGACGTGGATACTTCAAGCCGTAATCTGCTCAGCAACCCCGCCCATGCCTTCGACTTCATCGGCACCCAGTATGCCCCCTCGCTGGTGAGCGATGCGGAGGGCCGGGCCGTCGTGCGGCTGACCCCGACTTCGGCGGACGCCTCGCCCGCCGGGGAGATTCTCGTTACGGTCGATACCGCCGCGATGCGCCCCGAATCGCTCCGCTACGATTACGACGGCGAGCAGGTCGGCATCGCCGTTCTCGGCGTCGCGCCGCTCGACACACCGCTCAAAGCTTTCTCCAAAGGGGACTACAAAGGTTACGAATTTATCGACTTCCGCTGATACGCCTGCGCGGATATACTCCGGCGGATACTTTCCGTGGATACGGACGGTGTGCGTTATGTGACGGCTCATGCCCCGGATTGCGCGCCGGACTGCCGCGTCCCTGCTGCCGCGTGAATTTCCTGCCGCTTATTTCCGGTTGAGATACCAGTACAGACCGCCCACGAAGAGCCCGCCGCCCACGATGTTGCCGAGCGTGGCCGGAACCAGATTGCCGGCGAACAGCTCCGCCGCCGATACCGGTGCGCCGAGCAGCATGCCCAGCGGGATGAAGAACATGTTGGCGATGCAGTGTTCGTAGCCGATCACCACGAAGCACATGATCGGGAAAAACAGCCCCAGCATACGTCCCGGCACGTCGTTGGCGCTCATTCCGAGCCATACGGCCAGACATACCAGCCAGTTGGCGCCCACGCCGCGTAGGAAAACCGTGCTCCACGGCAGCGATACCTTCGCCTGCGCAATATTGCAGGCCGCTTCCCGCCACATTTCCGACGACAGCACGCCGGGCAGAACCACCATAAAATAGGTGAAGAAGAGCGCCCCTGCGAATTTCCCCATCCACACGAGCGTCCAGTTGCGCGCTACTTTGCCCCAGCCGTACCGGCGGGCGAGCGCCCCCGGCATCAGTACGGCGTTGTTGCCCGTGAACAGCTCGGCTCCGGTGAATACCACCAGTATAAGCCCCAGCGGGAATACCGCGCCCGACAGCAGGCGCTGGAATCCGGGCGCTTCGGCCGCTCCGGGGAACCCGAATCCCGCCATCAGCGAGAACAGGCCGCCTATGGCGATGTATGCGCCGGCCAGAAATGCGAGTATGAGGGTCTTGCCGGCCGTATTTTGCAGTTTGTCCGCCGCGGAGCTTCCGGCCAGCGCGAGGACCTCTTTGGGGGTATTGATTCGGGTCATAAAATTCGGGTCGAAGCCGCAAAGGTAAAAAAATCCTCCCGAAACGGCAAAAAAGCGGGGCGTGCTTCCCGGAAATCGTTTTTTCCGACTTTTTCTCCGGCGTCTGAAAACGCATGCGCCCCCACCCGGCCGCGGCCGCCGGCTCTCGCCCGGCTGCAAACAGGCTCGTTTTCTCCCGACACCTCGTCGGGAGATTTTTTTCAGGCCGTCAGATCGGCGGAAAAGGGGCAAAAACGGGGTGCCGGTCCGGAAATCTTGTGCGCCGGCGTCAGATTTATCGCCCTAAAGTTGCTCAGATCGGAAATAAATCGTATTTTTGTTCGTTAAAAGACCGTAATTTCAAGAGACAAGATGCTAACTGAAGAAGAAAAGAATGCCGGTTTGGTAGGACGTATCATTCCTATCAATATCGAAGAGCAGATGAAGTCGGCGTACATCGACTATTCGATGTCGGTCATCGTGTCGCGCGCGCTTCCCGATGTGCGCGACGGCATGAAGCCCGTACACCGCCGCATCCTCTACGATATGAGTGCGGAGCTCAACCTCTACTCCGATAAGCCCACCCGTAAGTCGGCCCGTATCGTCGGCGACGTGCTCGGTAAGTTCCACCCCCACGGCGATACGTCGGTCTACGACGCCATGGTGCGTCTGGCTCAGGACTGGTCGATGCGTTATCCGCTGGTCGACGGTCAGGGTAACTTCGGTTCTATGGACGGCGACTCGCCTGCGGCCATGCGTTACACCGAGGCCCGCATGAAGAAGATCACCGACGAGGTGATGGCCGACATCGACAAGGAGACCGTGGACTGGACGCTCAACTTCGACGATACGATTCCCGAACCCACGGTGCTTCCCACCAAGATTCCGCTGCTGATCGTCAACGGCGCGAGCGGTATCGCCGTCGGCATGGCCACCAACATGGCCCCGCACAATCTGAGCGAGGTCGTAGACGCCTGCTGCGCCTATATCGACAATCCCGAAATCACGGGCGAGGAGATGCTGCAGTATATCAAGGGCCCCGACTTCCCGACGGGAGGTATCATCTACGGTTACGAGGGTGTCCGCGAGGCGATGCTTACGGGCCGCGGCCGCGTTATGATGCGCGCCAAGACCGATATCGAGCATACTCCCAGCGGCCGCGAGTGCATCGTCATCACCGAGATTCCCTACATGATCAACAAGGCCGAGATGATCAAGAAGATCGCCGACATGATCAACGAGAAGAAGATCGAGGGCATCTCCTATATCAACGACGAATCGGACCGCAACGGCCTTCGCATCATCATCATTCTCAAACACGACGCCGTCGCCAGCGTCGTGCTGAACACGCTCTTCAAGAATACGCCGCTGCAGACTTCGTTTGCAGTGAACAATATCGCGCTGGTGAACGGCCGTCCCCAGATGCTGCCGATGCGCGATCTGGTCAAGCATTTCGTCGATCACCGCCACGACGTAGTGGTGCGCCGTGCGCGCTTCGACCTGAAGAAGGCCGAGGAACGCCTGCATATCGTGCAGGGTCTGCTGATCGCGCAGGACAACATCGACGAGATCGTGCACATCATCCGTTCGTCGCAGACGCCCGACGCCGCCAAGCAGACGATGATCGAGCGTTTCAACCTGAGCGACATTCAGGCTTCCGCCATTATCGAGATGCGCCTGCGCGCCCTGACCGGACTCGAATACGGCAAGCTGATCGCCGAGCGCGACGAACTTACCAAGCAGATCGCCTACCTCAAGGAGGTGCTCGAAAACGTCGGCATGCAGATGCAGATCATCAAGGACGAACTGCTCGAAATCAAGGAGAAATACGGCGACGAACGCCGCTCGGAGATCGTTTACTCTTCCGAGGAGTTCAACCCCGAAGACTTCTACGCCGACGACGACATGGTCATCACCATTTCGCACATGGGCTATATCAAGCGTACGCCGCTTGCCGAGTACCGCACGCAGAACCGCGGTGGCGTCGGCGCCAAGGGCAGCGCCACGCGCGACGAAGACTTCATCGAACATATCTACGTGGCCTCGATGCACAATACGATGCTCTTCTTCACGGAGAAGGGCCGCTGCTTCTGGCTCAAGGTGTACGAGATTCCGGAAGGCGCCCGCTCTTCGAAGGGCCGTGCCATCCAGAACGTCATCCAGATCGAACCCGACGACAAGGTCCGCGCCTACATCAACGTCAAGCGTCTGAACGACGAGGAGTACGTCAACAACAACTTCATCATCATGTGTACCAAGGACGGTACGATCAAGAAGACCAAGCTCGAAGCCTACTCGCGTCCGCGTCAGAACGGCGTGAACGCCATCGTCATCCGCGAGGGCGACCAGCTGATCGAGGCCAAGCTCACCAGCGGTCAGGCCGAGGTGATGATCGCGGCCCGCGACGGCAAGGCCATCCGCTTCAACGAGAGCACGGTGCGTCCTATCGGACGTGTCGGTGCGGGTGTCCGCGGCATCTCGATCGAGGAGAGCGACGAAGTTGTCGGCATGATATGTGTCGAACCCGATTCGAAGCAGGACGTACTGGTGCTGAGTGAGAACGGTTACGGCAAACGTACCGATCTGGACGAATACCGCATCACCAACCGCGGCGGCAAGGGTGTGAAGACGATCAATGTAACGGAGAAAACCGGCAAACTTATCTCCATTCAGGCCGTTACGGACGACAACGACCTGATGATTATCAACCGTTCGGGACTTACCATACGTACGGCAGTGTCGCAGATCCGCCTTGCGGGCCGCGCGACGCAGGGCGTGCGTATCATCAACCTGCGCGAGGGCGACGCCATTGCTTCGGTGATGGCCGTGCCGGCAGCGGGCGATGAAGACGAAGAAGTACAATCCGCAGAGGTCGCTGCAACCGGGAATGACGCCACTCCCGAAGCGGACCGTCCGGCGGAGGAGTAGCGAAAAAATGACTTTAAAACATTAAAATTCAATCTGTTATGAAAAAAGTATTTTTGACGGTCCTTGCGGTGGCTCTCGTAGCAGTTACTGCCGTTCAGGCCCAGAAAGTAAACAAGTCGGCGCTTGTATCCAAGATCGAGAAGAGCGACGCCGACATCGCCGATGCGAAGAAGGGCGCCAAGGCTGCGACGTGGATCAACCGCGGCAAAGCCTTCTATGAAGCGGCTATCGAACCGACGAAGAACCTTTTCGTCAATATGGACGCCGCGATGCTCAAGCTGGCCGTCGGCGAACCCGCCTCGACCGAATCGGTGACGCTCGTCAACGTTCCCTACGAGGCTTGGGTCTATCCTTGGTTCACGGCATATATCAAGGACGGCAAGATCGCGACTTGGAGCCAGACGCAGTGGGTGATTGAAGACGCTCCCGCCAAGGCTATCGAAGCCTATAACAAGGCTTACGAAATGGACCCCAAGACGGCCGATAAGGTCAAGGAGGGTCTCAAGCAGATCAGCGACTTCAGCTCGCAGGTGGGCAACACGGGTATCGACACCGGCAATTACGCCGATGCCGCCGACGCCTATGCACTGGCTTTCGAAGCCCAGTCCAGCCCCGCTCACGGCAATCCCGAACCCGCGCTGCTCTACTATGCGGGTTACCTGCGCACGGTGGACGGCGCTGCGAACCCCGCTTCGTTCGTCATCGGTGCCGATTACCTGAACAAGGCGCTCGAACTGGGCTATAACGACGAGGAAGGCAATATCTACTATTACCTTTTCCACTGCTATTACGGCCAGAAGGACGCCGACAAGGCCAATGTCCTGAAAGCCAAGGATGCGCTGGTCGCCGGTATCAAGAAGTTCCCGAAGAACGAGCGTATTCTCGACGGTCTGGTTCAGCTCTATACCAATCCTGAGGATTCGGTGGGCGACCCCGCCGACTTGGTGGCGCTGATCGACGCGGCTATCGAGAGCAATCCGGAGAATGTGGACCTCTGGTTCGGCCGCGGCCGTATCTTCTTCGCGCTGAAGCAGTACGATGAAAGCATCGCATCGTTCCGGAAGGTCGTCGAACTGAAACCCGACCTCTTCGAAGGCAACTACTATCTGGGCGTGTTCTACACGATCAAGGCCGACGAGATGAACAAGGTGATGAACGAGAAGCAGTACAGCAGTCAGGCCGCTTACGATGCCGACCTGAAAGCCGCCAATGCGGTCTATATGGAGGCTATTCCGTGGTTCGAGAAGGCCCACGAGCTGAAAGCCGACGACTTCAATACGCTCGACATGCTCAAGCAGCTCTGCTTCCGCCTGCGCGACGAACCCGGCATTCAGGAGAAGTATGACAAATACTTCCCGCTCTGGAAAGCCGCCAAGGGCGAATAACCGGCCGCATAACGGGCGGGACAGCCCGCCGGCAATATAGAACCACCCGACTCGCAGGAGCCGGGTGGTTTTTGTTTGCGCTCTTTTGTCCGGCGCTTTATTCGATGCTATGTCCGGTGCGCACTCCGAATAAGGAATAGCCCCCGAACTTAATTCGGGGGCTATTCCTTATCCAGCTCCATCTGCCGCAGTATTCCCCGCCGGTCGAGGATAAAACGCTTCATCAGCCGGAAGTGGGAGGTCTCCTCCAGTTCGGTCGGTTCCAGTCCGCGGTCCGTGATTTCGTATATCTCGGCGCCGGGGTAGGACATGACGATCGGCGAGTGGGTGCTGATGATGAACTGCGACCCCTGCTCGGCCAGCTGCTTCATCCGGCACAGCATGTACATCTGGCGCGAGGGGGACAGTGCGGCTTCCGGCTCGTCGAAAATATAAAGTCCGTGTCCGAAGAGCCGGTGTCCGAGCAGCGCCAGAAAACTTTCGCCGTGCGACTGCTGGTGCAGCGACTTGTCGCCGTAATATTTCAGTACGCCGTCGGCGACGTTTTCGATTTCCGTCGCCACGTTGTAGAAACTCTCCGCCCGCAGGAAATAGCCGTCGCGCGGCTGGAGACCGCGTCCCAGAACGATATGTTCGTAAAGGCCCGAATGGCTGGCGCGCGTCGCGAACCGGAAGTTCTTGGACCCTCCTTCGGGGTTGAATCCCGCCTTGACGGCTATGGCTTCGAGCAGCGTCGATTTCCCCATACCGTTCTCGCCCATGATGAACGTCACGGGCCTGCGGAATTCCAGCCGCCGGAAGTTGGCCAGCGCCGGAACGGTGTACGGATAGGTCTGCGGCGTTTCGTCCTCCTCTTTCAGGCGGACGTATTTGATGTAGAGCGAATCAGGAGTCAGTTCCATGGCGGTCAGACTGTCGCTTTCACATAGATCGACCGCAGGCGATGCGTCATGAAGTATTGGAGCACCCCGCGCAGGAACATGTAGAGCGTGAACGCCAGCCAGAGCGCGTTGTTGCCGATTATCGCGTAGCCGACGTAGAAAATGCCGAAGTAGGCTGCCGTGGCCCAGAACATCGAGTTGCGCATGACGCGCGTCTCGGTCGCTCCGACCATGATGCCGTCCATGATGAAGGGCATGGTGCTGGCGACCGGAATCAGGATGATCCATACGATATACTCTCCCGCCAGCTCCACGATCGTCGCGGCATTGGGCGCCGTGCTGTCCACGAACAGCCCCACCAGTTCGCGCCACCAGCCGATATAGATGCCGACGAACAGCACCGATACGGCCGTGCCCCACGCGATGCAGCGGCGCAGGCAGTCGCGCAGCGCCCCTTCGTCGCGCGCGCCGATGAATCGGCCCGTCAGGGCTTCGGCGGCGTATGCGAATCCGTCGTTCATGTACGAGAAGAGCGTAAACAACTGCAGCAGCAGCGTGTTGACGGCCAGCAGCGCCGGTTCGTCCATGCGGGCCGACGCCCCCGTGAAGAAGGTGTAGACGGCCACGATGCAGAACGTGCGCAGCATGATGTCGCGGTTTACGATGAAGAAGGTCTTGAGCGGTTTCAGGTTCACCACCTCCGCCCAGTCGATTCCGGTCAGTATCCTGCGGTAGCATGCGAAGAGCAGCAGGGCGGAGAGGGCCACGCCCGTCCACTGCGCGATAACCGAGGCGTAGGCGATGCCGACGATCCCCATGTCCAGTCCGAATGCGAACCAGAGGCTGCACAGCACATGGACCACGTTGACCGTGATGGCCGTGAACATCGGTATCAGCGCGTTCTGCATTCCTGTAAACCAGCCGTTGAAGCCGAACAGCAGAATCCCCGCCGGCACGGCCCAGATGCGGGCGTAGAAGTACTCGCGCGTCATGTCGTTGCCGTTGAGTCCCCACAGGGCCAGCTCGCCCAGCGGGTATTGCAGCAGCAACATCAGCAGGCCCATTCCTCCGGCCACGAGCAGCGCCCGGACCAGCATGTTGGTGCATTCGCGGAAGTTGCCCGCGCCGAACGCCTGCGCCGTCAGTCCGCTGGTCCCCATGCGCACGAACGAGCAGTTCCAGTAGATGAAGTTGAAGATCGACACGCCGATGGCCAGCGCGCCGATCGTCGCGGCCGTATCCGAACCCCAGTGCCCGGCGATCGCCGTCGAGACGATGCCCATGAGCGGCACGGTGATGTTCGAGACGATATTGGGGAGCGCAATGCGCAGTATTTCACGGTTCATGTTCATGGAAAGCGACGGGGGAAATACCCGGCAAACGGCGCCGGGCGTTGTTTATGGATGCAAAGATAACGCAAAAGCGGCGAATTTGTAACGGCCTGCGGCTTTTATCTCCGAATCGGGCACGCAATATGCTTTTATCCGGAAAATTCGATTAACTTTGCCGCGTAAACATTCAAACTGATTATGAAAGACTTTAAAAACGACTCGACCTCGGTGCTTACGCGTTTCGGACGCGACAAGCGTCAGCGTACCGTGACCGCTACGGCGGAGCGTGTCGAGCGTCGCCCGCGTTTGCAGCGTGATGCTGCCGATTCGGAGCAGCCGTCCGATGACCGCAAGCCCGTCAAGCGGGCGTCGTACAACCCCCACTTTACGGAGGACAACCGTCCTGCATTCGACAAACCGCGCCGCAGTTTCGGCGACGAACGGCAGGGCGATCGCGCCCGTTCGGACGAACGTTACCGCGACGGCGACAAACCGCGCCGCTCGTTCGGCGATAAGCCCCGCGGCGAAAAA
>ERZ1673730.1709-NODE-1709-length-13701-cov-3.928990_pt1 | contig 13701 bp, 13 predicted proteins | sample MGYA00580200_ERZ1673730 | MGnify/ENA primary metagenome ERZ1673730 (study PRJEB41218, sample SAMN15661761) | gut metagenome | host: Homo sapiens | place: Canada: London | collected 2015-08-20/2019-03-30 | study: EMG produced TPA metagenomics assembly of...
TCTGCTGGTAGGAGATGAACAGCCCCGCCGTGCCGCAGAAGCCGACAATCTGTGCGGCAAGCTCCATAGCTGCCTCAGCGGGCCAGATAGGCCTTTTGGCGGTCGGTGAGCGTGTCGATCTCCTTGCCCATAAAGGCCAGCTCCATCGACGCCACGCGGCGGTCGACCTCGGCGGGGACGGGCACGAGCTTTTCCGTCACTTCCTTTGCATGCTGGGCGAGATAGCGCGCGCTCAATGCCTGAATGGCGAAGCTCATGTCCATAATCTCCGCGGGATGTCCGTCGCCGGCGGCGAGGTTGACCAGCCGTCCCTCGGCCAGCAGATAGAGCCAGTTGCCGTTGGGCATTTTGTAGCCGCAGATGTTTTTGCGCATCTCCTTCTTCTCCACCGCGACGCGCTCGAGCGCCTCCACGTCCACCTCCACGTTGAAGTGGCCCGCGTTGGACAGCAGCGCGCCGTCCTTCATCACGGCGAAATCGCGCTCGGTGATGACCTCCGAGCAGCCGGTGACGGTGACGAAGAAATCGCCCAGCCGCGCCGCATCGTTCATCCTCATCACCTCGAAGCCGTCCATCACCGCCTCGATGGCCTTGACGGGGTCGACCTCGGTGACGATGACCTTCGCACCCAGCCCCTTCGCGCGCATCGCCACGCCCTTGCCGCACCAGCCGTAGCCGGCGACGACGACGGTCTTGCCCGCCACGATGAGATTGGTCGTGCGGTTGATGCCGTCCCAGACCGACTGCCCGGTGCCGTAGCGGTTGTCGAACAAATGCTTGCAGTCGGCGTCGTTGACCAAAATCATCGGGAAGCGCAGCGCGCCCTTCGCCGCCATCGCCTTCAGGCGGATGATGCCGGTCGTCGTTTCCTCGCAGCCGCCGAGGACGTATTGCAGCTTTTCGGGCAGCTCCTCGTGCAGCATGCCCACCAGATCGCCGCCGTCGTCGATGATGATGTTGCAGTCGTGCGCGAGCACGGCGCGGATGTTGGCTTCGTACTCGGCCTCGGTGCAGCCGTAAGCGGCGAACACCTCCAGCCCGCCCTGCACGAGCGCGGCGGCCACGTCGTCCTGCGTGGAGAGGGGGTTGGAGCCGGTGATGTACATTTCCGCGCCGCCGGCGGCCAGCACGCGGCAGAGGTAGGCCGTTTTCGCCTCCAGATGCACCGACAGCGCGATGCGCAGGCCGGCGAACGGCTTCTCCGCGGCGAATTCGCCCTCCAGCGTGCGCAGCAGCGGGCAGTTGCGCTTGACCCAGTCTATTTTCAGCTCGCCCGACGGCGCGAGGGCGATGTCTTTGATGTTGCTCATTCTTTCTGCTTCCTTTCCCGAAACGGTATCTTTTTTGTCATTATAGCATATCCTTGCCGCGCTGTAAAGCGATTGGCAGGGATTTTCTTGACATTTTGCGCGGAATTTGGTATACTGCTGACATATCGTATGAAAGATAAGGTGTGGGTTGCCAATGTACTGGAACGAAACGATCGAAACGATGGATACCGAGCGCCTGCGGGCGCTTCAGGACGAACGGCTGCGTGAGCAGGTGCGTTATACATACGACCGCGTGCCGTTTTATAAAAAGATGTTCGACGACGCCGGCGTGCAGCCCGGCGACATCCGCACGGCGAAGGATCTGGAAAAGCTGCCGTTTACTTCCAAGACCGATCTGCGCGACAATTACCCCTACGGGCTGTTCGCCGTCCCGATGGACGAGGTCGTGCGCATCCACGCCTCCTCGGGTACGACGGGAAAAGCGACCGTTGTCGGTTATACGGCGAGCGATCTGGCGCTGTGGGACGAGTGCGTGGCGCGCGCGCTGACCTGCGCGGGCGGCACGCGGGAGGACATCGTGCAGGTTTGCTACGGCTACGGCCTGTTCACCGGCGGACTGGGCCTGCACGGCGGGGCCGAGCGCATCGGCGCGACGGTCATCCCCGCGTCGACCGGCAACACCGCGCGGCAGATTACGATGCTGCAGGATTACGGGTCGACGATGCTCTGCTGCACGCCGTCGTATGCGCTCTACATCGGCGAGACGCTGGAGAAGAACCATATTCCGCTTTCGACCATCCACCTCAAGGCCGGCCTGTTCGGCGCCGAGCCGTGGACGCTGGGGATGAAGGAGGAGATCGAAAAGCGGCTGGGCATTAAGGCTTATGACATCTACGGCCTGTCGGAGATCAGCGGCCCGGGCGTGTCCTTCGGCTGCGACGGCTCGGACGGGCTGCACGTCAACGACGACCACTTCCTCATCGAGATCGTCGACCCGGTCACCGGCAAGGTGCTGCCCGACGGCGAAAAGGGCGAGGTCGTGTTCACCACGCTGACCAAGCGCGCGCTGCCGCTGCTGCGCTACAACACGCACGACATCTCCAGCATCACGCACGAGCGCTGTGCCTGCGGCCGCACGCTGACCCGTATGGCGCGCATCACCGGCCGCAGCGACGATATGCTCATCATCCGCGGGGTGAACGTGTTCCCGTCGCAGATCGAAAGCGTGCTGCTCTCGGTCGGGCAGGTGGAGCCGTACTATATGATCCTCGTCGACCGCGTCAACAACCTCGACGTGATGGAAATCAAGGTCGAGCTATCGGCGGACGCGTTCTCCGACCGCGTGCGCGGCATCGAGGAGCTGGAAGCGAAGATCCGCGCGTCGATCGAATCGACGCTGGGCATCTCGGCCAAGGTCACGTTCGTCGAGCCGTCGTCGCTGCCGCGCAGCGAGGGCAAGGCCAAGCGCGTGATCGACAACCGCACGCTGCGCTGACAGGCGCAGGCTGAAAACGGAAAGGGGCATTTGAGGTATGATTATCAAACAGGTATCCGTTTTTCTGGAAAACCGTCAGGGCCGGCTCGCCTTCGTCACGGGGCTGCTGGCGGAAAAGCACATCAACCTCCGCGCGCTCTCGATTGCCGACACGACCAGCTTCGGCATTCTGCGGCTGATTGCCGACAAGCCGGAGGAGGTCAAGGCCGTGCTGGCCGAAAACAACGTCACCGCCACGCTGACCGACGTGCTCGCCGTCCCGCTCGGGGACCGGCCGGGCGAGCTGGCGCGCATTCTCGCTAAGCTGACCGAGAACGGCGTCGACGTGGAATACCTCTACGCGTATCTGACGCAGGAGGAAAACGGCGCCGTCGTCGTTATGCGCGTCGACGACACCGAACGGGCCGCCGCGCTGCTCGCGTAAACAAAGCGTGGAAAAGCGTATGGAGTTTATGTTGCTCCATACGCTTTTTTGTTTTGTGTCTTGGAGAATGCTCAGCGCGGCGTACCTCGCCGCCGCAGCGGGCGCGCGCACGGCCGGAAGGCTTTTCGACGGGCGCGCCGGAGGTGCGCACAGAGATCGAAGCGGGGCCGATTCGGTATTCGCCAAAATTCGACAAAACGCGGAGAAAGGTAAGGGAAACGCTGCGGGAGGTCGGCATCGTTAGGAGGGATGCCAAGCGCCTTAAAATATACGTCTATATATGCACGGCTTGTGCGTATGGCAAACCGCCGCATGACCGCCGACTCCAAAAGCGGAGCGCCCGGGACTCGGAGGTTCCTCCGAGTCCCGGGCGCATCCAACATACTTCCCGTATCCTGTTGATCGCTTTATAGCATACCGCCATGCTTTGATTTGCCCTAAATTATATCAAGCGCCGCCCTAAAGGAGGATGATTTTGCCCGCCGATGGCACCCACGGCGTATGGGTCTGCCGCCATACTTATTGACAGTACGGCATGCCGCCGCACTCTGGTTTACTCCAACATCGAGCGCCGTCCGTTTTTTCCCCGGAGGGCAAACCCGCCGTGGGCGGTTCCCCACCGACGGGCCTGCTGCCATACTTCTCGTATGCCATCCGTTTGCAGTGCAGCATACCGCTATGCTCCTGTCTGTTTTCAACAGCAAGCGCCGTCCACTCCCCCCCGCGGGGGGCGAACCCGCCCGCAGGCGACACCCCGCCGCGCGGGACCCCCGCCGCCCGTGCGTCGCGCGGGCCTTCAGGCCGCGCGACGCGTGGGCGCACCCCGCCCGGAGGCGCAGCCAGCCCGCGCGCGGCCGCAGGCCGGTGCGCGGCGCTGTGCGGCGCCGGAGGGACAGGGCGAAGCGGCGCAGGCTTGTTACGGCGGCGCGGGAAAGCAGCGCGCGGGCGCGCCGAACCGAAGAAACAGAGATAAAGTTCTTGTGCGGTATGCAGGCGCGGAGCGAAAAGCCGAACGCCGTTTCCTCGCCCGTGCGGCAGAAGTCGTCTTGTGCGGTGCGACGGCGCAGAGCGGAAAGCGGCAGGCGGTGTGCCGAAACGGATGAATAGACGGATGCATAGAAAGCGCGCCCGCAGGACGCAGACGCCGGTGCGGGCTTCCCGACGCGGGGACGATGCGGGCGGCCGTCGCGGCCGTGCCGGCGGGCGCCGCAGGCAGAGAGACGGCCCATACAGAAACAGCAGGCGGCTGTATATCATCAAGCGGCAGGCCGTGCGCATAACGACAGGCCGACGGTCATACACGGCCGACGGCCATACACAAAACAAACGAAAACCGGGTGGATGCAGAAAGATGACGAAGCAGATTTATTTGGACAACGCCGCGACGACGCCGGTGTGCGCACCGGCGCGGCGCGCGCTGGAGGAAGCGCTCGACGAGTTCGGCAACCCCTCCTCGCCGCATGGCGCGGGCACGCGCGCGCGGCGGATGCTCGAGGATGCGCGCGCGGCCGTCGCGGCGCTGGCGCGCTGTTCGCCGGAGGAGCTTTTGTTTACCGCCACCGGCACGGAGGCGAACAACATCGCCCTGCATTCTCACGCGCTGCGCAGACGTTCGGGGCGCATTCTCACCACCGAGAGCGAGCATCCCTCGGTTTATGAGCCGCTGCGCGCGCTCGAGCAGGCGGGCCGCGAGGTGGTGCGCATCGCCTGCCGGGGCGGCGTTCCCGACTACGACGCGCTCGAGGCGGCGCTTGACGGCAGCGAGGCGGTCGTCGCGGTGATGCAGGGCAACAACGAGACCGGCGCGCTGTACGACATCGAGCGCATCCGCGCGCTGCTGCAGAAGCACCGCTCGCGCGCGCTGCTGCATGTGGACGCGGTGCAGTCCTTCGGCAAGCTGCCGCCGGCGCAGGCGTCGGTCGTCGCCCGCTGCGCGGACACGGCGGCCTTCTCCGCGCACAAGATCGGCGGCGTCAAGGGAGCGGCGGCGCTGTTCGTGCGCCGGGGGCTGACGCTCACGCCGCTGCTCTACGGCGGCGGACAGGAGCGGGGGCTGCGGCCGGGGACGGAGAGCCTGCCCGCCGTCGCCGCGTTCGGCGCGGCCTGCGCGGACATCGGCCGGCCCGAGAGCCGCGCGGCGCTGTCGGCGGCCTACGCGGCGGTCTGCGCGGCGCTGTCGGGCGTCGCGCGGCTGCACATCCCGCCGGAACACCTCGAAAGCGTGCTGCTTGTGAGCGTGCCCGGCTACAAAAGCGAGACGGCCGTCAACTGGCTGGCGGAAAAGGGCATCTGCCTGTCCGCCTCGAGCGCCTGCTCGACGAAGAAAAAGACGAACCGCGTGCTGGCCGATTTCGGCCTTTCGCCCGAGGACGCCGAGAGCGCGCTGCGCGTGGGAATCAGCCGCTTCACCACGGCGGAGGAGGCAAAAGCGCTCGCCGAGGCGCTGACGCAAATGAAAACGGAGGTCAGAAGATGCAGATGAAAAAAATCGTGCTGCTCAAATACGGCGAGCTGGTGCTCAAGGGACTCAACCGCAGCTACTTCGACAACCTGCTGCTGCGCCGCGTGCGCGCGCTGCTCAAGGCGATGGGCGGTACATACGAGACCGACTACGCGCAGTCCACGCTCTGCATCCGCGGCGGGGAGGACGCGGACATGGACGCGGTCGCCGCGCGGATGAAGAAGGTGTTCGGCGTCGCGTCGGTCTGCGTCGGCTACGAGTGCGAGAAGGATATGGAGGCCATCCGCCGCACGATTGCCGCGCACGCGTCCGAGCTGCTGCGCGGGGCCTCCCGCTTCAAGTGCGTCGCCAAGCGCAGCGACAAGCGCTTCCCGCTCGGCTCGCCCGAAATCTGCGCCGAATGCGGCGCGCTGCTGCTGTCGCTGCTGCCCGGGCTGACCGTCGACGTCACCGACCCCGAGGTCTGCGTGACGATCGAAATCCGCGACCGCGCGGCCTTCGTCCACGGCGGCGGCGAGAAGGGTGCGGGCGGGATGCCGGTCGGCTCGAACGGCCGCGCGCTGCTGCTGCTGTCCGGCGGCATCGACAGCCCCGTCGCCGGCTATATGATCGCCAAGCGCGGCGTGGAGCTTGACGGGCTGTACTTTGAAAGCCCGCCCTACACCGGCGAGCAGGCCAAGGAGAAGGTCGTCGCGCTCGCGCAGACGCTGGCCGACTACACCGGCCGGATGTATCTGAACACAATCAGCGTCACCGAGATTCAGGAAACGCTGATGCAGAAGTGCGACGATAAGCTCTTTACCCTCCTGCTGCGCCGCTTTATGATGCGGCTCGCCGAGCGGACCGCGCAGACCATCGGCGCGGGCGCGCTGGTGACGGGCGAGAGCGTCGGGCAGGTCGCCTCGCAGACGATGCCCGCGCTGGGCGTGACCGACGCGGCGGTTTCGATGCCCGTGTTCCGGCCCTGCATCGGGCTGGACAAGGAGGAAATCATCGTCCGCGCGCGGCAGATCGGCACCTTCGACATCTCCGCGCTGCCCTACGAGGACTGCTGCACCGTCTTCACCCCGCGCCACCCCAACACGCGGCCGGTGCCGGAGGACATTCTGGAAAACGAGTCGCGCATCGACGTCGACGCTCTTGCGGCGCGCGCCTACGAGACCCGCCGCACGCTGCGGCTGGAGGGCAGATGAACGCCGCCGTCCGGCTCGTCCGCCTGCTGCGCGGAAAGGGGCTGACCGTCACGACCGCCGAGTCGATGACCGGCGGGCTGATTGCCGGCGCAATCACCTCCGTCCCGGGCGCGAGCGGGGTGCTGTCTCTCGCGCTGTGTACCTATTCCAACGAAGCGAAGAGGCGCTTTCTGGGCGTTTCCGCGTCGACGATTGCCGCCCATACGGAGATCTCCGCCCCCTGCGCGCGCGAGATGGCGCGCGGCGCGGCCGCGCTGGCGGGCGCGGATCTCGCGCTCTCGGTGACCGGTCTGGCCGGCGCGAAAACGCGGAGAACGCCGTTCGCGAAAAGCGGCCCCGACGACGGCACGGTGTTCATCGGCGTCTGCTGCCGCGGCGACGCGCGGGCGTACCGCTTCCGCTTTGCGGGCACGCGCGCGGAAATCCGCCGGAAGGCCGTTCGGGCGGCGCTGGAGCTGGCTTGCCGCGCCGCGGAAAAGGTATGCGGAGGCGGCGCTTCCGCCGCGCCGGACAAACAAATCGGAAGGGAGCTGTAATGCGGCGGACGGCGCTTCCTGCCGGCATTGCTGAAAATTAAAATGAAAAAAATATTCGCCTGTTTTTTGACGGTTTGCCTCTGCAGCGCCGGATTTGCGGCACCGGCTTCGGCCGCAGCTTCGGAAAAGGCGGCGGTTACAATTGCGGACGGCGTGAATGTTACGCGTTGGGACAATTTCCTCGTCGTCTATAAGGACATCGCGGCCACGGGGCAGAACGAGTGGGGGCACAACATAGTGGTGGACGCCGACTCGCAGGTCGTCCGCATCCTTGAGGGCGGCGACGCCGCAGGGAAAAACCTCGCCGTTCCCGCCGGCGGTATGGTCGTATCCGCGACCGGCGAAAAGGCGCAGTGGCTCAAGGACAACATCGCAATAGGCGATTATGTCATTTATGACGATATCACCGGCCGGGTTATGGCGTCTGCCGAAAAGGACTTCGACCTGACCTTTTCCGTCGAGCTGACCGTCACGGATTTCAACGCCGTGCGGTACGCGGTGACGCTGGTCGTGTACGACCGCGGTGAGACGACGCAGACGAACGGATACGGCTATGAGGTTGCCGTCGGCGCGGACGGCGTCATCTGCGCCGCCGGCGGCAACGACAGCGCCATCCCTGCCGGCGGGTACGTCGTCTCCGCCATTGAGGAGGCGGACCGGCGCTTTCTCGCCGCTTACGGCGTGCCGGGCGCAAAATGCGTTCTGGATCGGGCGCAGAAGAAGCTCCGCATCGTTTACGGCACGGAGGAAATGCGGCAGAACGCGCTGCTGTCGTATGAAAGCGCGGCCGCACAGGTTGCGGCGGCAAAGGCCGCCGGCAGGCTTTTCGATGCCGACGCGGCGGCCGAGCTGCTCTCGTCGCTGCGGACGATGATCGACGAAAACGCCTTTGTCGAATACGAGGGCCGCGCGCGCTTCCAGACGCTTTTGGAGCAGGTGAACGCGGTGTCCGTGGAGTCCCAGGCGGCCGAGGTCCGCGCGGTATGGCATGCGCCCGTCGAGACGACCGAGGCGGCGGTCGAGAAGGTGGTCAAGGACATCTATGACGCCAACCTCAACCAGCTTTGTCTGGGGATTTCCAACGGCATCGACACGATCCTTCCCCTGCCGGAGGATTCGCCCTTTTACGGCAAGGAGCGAAGGCTGCGCATCGATCTGCTGAAAACGTACAGCGAAAAATGCCGCGAATACGGCATCGAGCTGATTGTCTCGGTATCTGTGTTCCACAACGCCGCCGCATCCGCGTTCCCGCAGTGGCTCACGGCTTCCAATGCAGGCGGCGGCGCGGCGGGCGAATCGGAGGAGAGCGAGTTCTATTCGCCGGCCAGCGACGAATATTTCGAGGCGTTTACGTCGTATCTGACGTATATTCTCCGGAATTACGAGTTTGACGGGCTACAGCTTGACTATATTCGCTACCCGTACAGCGACGGCGTCCTCGATTACGGATATGACGAGACGACGCTCGCGCTGTTCGCCGAACAGACCGGCATATCCGTAGAGGAGGCACGGAAAATCGGGGAGGAAACGACCGAGAGCGTCTACTGGGAGCGATGGATTCGCTTCAAATCCGACCTCGTGACCGCGCGCGTGCGCGCGCTGCGCGAGCTGACGGAGGCCGAGCGGCCCGACCTGTTTTTCTCCGTCTGTCTGGCGGCGGACACGACGCTCCGCGCCTACTGCCAGGACGGCGCCGCGTGGACTGCGGCGGGGCTGGTGGACGCCGTGTACCCGATGGCGTACGCCGCGGGCGTTGCGGCGAACACATCGGAAAAATTTTCGTCTTTTGACGGCGTGTATTACTGTGTGCTCGGCAGCGGCTCCTATTTGTCGCTCACCAAGCGGGAGCAGCTTCTGCAAACGGTGCAGTCGCGGGAAAACGGGGCGGCGGGCATCGCCTTCTTTGAGTACACGACTTATTTTTCGCACGGCTACAACGCGCTGCTCAAGCAGGGCGCGTTTTCGGAAAAAGCCGTGTCGCCCTCGTATGACGCCGCCGGTGCGGCGCGGGTCTGCGTCGAGCGGGTTCTGGAGCGTGCGGCGGCAAACGGGGCGTCGGAGGCGCTTTCCGCTTACGCGGAGGACCTTGCGGCGCTGAAGGCCGCCGTGTCCGCGCTTGAGGGCGGCTGGACGGCCGCCGCGCTGGAGGATATCGCGTACGCCGAAAAAGCGCTTGCCATGTCCAGAGACGCCGCCAAGGCGGAGCGTCTTGCGTCGAGACCGAAGCCGGAGGAATCGACCGACAGCACGCACGCGGAAAGCGCCTCGGAGGCCGTTTCTGCCCCCGAAGCGGTCAAAAAAGCGGCCGTCTGGCCGTATGTGCTCGCCGGCTGCGCGCTGCTCGCCGCCGTCGGCTTCGGCCTGTTTATGCGGAAGCGGGCGGCGCGCGACAGGAAGTAAGCGCGCGGGTTCCTGCCCCATAGAACCATAGGTGCGCGCTGCCATAAAGAGCGCACGCGGATACGCGCGCGGCGCTTCGTTCGGGCGGCGGGTTCCCTGCGCTGTGGGAGCGCGCCGACGCCTGTCCGGCGGGCGGCCGTAGACCGCGGATGCGGACACTGTCCCCGCAGGCCGCAGGAGGGATGCGGCTTCCGGCGCGGCGCGGGCGGGACGATGCGGGTAGCGACAGAGCGGACTGCGGATACAAAATACCGCAAAGCCGCGCCGAACGCCCGCTTTCCGGCGGAAAGGGGGATTTTCGGCCGCCGGCAGAACAAAAGCACGCTTTTTTAAGAGCGCTGCTGTGGGAATACCCCGCAGCGTGTCTGTCAGCCGCAGGCGGCGCATCGTCCGAACCCATACGAAGCGCTCTATAAAGCCTGATGAAGTGAAAGCGGCAGGGGGAGGGACGCATCGTGCGCGCCCATACAAGGCGCTTACTTGTCTCAACGCCCATTTCGGCGCGCTGCCTTGAGGAAATGCAGAGGAACGGCTGCCGCTGTCGTCCCTCTAAAATTGTTCTTGTCTCACCGTTCCCGCCGGCCCCTCTTTTGAAGCGCGCTTTTGTTCGCCACCGGCAGTGGGCTATAATGGCTATAATAAAGAATTATCATTGCAGCGAAAGAATTGTACGCTAACGATTTTCGTATAATATTAACCTTGCGGCAAATGCGAAAGAACCCCTTTGGGGCATGAAATTTTCTGTCTGCGCAGAAAGGGAGATCAATTAACCTGCGTCCGAAGGGTATTTTGCAAATCCACAACAGCGAATTACTTTTATTGAAAAAAGCGCTTCGCAGGAAGCGCTTTTTCTGTCTGCCGGGGACAAAAAAGGATGCCGTTTCGAGTGCGCGCCGAACCTCAAGCAAAAAAGCCCCGAACGCATACTGCATATCGGGGTTCTCGGCTGTGAGAGAGCGGGAAAAAGGTGCGTAAAGAGGGGGGTAAAACGAACTTTAGGTGTGTAGACACCCGTCTGACCGAGAGATTAACAAGCGCGATTTCACGCTTATTTTTTTGCAAAATTTCTTGCACAGTCGCGATCTTCAAAATGAATTGCGCCTGTTTCTTGACACGGAGGCTGTAAACCGTTATAATATACATATACCCCTAATGGTATGGAGGTTGTGTGTATGAAACAATGTATGGATGCAGAAAATCTTCACCGCAGATTAAAGAAAATTATCGGTCAGATTCAAGCAATCGATCGAATGATTGACGAGGATGTGCCGTGTGAGGATATTCTTTCCCAGTTGAACGCCGCAAAATCTGCACTTCATGGCTGCGGAAAGGTAGTCTTGGAAGGGCATATCAAGCATTGCGTCCGTGACGGTATCGAACATGGAGACGCAGATAAAACCATCGAGCAGTTTACAAAAGCTGTCGAACGCTTTTCAAACATGGGCTGATTAGGAGAGAGTAGCTGTTTAAGGGCAGCCCTCATAAAACAGCATAAGAATGTTTTCGGGAAACGGCATAGCTTCGGCTATGCCGTTTCACCGTTTTGCAGGCTATTCAGCAAGGACGCGGGGAGTATTCCCACAAGGTCATAGGAAATGTCAATCTGCTGTTCCCTATGCCCCTTTGACTTATCCGGCGCATGAACATACACCGCCTTTACCATGTCATTCAGCACAGCGGGCGTTAATTCGTCCAAGTCAAGATATTTCCGTATTTTGCTGATGAACCTGTCAATGTTTTCGGATTGTTCTTCCTGTTGGGTAATTTCTTCATTCAATCGCAACAGCTTTTCCCGCAGTTCTTCCTGCTCCTGTTCGTAATCGTCAGAGAGCATTTGAAATCTGCTGTCAGATAATTTTCCGTTGGCGTTATCCTCGTAAATACGCTTGAATAACCGGTCAAGTTCTTCTATCCGTCGTTCCGCTTGCGTCAGTTGCCGCCGCTTCGCCGCCAGTTCCTTTTTCGCTTCGGCTTTCTGCTTCGCGCCCATAGCTTTTCGGAATTGTTCTTCGTGGTTAGCGACACAGGCAATCGTCAATCTCATGTGGGCGAGTACGCCCTGTTCCAAAACAACGGCGCGGATAAAATGAGTAGGGCAAACCTCTTTCCCTTTCAATCTGGAAGTGGAACATACGAAATGGTCTTGCCTTGCGTCAAAGTTCCTGCTTGTGCAGTAATACAGCTTTTCGCCGCAGTCGGAACAGCGCACAATGCCGGAGAACATATTAGTCTTTCCTGTCCTCGTCGGGCGGCGTTTGTTCTTCCGTAATTCCTGCACCCGCGCCCATGTGTCAGCGTCAATGATTGCTTCATGGGTATTCTCAAACACAAGCCATTTTCCCTCTGGATTGTAACAGGTTTTCTTGCTTTTGTAGGACTGCTTGTATGTCTTAAAGTTTACCGTATGCCCCTGATATTCTGGACGCTCCAAAATACCTGCTATTGTTTTGTTGTCCCAATCATAAAGATTGTCTGGTGGCGCGTTCCTCGTTGCCCTGCCTGTCTGCTGAAAATGGATTGTTGGTGTTATGACTTTATCTGCTTTTAGAATACGGGCAATCTGCGACGGCCCGTAACCGTCCAGACAAAGGACGAATATCCGCTTGACTACCTCGGCGGCTTCTCCGTCCACAATCCACCGCTTCTTGTTGTCCGGGTCTTTCATGTAGCCATAGGGCGGATTTGTGCAGAGGTGTTCTCCTGCTTCTCCCTTTGACTTCATCACAGCGCGGATTTTTTTGCTTGTGTCCTTTGCGTACCACTCATTGATAATATTCAAAAAAGGGGTAAAGTCGCTGTCCTGCTGGTTTGCGCTGTCTATGCCGTTGTTGATAGCGATAAACCGCACACCTTTTTCCACGAATAAGACTTCTGTATAAAAGCCCACTTTCAGATAATCACGACCAAGGCGCGACATATCCTTGACAATCAACGTCGCTACTTCTCCATTTTCAATCCGTTCCAGAAGTTCGCTCCAACTCGGACGGTTGAAGTTCGTACCGGAATAACCATCGTCGACAAAAAACAAGGTATTTGAGAAATGATTTTCCTTTGCATATTTACTTAATATCGCCTTTTGATTTACACGCCCTGTAATTCGTCGTCGCGGGATAAGCGGCAATAGAGGGCGGTAATTTTGTCAGACTGCCTTAACATAGTTTCTGCTCCTTTCATCGGCGGGCAGTCTGCCAATACAGGATTGCTTGCCTCTATTCTATCGGCTCCGGCATTTTTAATCAACATCTTTTTTGCCCTGTTCCTGCTCCATAAGGCGTAAAACCTTATGGGGCAGGCTCCTTTCTCCGTCATAGCTACCCGTAAACCGATAGAGCGTCCTGCCGGATTTTATTGTTACTTCATGCATCGGCATCTCTTGAAACAACGGATTTTTCACCACAATATGCCCGTTTTTAATTTCTCGTTTCCTTTCCATTCCTTTCCCGTCCTTTCGTAGTTCGATAAAAGAAAAGTTTCTCAGCAAGCATAGGAAAGGGGTACCCTTTCCGTAAATCTGCCCGTCTGTGCCCTACGGCTTGCCGGATAGATTTTGCTTGTTGGGAAATCTCCCAAACCCTCTGATTTTCTTTTCGATACCTACTACGCTGTGCAGGGCGATTTTGCCAAACTTCCGCAAAAGAAAAGCGCTGCAATCCAAAAAAAGATTACAACGCTTCCTAAATCCTATTCAGTTTTAAGCCGAACATTCCTATTCGCCCTCTTTTTCGACTTCTGCAATCTTTTTCGCCGTTGCGGTCACAATCCGTATGCCTGTATCGCTCATTTCAGCAAGGAGCGCGTCCTTTATCGCTTGCCCTAAAGCCTTGAAGTCGTATTTTTCTACTGGTCTTTTTGCCATATTCATTCACCCTGTTACATTTTACTGTTCCTCTTTTCTATTGGATATGTCTACACAGTTCTTAG
>ERZ1673730.1715-NODE-1715-length-13636-cov-4.593329_pt1 | contig 13636 bp, 15 predicted proteins | sample MGYA00580200_ERZ1673730 | MGnify/ENA primary metagenome ERZ1673730 (study PRJEB41218, sample SAMN15661761) | gut metagenome | host: Homo sapiens | place: Canada: London | collected 2015-08-20/2019-03-30 | study: EMG produced TPA metagenomics assembly of...
CAGAACAACTATTAATATCAGGATGCAATCATTTCTTACTCGTTTCATATCTCCTATCTTACCATGATCGAACATACGTTTCAAGTTGTTTTCAAAAGAAATTATGCTATCATAAAAAAGAATAATCAGAAAGGACGATCATTTATGAAATTAATATTTATCCGGCACGGCGAACCGGACTATTCGATTGATTCTTTAACAGAAAAAGGCTGGAGAGAGGCAGAGCTTCTGGCAAAAAGAGCCACTAAATGGCCGGTTACCCAGTTTTACGTCTCTCCATTAGGCAGGGCAAAGGATACCGCATCCTGTACATTAATGGCCGTGAACAGGGAAGCCATTACTCTGGAATGGCTTCGTGAGTTTTCCTATCCGATTGATGACCCTGCTACCGGTCGTCACGGTGTGCCATGGGATTTTACACCCGGAACCTGGACGAAAGAACCACAGATGTTTTCCGTTGAAGACTGGGTAAATACCAGCTTTCTTACTCAGAACCCAAAAATTGCAACGGAATACCCGAATGTCTGCCAGAAATTTGATGAGCTGCTTGCTTCCTATGGCTATACGCGTGATGACAAGTTCTACCGGGTAAAGGAGGAACGTTTTATCAGCTCTACCGTAAACAAAGACGGAACCATCCGGAACAACCATCTGCCCGATGAGGAGCATCCCGAACCCACCCTTGTTTTTTTCTGTCATTTGGGTGTAATCTGTATCATTTTGTCACACCTGTTAAACATTCCTTTTCCGTTGCTGGCACATGGATTTTTCCTGCCAACCTCCTCTCTTACGGTTTTATCTACGGAAGAACGCTGGAGCAATGAAGCTTATTTCCGCGTACAGGTCATGGGCGATTCCAATCACCTGCTGCAGAACGGAGAACTGATTTCCCCGGCAGGCTCCTTTTCCAATCCTTTTCAGTATTAAAACCAATTAGTTAAAGTCAGGAAAAGGATAAGCTTACAAAAGTCAGACATGAATGATATATTAACAGAATTCTGAATATATCGGTCTCATGTCTGACTTTTTGTCTTCTTTCAAAAATTATTTTTCTTAATTATTCCACATGAAAGTTATTGCAAAATATAATCAGCTGCATCTACTACTCGGCACTATCCTCTGTGGCATCACCAGCAGCTTCATCGGCTGTCGTATCTTCTGCAGTATCACCTGTTGCCCCATCCGTTGCGGCTGTGTCTTCAGCAGTATCTCCTGCTGATGTATCTTCCGTGGTCGTTTCCGGTATGGTCAGGTATTTGAGGTCACCCTTTACATCAACAACCTCGTATCTGTCTGCTACTTCCTGAAGCTGTGCGCTTACAGTCTGAGATGCCAGTGAAGAAGAAATGTTTTCATCATTTGCCTCGTCATAGAACTTCTTCACGAACTGAACCACATAAACATTGGAGGTGGAGTCATCGGTAAATACCTGAATATCACCCTCTGCTCTTGCATCATCAAAAAGCCATGCTGCAGCACTGGATGGAACGGCACTATACTTAGCACCCTCGGTTAATTCAAAGCCATCCACGGTATCTCCGTTTTCAATCTGTGCAAGCACATCCTCTGCCTGCTTCTGACGGTCTTCCAGATCCTTTGCCTTTTCCTCATCGGTTGCATCTTCCTCAAATTCCGGTGTTTCAAAGGCGATGCTCTTATAATCCACCTGATCGTAAGCATTCCGGTTCTCATCATAATAAGTCTTTACTTCTTCAGTGGTTGGTGCATTATCTGCAACCAGCTGTTCATAGTAAGCAGATGCAATATATCCATTCTTAATGAAAGCTTCTACATTAGAAGCAGTTGCATAAGGTCCGAAATAATTCCTGTAATAATCACTTAAGCTTACTCCTGCATTATCTGCAGCTTCCTGAATGCTTGCTACATAAGCATCATAATCCTCTGCTGCATCATAAGTAAAACCATTCTTCTGTGCTTCATCAAGCAGAGCAAAAATCGGCTTGATCTGTTCATCGACCGTCATCTGGTCAAAATAATCCTTCCAGGTTTTGGTCTCATCATACTGTTGTTTGTCAAAGTCTACGGAAGTATCCAGTCCCAGATAGGAAATGAAAGATCCATAGGTATTGATGTAATTATTCACTGCCGAATAGTAATAATAATCATATTCCAGTTCGCTCAGCTCATGATCACCGATCTTTACATATGTGCCATTTAAGGCCTGCTGTTTCTTAACCACATTGCTGATAATTGGAGCAGCAATTGCCACAACAACAGCTGCACATAGAATTACGCCGATAATCTTCATGATCTTTAACTGACGTTCTTCCTTTTTCTTTTCCATGGCACGTTCTGCCATCTTGCGGTCGTATTTGGTCTTATACTCCTGTTGATTTGTTCCCTGTGTCATTTTCTGATACACACCTTTCTTTTCAATGTTCGTAACTGTTTTGTACAGTTCCCGCTGTTCTTGATGAACTATCTTGCATTAATATAATTTACAAGTCCCTCAGCGTCAATGATTTTCTGCATAAAAGGTGGGAACGCCTGCCCCTTGAATTCCGTACCTTTTGTGAGGTTTTTGATAATTCCGGAATCAAAATCCACCAAAACCTCATCACCTGCATCAATTCCCTTCGATGCTTCGGCACATTCAATAATCGGAAGTCCGATATTGATTGCATTCCGGTAAAAAATACGTGCAAAGGTTTCGGCGATGACACAGCTTACTCCTGCAGCCTTAATGGCAATCGGTGCATGCTCTCTGGATGAGCCGCATCCGAAGTTCTTTTCAGCAACAATAATGTCACCTTTCTTAACCTTATTTACAAAATCCTTATCAATATCTTCCATACAATGGGTAGCAAGTTCTGCCGGATCCGAAGAATTCAGATATCTGGCAGGAATGATTACATCTGTATCTACGTTGTCACCATATTTAAAAACAATACCCTGTGCTGCTTTCATAATCCCTATCCTTTCCTGATTCTTATTCACACGGACATGAAATCATGCCGGTAAGCGCACTTGCTGCTGCAACAGCAGGACTTGCCAGATAAACTTCAGATTCCACATGTCCCATACGTCCGACAAAGTTTCGGTTCGTCGTAGAAACACAACGCTCTCCGGCAGCCAGAACACCCATGTAACCGCCAAGACACGGTCCGCAGGTCGGTGTACTTACCACTGCTCCGGCCTCCACGAAGATTTTCAAAAGACCTTCTTCCATACACTGTAAATAAATTGCCTGTGTAGCCGGAATAATAATACAGCGGACACCATCCGCAACATGTTTGCCTTTGAGAATTTCGGCTGCAGTTCTCATATCATCCATTCTTCCGTTTGTACAGGAACCGATCACTACCTGATCAATCCTGACATCCCCGGTAATTTCATCTATGGTCTTCGTATTCTCAGGCAGGTGAGGAAAAGCAATCGTCGGTCGAAGAGTACTTAAGTCAATGGTATACTCTTCATCATAAACCGCATCCTCGTCCGCTTCATAGATCTTATATTCTCTGTTGGAATGCTCCTTCATATAAGCAATGGCCAGATCATCTACCGGGAAAATACCGTTCTTGCCACCGGCTTCAATTGCCATGTTCGCAATGGTAAAGCGGTCATCCATTGTAAGGTTCTGAATGCCGTCCCCGGTAAATTCCATGGACTTATATAATGCACCATCCACACCGATCATACCAATAATATGTAAAATCACATCCTTACCGCTTACCCATTTGGAAGGCTTGCCGGTAAGCACGAAGCGGATCGCACCGGGCACCTTAAACCACGCCTTGCCGGTAGCCATTCCGGCTGCCATATCAGTACTTCCGACACCGGTAGAAAATGCACCAAGTGCTCCATAAGTACAGGTGTGGGAGTCTGCTCCGATAATCACATCTCCGGCTACGGTAAGTCCTTTTTCCGGAAGGAGTGCATGTTCAATTCCCATCTGTCCCACTTCGAAGTAATTCGTAATCTCGTTTTTACGCGCAAATTCCCGTACGCATTTACAATGCTCTGCAGATTTCATATCCTTATTCGGCACAAAATGATCCGGAACCAGTGCTATCTTATTCTTATCAAAAACGCCATCCACGTTCATTTTGCTCATTTCTTTAATCGCAACCGGACTGGTAATATCGTTACCAAGTACCAGATCCAGATCAGCTTCGATGAGCTGTCCTGCTTCTACACAATCCAATCCTGCATGTGCAGCAAGGATCTTCTGTGTCATCGTCATTCCCATGATCCATACCTCCTAAACAATCTATTACATAGAATACCACATTCTTTCCGTTTTGAAAAATGAAAATTTAGTGAATTCTCTTTTATGTATGTAAACACAACAACACCCGGGGATTTCTCTCCGGGTGCGTATTTCTTTGTTTGAAGCAATTAGTTGTTGATCAGCTTATCGTTCTCATTGTTCCAGCTATACAGCTTACGGATTTCCTTACCAATCTGCTCTGAAGGATGTTCAGCAGCAAGCTTTCTCATTGCCTTGAAGTGAGCCTGTCCACCTGCAGCAGACATATCTAACAGGAAGTCTTTCGCAAAAGTACCATCCTGAATATCCTTAAGGATCTTCTTCATGGTCTTCTTGGTTTCGTCAGTGATAATTTTAGGACCTGTGATGTAATCACCATATTCAGCGGTGTTGGAAATGGAATATCTCATTCCTTCAAAACCGGACTGATAAATCAGGTCTACAATCAGCTTCATTTCATGGATACATTCGAAGTATGCATTTCTCGGATCATAACCAGCTTCGCAAAGTGTTTCGAAACCGGCCTGCATTAATGCACATACACCACCGCAGAGAACAGCCTGCTCACCAAAGAGGTCTGTTTCGGTTTCGGTACGGAATGTGGTTTCCAGAACACCTGCTCTTGCTCCACCGATAGCAAGTGCATAAGCAAGTGCCATATCAAGTGCCTTACCGGTAGCATCCTGATGTACAGCAACCAGACAGGGAACACCCTTTCCAGCCTGATACTCGCTGCGGACAGTATGTCCAGGTCCCTTAGGTGCGATCATGGTAACGTCTACGAACTTAGGCGGTACAATCTGGTTGAAGTGGATGTTGAAGCCGTGTGCAAACATCAGCATATTACCTTCTTCCAGATTCGGTTCGATATCTTTCTTGTACATAGCAGCCTGTAATTCATCATTAATAAGGATCATGATAATATCTGCTTTTTTAGCAGCTTCTGCTGCTGTATATACTTCAAATCCCTGTGCTTCTGCCTTTGCCCAGGATTTGGAGCCTTCATAAAGACCAATAATGACATGGCATCCTGATTCCTTTGCGTTTAATGCATGTGCATGTCCCTGACTGCCATAGCCGATAATCGCAATTGTTTTTCCTTCCAGTAAAGAGAGATTACAATCTTCCTGATAATAAATATTTGCCATTTCAATGACTCCTTTCGCTGAGGTTTCTCCTCTAAATTTATACCAAATCTGCAATGCAGAATTTTGGTTCTTTTGTTAATTCAGGTAGGTAACGTTCCCTGATCCTCTGCCAAGACCTGCAATACCTGTTCTTGCAAGCTCTAAGATCTCATAGCCGCTTAACAGATTTAAAAAAGCATCAATCTTCGCCTGACCACCGGTCATTTCAATAATCAGACTGTCAACTGCAACGTCAATGATGTTGCCACGGAATGTATTCGTCAATAAAATCACTCCCTGACGCTGCTCTTCGTTCGCTCTTACCTTAATCAAGGCAAGCTCCCGGTAAACACTGATTTCCGGCTCCAATTCCTTAACGTCACGTACATCTTCAAGCTTTCCTACCTGCTTCTCAATCTGGGCAAGTGTTTCTGCATCACCGGAAGCCACAATCGTAATTCTGGTAATCCGTGCATCCGCGGTTACACCTGCGGTAATACTTTCAATATTATATCCTCTTCGGGAAAACAAACCGGAAATCCGGCTTAAAACACCCGAAGTATTATCTACTAATAACTGAAATACTTTCTTTTGCATGGGATCCTCCTGTTTCGAGATCCTTAATCGGATTTCTTTTGATTAATGCTAGTACAGATTCTACTACGTTGATGTGCAAAAGTCAACGGCAACTAATCTGTTTCTTTACATTTTTGTAAAGCCAGGGTTCCGGTACGTGCGACCTCTACAATGCTGATTCCTTTAAACATTTCCATAAAGGTTTCAATCTTTTCGGTGGTATCACACATCTGGATCATCATCGTATGTGGGGAAAAGTCTACAATATTGGCATTATCAGTAATCTCACACATTTCTATGATATCACGGCGGTTGGATTTATTGTATTTCACCTTCATCAGGAGAAGTTCCCTGGAAATACTGCTTCCTTCATCAAAAGTCTTTACTTTAATTACATCGAGCTTCTTGTTTAACTGCTTCTCAATCTGTTCGATGGTTCGCTTGTCTCCGCTGCTGACAATCGTCATGCAGGAAACGTCCCGGTCCTGCGTTTCACCAACTGCAAGTGAATCAATGTTAAAGCATCTTCGGGAAAAAAGACCTGCAACCTTACACAGAACACCGGAATGGTTTTCAACTAAAACGGAATATATTCTTTTCATCTGCGCATCTCCTTTCCTACTTTACCAGATCCATGGGATCAATCAGACATTCCAATAATACGGATTCATCCTTACTTAAGAACTCTCCAATCATCTGTTCTGCATGATCCATGTTCTCCAAACGTAAATACTTCATGCCAAAGGCAGGCGCTAACAGCTCAAGATCCGGGCTTCCGCTTAAGTCAACAACCGAATAATGATCCTGATAGGTGTAATGCTGATATTCTCTGACCATTCCAAGGTAATTGTTCTTTAATACAATGATCTTGACCGGTACCTGATACTGCCGCATGGTGGCAAGCTCCATCATCGACATCTGAAAGGAGCCGTCACCGCAGACGGCAATAACCTGACGCTTCTTATCGGCAAGCTTTGCTCCCAGCGCCGCCGGAATGGAATAGCCCATCGTACCCATACCACCGGAGGTTAAGAACTGCCCCTTCTTTACAACATGATAGCCGCAGGACCAGATCTGGTTCTGACCGACATCCGCCACATAAACAGCATCCTCATCCATGGCCCGGCTTAACAGTTCAATAAACTTTGCAGGATCCACATAAGCCGGATTCGGATTCCGCTTCGGAACCATGGATACACGGTAATCGTTTAAAGTATCCAGCCAGTCCTTATGCTCCACATGGAGCTCCTGGGAAAGCAGATCCTTAAAAATATGCTTTGCATCACCGACAAGCGGGATTCCGGGACCTACATTCTTGCCAATTTCAGCCGGATCCACATCAATATGAATCAATACCTTATTCTCTGTAATCAGATCCGGCTGACTGATCGCACGGTCTGCCACGCGGGCGCCTACCATGATAATCAGGTCTGCCTCATTCATTGCACGGTTGGCACACGGTTTCCCGTTATTTCCGACCATTCCGTAATAAAGCGGATGTTCTGTCGGCATCACACCAATTCCCATCATTGTGGAAACAACCGGAATGTCATGCTTCATGGCAAATTCCTGTAATTCTTCCTTGGCATCTGCCAGCAGGACTCCGCCTCCTGCACAGATAATCGGACGTTTGCAATCCTCCAGTTCATGAATCACTTTTTTGATCTGTACCATATTGCCTTTCACGGTCGGCTTATAGGTCCGCATGGACACACTTTCCGGATAGGCAAACTTCTTAAGCTCTGCATTCTGGACATCAATCGGAATATCAATCAGTACAGGCCCCTTTCTTCCGGTGTTTGCAATATAAAAGGCTTCCTTCATAATTCTGGGAATATCAGAAACCTTCTTAACCAGATAGCTGTATTTGACAAAGGATTCTACTGCACCGGTAATGTCTGCCTCCTGAAATACATCGCTTCCCAATAAAGAAGAATTCACCTGGCCGGTAATGCATACTAACGGAATGCTGTCTGCAAACGCCGTAGCAACACCGGTGATCAGATTCGTTGCTCCCGGTCCTGAGGTCACGGCACAGACACCGACCTTTCCTGTGACACGTGCCAGACCGCTCGCCGCATGGGCTGCGTTCTGTTCGGTACGAATTAAGATGGTCTGGATACCGGAATCCAGAATACTATTATAAAAAGGACAAATGGCAACGCCCGGATAACCGAAAACGTATTTTACCCCTTCTTCTTCTAAACACTTAACAATTGCATCTGCTCCTATCATTGTTTTCCCTTCCTGTCTTTATGTTTCTGTCTTTTCTGTCAGTAAAGCACTTTTATCTTCTGCTGCTTTCATGAATTGGCTGTTAGTATCTAAAAGACCTTAAAAAACTTAGCAAGTGGTTCCACAACATCACCAAGATTCTTAATGGATTTATTTAATCCCTCAAAGTCGATGGAATCCATTTTTTTAACCACACCCTGCAAAGCCGTTGAATTATCTTCAATAAACGTATCCAGCTGATCCCCCACCGAAGTAATGCTGTCACTCATGGTCTTCACACTGGCAATCGTTTCATCAAGTACCTCCAGACGGTCATTCACTTCTCCGAGCAATGCGTTCGCATTACCAAGCAGATGGTTTGCCCTCGGAACAACTGAAAAGAGACTGATTACAATCGCAGCAGCCATCACCCCCACAAAGCAGGTGGAAAGTCTTGTGTAAAACAACTGCTTCTTCGCCGTCTTTAACAGCTCCTGTGCTATCCCTTCGGAAGTATTGAGTTCTTCTTTGGAATCCTCCGGTTCCGTATCCTTCTGTAATTCTTCCATGTTTTCCTCCCAAAACGGATTTTTATAAAATTGTATTGATTTTTATACATTGCTTATATGCTATCACAAAATTTCTAAAAATACTATCTTTTCTTGATTTCATTTCTTAACTATGTTAACTTATTTTTAGATTATAACAAAAGGATCATACCTTAGAGAGAGGCTCTTATGATATTCATTCACAATTTTCATAAATTCCCCGGAAAGCGTTTCCTGTTTCCGGTACTGCTTCTGACACTTGTTCTTACCGGATGCGGTAAGGATAAATCGGTTGAGGCTTACCGTGCAAACATGACGCAGTTTTTTGAAAATATACAGACCATCAACGATGCGATCAATCAGCTGGATCCAAACGATGAAAATGTCGGGGATCAACTGCTTCCGCTTCTTGACAGTCTGGATAAATCGTTTTCCCAGATGGCTTCCCTGGAGGTGCCTGACGGCTTTCCGGGTGTTGCCGATCTGGCAGCAGACGCAAGCAAATATATGACAGAAGCTGTTTCCTGTTATCATCAGGCCTACAGCGGTGAGGAGTACGATAAAACCTCTGCTGATATTGCTTATCAGAATTATCAGTTTGCGAATAAACGTCTTCAGTATATTGTACAGATTCTTCATGGGGATATTCCGGAGGAAATCTTCACTTATGACGAGGATGATTCCACCGGCAGCACCGATTCTTCTGCTGATGATTTTACGGAGGATGATACTTCAACGGATTCTGCGGAAGATGCTTATGAGGATTCTGAAGATTCTTCCGAAGAGGATGAATTTGCTTATGGAGATGTTCCCGGTACCTCCACAGAAGACTCTGCAGAAGCTTCCGATGAAGAAACGGTTGAGTAACCGGAACAAATATGATACTGTAGTGATTCAGCATAGTTGAAAAGATTGTAACTATTCAGTACAGGTCGAAGCATTTACTGCCAAGACCGTAAGATAATGATTCAGTAATGCAAAAGATTCTAAAAAACAGAAAAGTTCGAATACAAAGCTTCCCGCTCTGTATCCGAACTTTTTATTTTACGTTCTGTTCCTCTCTGATGCTTCATGGAACTTTATCCATGTTCCTTTTACTGTTCGATATTCAGGTCTTACCAGATAAATCCTGTTACTCCGAGCTCATCATACAAATCCATGATCTGGCTTTGCAGCGCCGGATTGTTTGGAAGAATTGCATAGGCATAAACCAGAAGATATACAGCAATTAAAAATCCGATAATGCCAACAATCAGGGATGCAATTGCCATTCCCTTATTGCCCTTATGCTGAACCAATGCAATGATGGCAAGTACAATTGATGCAATTGCCAGAATCAGTGCAAATACATCCAGGCAGCAGCAAACAATCGATAAAATGGACAAAATCAGGGAAGTAATGGTCATCCAGTTACCATTCTTCTTTTGCGGCTCCTGCGGTACAGCATTATAAGCCGGCTGTTGATAGATGTTCTGCTGTGCAGGCTGCTGGTACATATTCTGCTGAAGCGGCTGCTGATATGCATTTTGCTGAAACGGCTGCTGATACGCATTTTGCTGAGTCCCGGTCTGCTCCGTCTGTCCGGAGAATGCGCCCTCCGGTCTCCCAGTGTCTGCCGGGCGTTCTTCAAAGGCAGGCTGTACCTGCGGCTCATGCGCCGGCACTTCTGTTACCGGCGGCTCTGCTACAGGAGGTACAACCGTTGCAGCCGGTTCTTCCACTACGGGCGTCACTACTGCAGGTGCTTCTTCCAATCTGGTTCCACATCCTTCACAGAATAAAGAAGTATCCTTATTCTGCGTTCCACAATTTTTACATACTTTCATCCTTGTTCTCCTTATATAATATTATGATATGAGGTAACTATTCAGAGCCATGCAAATTATGTAACAGTTTTACGAATGGGGTGCTGAATAGTTACGATATGAGTATCAAAAATAAATTTTGCAAATTTTCTTAATCTGTTCTTCCTGTGTTCTTGTCTTATTTTGTTAAACACTCAGTGACCTTTCCATTTTAAGTAAATCAGAAACAGCTTTACGAACCATTGGAGCAGTACTATGCCAATAAATACATAGGCATAGATCTGTACCGGTATTTCTTTACGGTAAGTTACTTTGTTATGTCTGAATCGCCGGTAAAGATACAATATTATAAAATGCAGATAACATACGGCAAGTGTAAGTACCGCCGGATGATAACAGAGGCTTAAAAATAACTCGCCCCGGAAAAACAGGATGAAAGCCCTTGTTCCACCGCAGCCCGGACACGGAAGTCCCGTATTTAACCGGAAAGTACACCTCGTAAGCTCTTTCGTATAATGGTATCCCCATCGTGAAAACCAGATTCCAAACAGAATTCCCGGCAGAGTAACCACCATGGCGAGATAAAAAAATAAATCATCGGCTCTTCTTATTGTTATCTTCTTCATGAAAAGTTGTAGTACACTCCAAAATCATCCATAAGATCATCAAGCTCATCCATATTACCGATATTATATTCTTCCCCAAGAATTCCTGTCATCAAACCTCTCGTAAAGGATGCCGGTAATGCAAATGCAAAAATCATTCCAACCAATGCAATGCCTCCGCAGACAAGTCCGGTAATTGCCATACCCTTTCCATCAAAGGCTTTCACCAGTGCAATAATACCAAGAACGATTGATGCTATCGCAAGCAATACATTGGGACCCCCACAACAGCTTCCACAACAGGCAAACGGGCAGCAAAGCAAAGAAAGAATACCACAGACCAGTGACGCAATAGCTACACCAATATAGCCGCCTTCTTTCTTAGGTTCCTCAGGAACCGAATAATAAGTCTGTGCGGACTGTGCAGGCTGGGTTGTATAGGTATAGGTACTTTGTGTATTATTGGAAACCACATCACCGGTTAAGGATTCTGTATTTGGATTCTGATCCTGAACAGGCATTTCAAGTTTCGTTCCGCAGCTTACACAGAAATGCGCGCCGGCTTCATTCTCTGCGCCACAGGAAGTACAATAAATTTTTTCGTTCATTTCATATCTCCTCTCTCGAATAACACTTTTATTATAACTGGTAATTTCAGAAATTACAATGTACAAACGTCCTATAAAAATATCATGAAAATAAAAAGAAGCAGTCTGTAGAAAATAATTCTGCAAACTGCTCCTGTTGTTATTCTGTATTTGTTTCGGTAAATGAATTAGAACTTACCAGCCTTGGCAGCTTCTTCGATGGAAACAGCTACTGCTACGGTCATACCAACCATCGGGTTGTTACCTGCACCAATCAGACCCATCATTTCTACGTGAGCCGGAACGGAAGAAGAACCTGCGAACTGTGCATCGGAATGCATACGTCCCATGGTATCGGTCATACCGTAGGAAGCAGGACCTGCAGCCATGTTGTCCGGATGAAGGGTACGGCCTGTACCACCACCGGATGCTACGGAGAAGTATTTCTTACCCTGTTCAATACATTCCTTCTTGTAGGTACCAGCTACAGGATGCTGGAATCTGGTCGGATTGGTGGAGTTACCGGTAATGGAAACGTCAACACCTTCCTTGTGCATGATTGCTACACCTTCGCAGACATCGTTTGCGCCATAGCAGTTAACCTTTGCACGAAGTCCTTCAGAATAAGACTTACGGAATACTTCCTTAACGGTATTGGTGTAAGGATCATATTCAGTTTCAACAAAAGTAAATCCGTTAATTCTTGCAATGATCTGTGCTGCGTCTTTTCCAAGACCATTTAAGATAACACGTAACGGTTTCTGACGAACCTTGTTAGCCTTCTCTGCAATACCGATTGCTCCTTCGGCTGCTGCGAAGGATTCATGTCCTGCAAGGAATGCGAAACATTCAGTATCTTCTTCAAGGAGCATCTTACCTAAGTTACCATGTCCTAAACCTACCTTACGGGTATCTGCAACAGATCCCGGAATACAGAATGCCTGAAGACCTCCACCGATTGCTGCAGCAGCTTCGGAAGCCTTCTTGCATCCCTTCTTGATTGCGATTGCTGCACCGGTAATGTAAGCCCAGCATGCATTTTCAAAACAAATCGGCTGAATGCCTTTAACCATTGCGTATACATCAAGACCTGCGTCTTTTGTAATCTTTTCTGCTTCTTCAAGAGAAGCGATTCCATAGCTATTTAATACGGAATTGATTTTGTCAATTCGTCTTTCATATGATTCAAATAAAGCCATTCTAATATCCTCCTCTTTACTTATTTCACTTCTTCATCTGTTCTGGGGTCAATAATCTTAACAGCATCTGCAACACGTCCGTACTGTCCGCTTGCCTTTTCATAAGCTGTTGTCGGGTCATCACCCTTCTTGATGAAGTCGGTCATCTTGCCAAGGCTTACGAACTTGTAACCAATAATCTGGTTATCTGCATCCAGTGCGATACCGGTTACATATCCTTCTGCCATTTCCAGATAACGGGGACCTTTCTTTAAGGTTCCGTACATTGTACCAACCTGGCTTCTTAAACCTTTACCTAAATCTTCAAGACCGGCTCCGATCGGAAGACCATCTTCAGAGAATGCACTCTGGGTTCTGCCGTAAGCGATCTGTAAGAATAATTCTCTCATAGCAGTGTTGATTGCATCACATACAAGGTCTGTATTTAATGCTTCAAGAATGGTTCTGCCGGGAAGAATTTCAGCAGCCATAGCTGCAGAATGAGTCATACCGGAGCATCCAATGGTCTCAACGAGAGCTTCCTGAATGACACCTTCCTTAACATTTAAGGTAAGCTTGCAGGCACCCTGCTGAGGAGCACACCAGCCTACACCATGTGTAAGACCGGATATGTCTTTAACTTCTTTGGCTTTAACCCATTTTGCTTCTTCAGGGATAGGCGCACACCCATGGTTAACACCCTGAGCAACAGTACACATTTCTTCAACTTCTTTTGAATAAATCATGTGAAAACTCCTTTCAATA
>ERZ1673730.1718-NODE-1718-length-13611-cov-4.485468_pt1 | contig 13611 bp, 16 predicted proteins | sample MGYA00580200_ERZ1673730 | MGnify/ENA primary metagenome ERZ1673730 (study PRJEB41218, sample SAMN15661761) | gut metagenome | host: Homo sapiens | place: Canada: London | collected 2015-08-20/2019-03-30 | study: EMG produced TPA metagenomics assembly of...
CCTGCTCCAGCACCAGGCAGGCGATGGCCTCCCCCAGGCCCACGGTCAGGGCGTTGAGCCTATAGGCCGGCCAGAAGGCGGCGGAAGTGCCTGCCGTCTCATAGGCCAGCACGGCCCCCACCAGCACCATGTTGCACACCACCGGCGGCAGGGCCGCGGTCCAGGGACTGCGGCACCGGGCGGTCAGCAGGGCGGCGATCAGGGTGGACAGTGATCCCACCACGATGTCCAGGGCCCCATAGGGGCTGAACAGGTTGGCGATCAGGCACCCCACCCCCAGGCCCCAGGCGGTTTCCGGGAACAGGAACGGCAGCAGGCACAGCGCCTCGGAGAATCGCACCTGGATGGGGCCGAAGGTCAGGCCGAACACCGCCCCCAGCAGGGACAGCGCGGCGTAGGCGGCCGCCGTCATGGCGGCCAGGGTCAGCTTTTGCGTGTTTTTGTGTTTCATGTGGTACCTCCCATGTTTTGTTTAGAGAACGGCCCCGCCGGGCCGAACGAACGCCTTGCGGCGCTTGGACAGGTCGGGTCCCTGTCGCCAGTAAGTATACCACATATCGTTGAAAATGGGAAGAGGGAAATGCCCCGGGACCCATAACAGGCCCCGGGGCATTTTTCAGCAGTAGGTCACCCGCAGACGGGGACAGCGGGTCCGCAGGTCCTCCAGCACCTGGCGCAGGGGTTCGGCATATGCCCGCAGGTCCGGCGGCAAGGCATCCAGGCCCCGAACCACGATGTGACGGTCATCCGTCACCCAGAACAGGTCCGTCAGACAGTCCCACATGGCATCCCAGTTTTCCCCGTAGTGGGCCGGGAAACCGAAGGCCCGCCGGATGGCGTCCTGCACCGTCCCCCAGTCCCGGCAGGACGTCAGGTCCAGAAGAATGCCGCCCTCCGGCATCGGTGTATAGGCGTGAGGATCCATATTTACGCCGCCGGGACGATGACCCGCAGGGCACCGGTGGTCAGGCCCTGGCTGTCGGTAAGGGCGATGTTGGCATCGCCCCGGTCATAGCACTGGGCCAGCACCAGCAGGCTCCCCTGGGGCAGCTGAGCCGCCGAGCCGTCGGGGTTCAGGCAGGGGACGCCTCCGTCTGCCGCCACGGCGGCCTCATACTCCGAGGCATGATAGGTCAGCTGATAGTACAGGGGCTGGCCGGTTTTCTGGCTGGTCCACAGGTCCGCGCTGTCCACGGCCTTCACGGTCTCGACAAACCGCTGCACCGACAGCATAGCCGCCACGGTTTCCGAATCCATAGGCAGGGGCCGGTGCTGGTCCTGGGCGGTGACGGTGAAGCCGCTGCCGCTGCGCTGGACGGATACATGTACATCGGCCCAACTGTTCAGAGAATACGTCTCCTCCTGGAGGGACCAGACCGTCATCTCCAGGGAGGTCAGGCTGCCGGTCTCGGAGTACCTGGCCCGCAGGGTCCGCAGGGCCATGCGGTTGTCGATGGCTCCCACGGCGGCATAGATCTTGTCCAGCAGGGCGTCATAGTCCGTGGGCCGCTGCTCCCGGGGGATGGCCACCCGGGTGCACTCGGACAGGTCCAGGGCCACCCGATAGCACTTCTCCGTGTCGGTGGTCAGGGGACAGTACACCGCCCCGTCGTCGATAAACCCGATGGAAAGCCCCGACAGCCCCGGCTCCGTGAGGGTCTGGCGCTGGGTGGGGTCCTTCAGGTCCACGGCCACCATGCTGCCGCCATGGACATAGTACAGCTTCCCGGCAATGATGGTCAGGGGCTGGGGATAGCTGCCCATCTCCGCCACCACCTCCTCCGTGCCGTCGTCGTGGCGATAGCTGACGGAATAGGTGGTTCCGTCGTCGGACAGGAAGAAGTTATCCACATTCCACTGCTCCTTCTTCCCGCAGCCGGGCAGCAGGGTCGCCAGCAGCATCAGGGCCAGAAGCCCCGCAGTCAGTCGTTTCATGTCAGTCCACCTTTCCCCGGGCCCGGAGGACGTCGTCTGCCGTAATGACAGTCAGATCCTCCCGGGTAACGTTTTCCATGGCGGCCAGGCGGTTGTTCTGGGCCACCAGAACGTGCTCAAACAGGTTGCGGACGCCCCGGGCGTTGCCGAAGCTGTCGTCCGCCGATTCCTCGGCGATATAGTCCCGGATCAGGGGCTGGGCCTCCTCCGTCAGCTGATAGCAGCCCTTTTTGCACTGCATCCGGAAGATCTCCACCATCTCGTCGGTGGTATAGTCGTCAAACAGCAGGAAGCGGTTGAACCGGGATTCCAGGCCGGGGTTGGAGTGGATGAACCGGTCCATCAGGTCCGTGTACCCCGCCACGATCACCACCAGGTCGTCCCGGTGGTCCTCCATGGCCTTGAGGATGGTGTCGATGGCCTCCTGGCCGAAGTCGTTTTCCGACCGGCCGTTCAGGGCGTAGGCCTCGTCGATGAACAGCACGCCGCCCATGGCCTTTTCGATGACCTTCTGGGTCTTGATAGCCGTCTGGCCCACATAGCCCGCCACCAGGCCGCTGCGGTCCACCTCCACCAGCTGGCCCCGGGACAGAATGTCCAGACTCCGGTAGATCCGGGCCATCATCCGGGCCATCATGGTCTTGCCGGTGCCGGGGTTGCCGGTGAACACCAGGTGCAGGGACATATCCGTGGTGGGCAGGTCGTGCTGCCGCCGCAGCTGATACACCGAGGCCATGTTGATGAGGTTATGGATCTCCTCCTTGACGGTTTGCAGACCGATGTAGCTGTCCAGCTCCGCCTGCAGGTCCTTCATGTCCTCCTTGGGCAGCGGCTCCGGGGCCTCCGTCTGCTGCTCCGGGCCGCCGGACTTCTTCTCCGGGGCCTTGTCGGGGGTCTTATCAGGGGTCTTGGGGACCGCCTTCTCCCCGGGCTTTTCCGCCGGGGACAGGGGCGTGCCCCAGAAATCGCTGTTGACGCTGCGCAGATTCCGCTCCGTCATGGAGCGGATCACGTCCAGCTGCTGGAGGATGATCTCGTCTTTCTTATCCATTTATCCGCTCTCCTTCAGTCTTATAACTTCACATGGCTGATGGCCCGCAGCAGCAGGGCCGACACGAAGCCCGTCAGGGCCCCGGTGAACAGGGACACCACCAGCAGAAACGGCAGATATCCCAACACGGCGGTGTTGCCCAGGGTAATTAGGGCCGCCGCCATCTGGCCGATGTTGTGGCCCGCCGCGCCGCCGATGGACACGCCGTATACCGACAAACCCGGCAGACGGGACAGCGCCAGCATCACCAGCATGGCCAGTGTTCCCCCCAGCAGGGAAAACAGCAGGGCCGAGGCGTTTCCGGCAAAGAGACTGCCCAGCAGGCACCGGGCCGCCAGGATGCACAGGGCCGGAAGCGGCCCCAGCTGATACAGGGCGAACACCGTGACGATGTTGGCCAGGCCCAGCTTCACCCCCGGCAGGGGAATGAACAGCGTCACGGGAAACAGGTTTTCCAGGGTGCTCAGGCCCAGGGCCAGGGCCGTCAGCACCGCGCACAGCGCCAATTGGCGGGTAGATATCTTCATGCCGCCCCTCCTATCCCAGCACCGCGTCGGGGCCGCCGCCACCACCGCCGGTAAGCTGCACCACCACCTGCTCCGGCAGGCAGACAATGCTCTGTCCCGCCCGGGTGATGGTGCCGGTGTGGACGCAGTCCTGGCCCGGGCAGTCGCTCTCCGCCACCCGGACGCCGTCTCTGTCCAGGAGGATGGTCAGGTGATAGTCTCCCTCCACGGTGACGGTCATCTCCTCTGTAAGGCGGTCCAGCTCCACGGTCTGTACCACCTGCCCCCGGTGGACAATGGCGGCAGTCAGCGGACCGGACCGGGCCAGGCCGCCGTAATACCACGCCGCCGTGAAAATGGCCAGGGCCGCCACAATGGCCGCCGCCAGTCCGTCCCACCAGGTGGGCCGGAGCTCAGGACTCGATGGACGCATACGCATAGCCGCTGCCCTCGGTTTCCGTCAGTTTATCCGCCAGGCCGGGGGTATACAGCACCTGCCCGTCCTTTGTGATGAGCACCATATCAAAGCCGCCGTTCTGCCGCCAGAAATCCTGGGCGGCCTCCCGGCCCATCACATAAAGAGCCGTGGAATAGGCGTCGGCCATGGTGCCGTTATCCGCCACAATGGTGACGGACAGCAGATCCCCCTGCACCGGCCAGCCGGTCTTGGGGTCCAGAATATGCTGATACACCGTTCCGTCGGGGCCGGTGAAATACCGCTGATAGCCGCCGGAGGTAACGGCGAAGGCGTCGCTCAGGGACAGCATTGCGGCATAGCCGTCCTGCTCCGGGTGCTGCACCGCCACGCTCCAGGCCTGGCCTCCGGGCTTTGTTCCCCGGGCGTACACGTTGCCCCCCAGGCTCACCAGGGCGCTGTCCACCCCGTATTGGGCGAAGATGTCCGCCAGCCGGTCGGAGGCGTAGCCCTTGGCGATGCCGCCCAGGTCCATGGCGCAGCCCGGATCCAGGGTGATATGGGTGCCGTCCGCCGTCACATGATCCACCCCCACCAGGGGAAGCAGGGCGTCGATCTCCGTCTGCTGCGGCACCCGGGGGCTGTCGGTGGTGATGCCCCAAAGGGTCACAAGCGGGGCAACGGTGGGGTCAAAGGCCCCGCCGGTGGCCTGACTGAGAGTCAGGGCGGCGGAGATCAGGTCCGCCGTCTCCTGGGACACATCGGCGCTGCCCTGGGCGTTCAGGGTATAGATTTCGCTTCCCTCCCGGGTCCGGGACAGGGCCCCGTCCAGGCGGTTTAGCTCCTGGCCGCAGGCGGCCAGGGCCTCCGAAGCCTTGTCTCCGTAGGCGGCCAGGGTCATATAGGTGTCCATGGCGAACAGGCTCAGCTGTTCCGGCTCCGATTGGACGCCGCAGCCGGAAAGGCACAGCAGAAGCGCCGCCAGCACGGCGCAGCATACACGCTTCATAGCTCCCGCCTGCCTTCCAGGGCACGCATCAGCGTGGCGTCGTCGGCAAATTCCAGGTGGCCGCCCACGGGGATGCCGTAGGCCAGGCGGGTGACCTTTACCCCGAAGGGCTTTAAGAGCCTTGCCAAGTACATGGCGGTGGTTTCCCCCTCGGTGTCGGGATTGGTAGCCATAATGACCTCATGAATGCCTCCCTTGGCCACCCGGTCCACCAGGGACTTGATCTGCAGATCGTCGGGGCCCACGTGGTTCATGGGGGACAGCACCCCGTGGAGCACATGGTACCGGCCGTTATACTCCCGGCTGCGCTCGATGGCCACCACGTCCCGGGGGTCCGCCACCACGCAGATGGTACTCTCGTCCCGCTTGGGCGAGGCGCAGATGGGGCACAGGCCCCCGCTAGTGAGGTTCTGGCACACGGGACACAGGGTCACGCTGCGCTTGGCCTCCAGAATGGCGTCGGCAAAGGCCCGGGCCTGGTCCTGGGGCAGGTTCAGCACATGAAAGGCCAGCCGCTGGGCGGACTTGGAGCCGATGCCCGGCAGCCGGGCAAACTGCTCCACCAGATTTTCAAGAGGGGCGGGAAAAAATTCCATAGTATCTTCCTTTTCAAGTGAAATCGGGCCGCATCAGCCCCGAAGCTCCCGGATGCGGGCGGGAATGTCCGCCGCCTTGTACACGGCGGACCCGGCCACCAGGACGTTTGCGCCGCTGGCCACGCAGATCTTGCAGGTAGCGGGGTCCACGCCGCCGTCCACCTCCAGCTCGCAGCCGGGGTTCATGGCGTCGATGTACCGGCGGATCTCCTGCACCTTGGGCATCATGTCGGCCATGAACCTCTGGCCGCCGAAGCCCGGCTCCACCGTCATCACCAGGATCATCTCCACCCGGTCGATAAAGGGCAGCACGGCACTGGCCGGGGTCCTGGGCTTCACCACCACGCCGGCCTTCTTGCCCTTGGCGTGGATTTTGTCGATGGCGGCCAGGATGTTCTCCTGGGTGTCGGCCTCCACATGGCAGGTGACGATGTCCGCCCCGGCGTCGCAGAAGCGCTCCACATAGCGCACCGGCTCCTGAATCATCAGATGCACGTCCAGGGGCAGGTCCGTCACCGGACGGATGCACTTCACCACCGGGATGCCGATGGAGATGTTGGGCACGAACAGGCCGTCCATCACGTCCACGTGGACGTAATCCGCGGTGGAGATGGCCTGAATGTCCCGGGCCAGATACGCAAAGTCCGCAGACAGGATAGAGGGGGAAATTTTGATCATGAGAATCGGTCCTTTCAATCAGCAGGGTGACGGGGCGGCGGCAGACGGCATAGGATGGCTCAAGCGGCCCGGGACCGGAAGCTCTCCGGCCAGTCCGGCGCAGCCCTCCCGCCCCGCAGGAGACGCCGGCCGCCGCTTTTCAGATAGGGGGCCGGCGGTTCGCCGGCCCTCAATTGGGCAAAAGAATACACATACATTATACCAATCCCCCCGGCAGATTGCAACGAGGAAAAGGGCCGATTCCCCGGCCCCGGAGGCCTGCGGCGGAAAAAATCATGTCCATTCTGTGAATTTTGCAAAGAAAGGCTTTACGTTTGCGGCAGATTCCTGTAGAATAAGTGCGTCCTTTTCCGGAAGGACCTCATTTTTTTGCAGAACGAGGCGCTCGTATGAATTTCTTCCAAAAAATTGGCAACTCCCTGGCCCGGTTCATGTATGGGCGCAACGGCGTGGACCAGCTGGGGTTCGTGACCCTCTGGGCGGCCATTATTCTGGACGTGGTCAACCTCTTTGTCCGGAACCAGGTGGCCTACAGCATTCTGTCGGCGGTGGCCATGGTGCTGACCATTTGGATGGTGTTCCGCATGTTTTCCAAGAACCTGTCCAAGCGCCGGGCAGAGAATGCGGCTTATATGAACAAGGTGGTCTATCCCCTGCGGCAGGCCCTGTCCCGCAGCCGGGACAAGGAGCACAAGTATTTCACCTGCCCCAACTGCCGCACGGTGTGCCGGGTACCCCGGGGCAAGGGCCGCATCGTCATCACCTGCCCCAAGTGCGGCGCGGAGATTCATGGCAAGAGCTGACAGCAAGAAAATATCAATCCCGGCGCGGGTGCCCCGCGCCGGGAGTTTTTTTGCTCTGCCGCTTATCCGATCCACTCCACCCGGCAGGCCTCCCGCAGCATCTCATCGGAGGCCGGTTTGTTCTCGGCATAGGCGTCGGGCCCGGCCTCATAGTCGGCGGTGATGGCCTCCAGCTCCCGGGAAAGCCGGCCATAGTCGTCGGAAACCGTCAGCTTCCCGCCTCTGATGCGGGTGATCCTGTCCCGGGCGTCGGGCCACTCCCCGGTGTCCGGGCCGCTTTCCAGGATCGTCCGGTTCCGGCCCAGGGAGGCGATGAGCCAGGCTTCGTAGCGGGCTGGTGCATAGCCCGCCGCCTCCAGCGGGGCGGACCGCTCCAGCCGCACCGCGTATCCCACGGACGGGTGCTTTTCCTGGACGTCCCGCACCAGTTGGCACACCTCCCGGAAGATCCGGTCCTCGGCCTGCCGGACCTCCGCCGCGCTGACGGTTCCTTCGGCGGGCCGGGATTTTCGGGCCGGTGTCTTGGGGGCGGGCCGCTCCGAGCTGCTCTCCTCCGGCTCCTTTTGGGGCAGGGCCCGCCGGATCAGGCAGTACCCCACCAGGCAGAAAACCACCGATAGCCCCGCCTGCGTCAGGAGCGACCGGCGGGTCATGGCCCCCTGCCGGACGGACTTCTCCGGCGCGTCGGGGTCATACCGGACGGCAAGGGTCTCCCCAAAGCCGTAGCGCAAGCGCACCCGGTGCAGCTTCCCGGTGTAAACGTTGCCCCGGGCCTCGTACTGGTAGGTGATGTTGTATTCTTTTCCGTTTTCGGCCACGTCGATCACCGTCGCCGTGGCGACCGGCCAGTCTCTTTGCCGCACATAGACGGTGACATTGCTGACCAGGCTATAGACCGTGACGCAGAGAAAGATCACCGCCGCCGCAAACAGCACGGGATTAAAGCCCTTGAACCTCTTCATAGCTCCTCCATCAGATGGAAATCACAAAAAATACCATCAGGTTATAGAAAAAGTGCATCCCGGCGCAGATGTAAAAGGCGTTGTCCCGGCGGAATATCTGCCGGACCAGCAGGGCGGCCAGCCGGAAGGCAAAGGCGATGACCACCTGCTTCACGCTGCCGTTCATCGCCCAGTGTACCCCGGCAAACAGCGCGGCCGCAGCCGCCATGCTCCACACGGCCTTCCCTCTGAACAGCCGCATCAGGGTATCGTACAGGTAGTAGTTGAAATACGCCTCCTCAGCCAATGCAACGATCATCTGCACCAGGATGAAGCCGGCGGCATTCTGTATGCCCAGCCGGGGAAACAGCGAAATATCCTCGAACAGCATGGCGACGCCCGCGAAAACCACCGCCAGCAGGCACCCCAGCCCCAGTCCCGTCAGAACCTGCCGGACCACGTTGGCGGCGGTCCGCTTCAGCCTGAAGAGGTCCGTGTCAAAGTCCCGGCGCATATAGGCGGCGCTCAGCCCCAGCACAAGGCCGTTGAAGGCCATGTAAAACAGGTTGGGCAGGTTGGCCGCGCGGCTTGTAAGAAAAAGCGCGGACAGATAGACCAGCAGGAGCACCGCATGGTGCGGCAGGCAGTGTTTTGGCAGTGCTTTCATGTTCCCTTACCTCCGCAGATAGCCGGTCTCCGCCAGAATTTCGTTGATCTCCGTCAGAGAATCCGGCGAACAGGCATAAATCAGCGTGTCACCCCGGAACAGCACCAGATAGTACACGCCGTCCGCCACTATGGTGAACATCTTGCCGCTGCCTGAGAGGGCGGTCTCGTGACTTTCCCGCGCCCTGGGCTCCAGGTCCGGGGCTGTCTCATAGGATATCTGGTTATACACCAGGTCCACCGTTTTATCGTCGGCGTAGCGATAGCACTCCACCCGATTGCCGCCCTTTGCCCCGGCGATGGCCCGGGTGAGCTTGTTCCGGTCGATCCGCCCATAGGTCAGGGATACGTCCGCCGTTTCGTACCCCTTTTCCTGCAGAATCTGCGCAAAATGCACCGGGTCCGGCGTCTCCGTCCGGCCGGAGGCCGCGCCGCTTCCAAAGATATACAGGACCGCCAGAAGGACGCCCACCGGCACGGCGACACGAGCCGCCGTTTTTCCCAGGTGCGCCCGGCTGTATGCCCGCTCCGTCTGGTGCTTTTCCCGGAGCTTCTCCGCCGCAACGGGGTCCAGGGGATGGATTCGCCTGTAGAGTGCGCCCCCGGCGGCCAGAACCAGGTTCACGGCAAGCAGGATGCAGTTGCCGGTCATGGCGAAGGACACCCGGTCCGGGCTGGCATACACCCGGGCCAAGAGGTACATGGCCGCCACGCTGGGGAGGACCGCCGCCACGTGCATCCGCATAAAGCAGATGGACTTTTCCGGGTTGGCGCTGTACTCGTTGAAGAAGTGGACGTAGTACCACCAGTTCCGCTTTCTTCTAACGGACGACGCACTGATGCCGGAGGTGGCTTCTTTGAATTCCATATAGGTCATCCCGGTCAGATGCACGGCCTCCTGGGTCATCCAGTGGGTGCAGAGCAGGTTGACCGGCACCAGGAGAATGGAAAACAGGATACAGATCGTCTGGGTATTCACGATAGATCACGCCTTTCTTATGCAAAGATTATAAAGAAAGCAGCCTTGAAAGTCAAGGCTTTCTCACGGAGCGGAACGTACCGCTCCTTCCAAAAAAAGCGGCAAAAAGCTGTGCCATTTCTGACACAGCTTTTTGCCGTATTTGGGAGGTAAAAACGCGATATAAGGGTGATTTCACACGCGGCTTTTTCAAGGGCTTTTTCCTCCGGCAGGCCGTCATCTGCGGCAGATGCTTTTGGACAATTTCCCCCACCATGACGCCGACAAGTGAAAGCAGAACAAAAAACGGTTCCCGCTTCGGCGGGGACCGTTTTTAATATGCATCGTTTCAGCCCATGCGCCGGGCGGCAATATAGTGGGCGGAGTAGTAGGGATTGCCGTTCAGCGCCGTCAGCAGCACGCCGCCGCTGCCATAGGTGGAGGCGTGGACAAACTGGTCGTTGCCCACATAGATACCGCAGTGGGAGGCGGCGCTGGAGGAATAGTAGTCGTCGTGGAAGAAGATCAGGTCCCCGGGCTGCAGCTGGCTGCGGTCCACGGCGGCGCCGTAGCGCATCTGGTCCGTGGCCCCGTGGGGCAGGCGGACGCCGAACTGGCCATAGATATACATGGTAAAGCCCGAGCAGTCGAAGCCGGAGGGGCCTGCGCCGCCGTATACATAGGGGGCCTTGCCCACAAAGGACCGGGCCAGGGCGGCGATCTCCGCCCCGGTGCCGGAGGCAGGGGCAGCAGGCGCAGGGGCGGGGGCGGCAGGCCGGGCGGCGGCCAGGGTCAGGTGATCCCCGGACATATAGCCGGTTTTGCCGCTGTACTGCACCCGGAACCAGCCGTTTTCAAAGCCGGACACGTCCACATATTCGCCCCGGGAGACGGTGGCCAGCACCGCGCCGGAGGCGGCGGCCCCGCTGCGCAGATTCAGCCCGTCGGAGATGACCCGGGCCACGCAGCGCAGGTCACCGGCAGAGGACCGGGCCGTCACATAGTCCGCAGACATATAGCCGGTTTTTCCGTCATAATTCACCTTGTACCAGCCGTCCTGGCGGCCCAGAACGGACACGGCGGTGCCCCGGTTCAGCTCCGCCAGAATGGCGCTGCCGGTGTTGGCGGCGGCCCGCAGGCGGACGCTGTCCGCCGTGACGCCCACGGCCAGAACGGACGTGGAGGAGACAGGCTGGGCAGGCTGGGCAGGCGCGGTACTTTCGACCTTCTCCTGGGCAGGAGCCTCCGGCGCAGGAGCTTCAGCGGAAACCTCCGCAGTTGCTTCCTCCTGGGCGGCAGTGTGGATGGCCTGGGCCGGGGGCGTGTAGTCCGCCTCCGTTTCCGGGCCGTCTACCACCGGGCGCAGGTCCCGGGCAGGCAGGGTGTCGATGTTATAGGTCATGGCGTCCATCCGGGGCTGCCCGCCGGGCAGCGCGGAGATGACGCACAGGGACAGGGTCAGGGCCGCCGCCAGCACAGCGGCAGCCGCCTTGCGGCTGAGCTTCATGAACAGGACTCCTTATCGGGTGTGGATAAATCGGCTTACTTGCCGGCCAGGGCGCGCTCCAGCCAGATGCAGCCCACGTCCATGGCGGCGTAAAGGCTGTCCTTCTCGGACTTCTTCACCACCCGGTCCCGGGACTTCAGGTCGGGGTCGGTCATCTGCAGCTGGACGGACACCCGGGTGGCCACGTCCATGTCCTGTTCCTTCTTGGTGTCCAGGATCTGCAGCAGGACGATATACTTGTCGGCCATGCTGCCGTAATAGATCAGATTGTCAACGCGGCGCAGGGGATGATTTTTATAAACAAGGCCGTTGCCCTTTTTAACCTCAGACATAACACTTCTCCTTTTAATAAATACTTGTAACCAAATTGTAACACATGGCCCCAGGAATGTCAAACGCCCTTCCAATGGAAAGCCAAACCCTCCGGCCCCGCCGGAGGGTTTGGCTTTCCATCCCTATATCTCCCGGTTGTTTCCGCCATGGACCAACCGGAAAAAGAGCGTCACATGCTGCCGCAGCTTTTCCAGGCACTCGCCCTCCCGCTCCGGCTGGCGGTCGCAGATGCCGATCAGGGTCAGCACCGGGGCCACATACAGCATGGCCAGCGTGTCCGGGTCCTCCGCCGCGATCTCGCCGGACGCCATCAGCGCCCGGAAGATACCGGCGTGATAGGCAAGCACCCGGTCCACATAGCGCCCGGAATACAGGGCGGCCAGCTCCGGCGAGCGAAACTGCTCGATGGTCATCATGCGGCGAAAGCGGCTGATCTGCTCATTATGAAGGGAGTATGCAAAAATCTGCCGCACCTTCTCATAAAGCGCGTCCTCGGTGATCTCCGCAAAAACCGGGATATCCCGGGACGCGCTCTGCACATGGATGTCAAGCCTGCCTGTGTCCGCCTCATACTGCGCCGCCGTGGACTCCATAATGGCGTCAAAAATCGCCTGCTTGCCCGGAAAATGGTTATAGAGCGAGGGAGCCCTGATGCCCACCGCCTCTGCAATTTCCCCCACGCTGACAGAGTCATAGCCGCGGGCGGAAAAAAGCTCCAGGGCCTTGTCCAGAATTCTCTGCTTCGTGTCCTCCTGCTTCATCATCGCGCCCCACTAACAAGTATTAGTTAGTGGTATTATAGCAATTCCTCCGGAAAAGTCAAGCCGGGAACCGGCCCCGTCACAGGGCGGCAAACAGCGCCGCGCCTTTTTTCCGCAGCCACCGGTGCAGCACCGCGCACAGCAGCAGGTTGGCCGCCGCGAAGCAGGCTGCGTATCCGGCAAAGCCCAGCCGCCAGCCGGGCAGCAGCAGGAAGCCCGCAAACAGCAGGATCGTGTAGCCCATGCCGCCGAACAGGGTCAGCATCACCGGCGCGCTCTGCTTGATGGGCATCAGCTGGTCGGTCCAGGTCAGCACCGGCATTTTCACCCCCAGGGTCAGGCCCGCCAGGGCCCCCAGCAGGGCATAGGACGCGGCAAACACCGCCATGACCAGAAGCCTCACCAGGCCCAGGGGATAGACGATGGCCGCGCACACCGCGCAAAGCAGCAGCGGCGGGACCGTCAGCAGCACCTGCATCCGCAGCTTCGCCCGGAGGGCCTGCCACGGCTCCACCGGAAGCGACTGCATGAGCCACAGGCTCTTTCCCTCCAGGGACACGGAGGGGGCCGTCATGAGATTCATGGACGCCAGGCCGCACAGCAGCACGCACAGCAGCACCGGGACGCTGCCCTCGGTATCCGCAAACGGGGCGTCCAGCATGGCAAAGAGGCTCCCGCCCTTCCACAGCACGGCGGCGGCGCAAATGGGCATCAGGAAGGTCCCCAGGCCGCAGTTGAGCATATAGGCGGGGTTGGCGGCAAAATGCGCCAGCTCCCTGTGCAGCAGCGTCCCGTCCACGCTGCGGCGGCGCAGGGCGGTCTCCCGGTACGTCCGGCGGGCGGTTTTCCCGGTGGAGGTGGCGATATGCAGGAAGCTGCGGGAGAGCAGCACCCACATCAGGCCGCACAGCGCCGCCACCGCCGCCGTGACCGCCAGCATGGCCGCCCCGCTGCCCGTGCCCACGCTGCCGAACAGGTACAGGGGATAGGCCCGGCTCCGGATCTGGGCGCCGTAGGTCCCGGCGTTGGCCAGCAGGTCCTGAAGGACGCTCTGAGCCTTGAAATAGACGAAGTAATACAGGCCGATGAACACCAGCGAGGCCAGCACGACGACGAGACTCTTGTTCCGGAGCTTCTGGCTGATTTTTGCCGCCACCCAGCCCAGAGCGCAGGAGAGCACCAGCACCGCCAGGGAAATCAGCAGGGTCAGCACCAGTCCGCCCAGAACGGCGGACGCCGTGACCCCCACGGTGGCCCAATAGACGACCACCGCCGGAAGGATCACCACGGCGGAGTACATCAGGCCCATCAGATACACCCCGGACAGCCGGGCCGCCACCAGGCTGGACACCGGAACCGGCATGGACAGCAGCAGGTCGTTATCCTTGGGCAGGTACAGCCCCGCATAGGTGTTGAATATGCTGCCGAAGACTCCCAGCAGCACGGCAATCC
>ERZ1673730.1727-NODE-1727-length-13556-cov-5.300496_pt1 | contig 13556 bp, 9 predicted proteins | sample MGYA00580200_ERZ1673730 | MGnify/ENA primary metagenome ERZ1673730 (study PRJEB41218, sample SAMN15661761) | gut metagenome | host: Homo sapiens | place: Canada: London | collected 2015-08-20/2019-03-30 | study: EMG produced TPA metagenomics assembly of...
TGCCGCCACAGCGGACGGCTTCTTCACTGTATTCCAAAGCCTTTGCTTTACAGGTGACTGCCTGTGTAATGTGATATTTGATTAACTGGCTGACCTGCTCCTTCGGGGTATGGCCTAAGATCAGGATTGGCATGGTAATGTCATTATGCCGGAGTTCAACAGCTTCATCGATACTGCTTACCGCAAGATAGTCGGCACCAAGTTCCTGTAGGAGACGGCTGACCTGAACCGATCCGTGGCCGTAGGCATCTGCCTTTACAACGCCTAAGAATTTGACCTCGGAGCCGATTTTTTCACGTAACATATGATAATTATGAGAAAGGGCATCTAAGTCGATCTCTGCCCAGGTTCGTTTTAAAGTGGAATCCATAAATGTTTACCTCGCTTTTATTATGGTCATTTTGGCTCAGCTATACTCACACGCCCGTGCTTCGCACTCTCTGCACGTCTTCGCCGTGCGCATGTTCGTTAATGAGCGTAGGAAAAACAAATGCCACCTTGCAGTGTCGCTTGTTTTTCTCTAGCGCTCATTAGATTATAGCACATTTTGGGAAATCTTTCATCAACTGTAAAGTTCTTTACGCTTTTTTTGACAGATCCATGTACATTCAGTATAATAATCTTAAGGGTATAGAATGATCTTAAGGAGGGTTACGGAGATGTCTCATATTACTTTAAATACTACCATTCATGAAATTTTTCATCATCCGGAGATCGGAGCGTTGAATCAGTATCTGATTTATTGTCTGGACAGGGATCTCTGGCTGAATGAACATGTAAATGCCATCATGGATCAGCCGCTTACGGCAGTAAAGGAGATTAACTGGTTGCCGGAGGGGATCAAGAGAGGAATGAATTTTCTTCTGGATGAATTGGAACAAGATAGGGTGAGACAGCATTTTATTTATTCGGAAGAGGAAGCACAGGAAGATTCACAGAAAAAGGAAGTCTGTCTGCTGGAATTCCAGCCTGAAAAGGTACATCCGGAGAAACCGGTGATCGTCCTTGCATCGGGTGGTGGATACAATTCGGTCTGTAACATAGCAGAGAGCTTCCCGACAGCAAGTCACTTTGTGGAGAAAGGGTATTCAGTGTTTGCATTGAGTTACCGGGTGTCCTGCCCGAAGACAATGATTGTGGCACTGGAGGACTTGAAGAAAGCAGTTCGCTGGCTCTTTCAAAATGATGTGAAGCTGGGATATGATCTGAAGCAATACGGCTATGTGGTTGGCGGTTATTCGGCAGGCGGCAATCTGGTGTGCAATTACGGAGCACCGAATATTGGATGGAAGGCAGCAGACTTACCGAAACCAATCTGCCTTTTCCCGATTTACCCGTTTATTGATTTGTTTGCATGGGGAGACAGACCAGAAGGAGAAGCCGAATTTCTGATTCGCCGGTTGGGAGAAAATTATAAAGATCTGCAGCATCAATACAATGTGGCAGAGCATGTGGATAGTGATTACCCACCCTGTTATATTGCCTGTGGAAGGGATGATGCAACGGTTGGTATTCGGGATTCAGAACTATTAAAAACGTTACTGGATCAGGCAGGCGTTCCGGCGGTATTGGATGCAGCAGACCATGCAGCGCATGGTTTCGGGGACGGAACCGGCACAGAGCTGGAGGGCTGGCCGGAACGGGCACTTGTGTTCCTGGAACAGAATAATCGTTCAGAATTTTGAAAATTTCTGTTTCCATGCATAATAAGACCTTTTATGAACAATTTTTAAGGGAAAATACTTCTTTACGATATTTATGGATTGTGTTAGAATGCATTTCATAAAGAAGTACTTGTATGTGAACACCTTATAAATGATAAAACAGAATGTATAATAAAATAATTGTAATTATTCAGAATCACATTCGTCATATAAATTGCTATTCTGTTTGAATGAAAACAAAGTCGTTTTCCAGGTAAATGCCAGGGAGACGGCTTTTTCATGTAGAGCACTTAACGAAAACGAGCCGGAGGCGAAGTTTGAGTTTAGTGCGAACGGTACCCGGACACTTAATGAGACCGAGCAAAGCGAAGGACGAATTTAGTGAAGCGGGTACATGTAGAGCCCAAGCAGAGCCCAAGCAGGAAACGAGCCGGAGGCGAAGTTTGAGTTTAGTGCGAACGGTACCCGGACACTTAATGAGACCGAGCAAAGCGAAGGACGAATTTAGTGAAGCGGGTACATGTAGAGCCCAAGCAGAGCCCAAGCAGAAAACGAGCCGGAGGCGAAGTTTGAGTTTAGTTGCCTGGCGTCCAGAGAAGCTGCCAGTGGCAGGGTCGAATGGTCGAACGGTATTTATTAAGTTTTCTAAGGTTGGGCACAGAGAAATGAAATCTTTAAAAATACCCATATTACAAGGGTATTACGAGGGAGGAATAACAACATGAGCAACAGTGAGCAGATAAGAGAAGAAGAGAAGCAGGAAAATCAAAGAGAGGAACAAGAGCAGATACAAGCAAAGAAACAAGAGCAGATACAAGCAAAGAAACAAGAGCAGGTACAGTTGAAGCAGGAACAGCAGGCTTCACTGCATGATCAGGATGGCTGTACCGCCGCGGAGGTTCTTGTGAAGTGCCTGGAAAAGGAAGGCGTGGAATACGTTTTCGGTATTCCGGGAGAAGAAAACCTGGATATGATGAATGCACTGGAGAAGTCCAACATCCGTGTCATTGTGGTACGGCATGAACAGGGGGCTGCATTCATGGCAGATATGTATGGACGGCTTACCGGAAAGGCGGGCGTGTGCTTTTCCACGTTAGGGCCTGGTGCCACCAATCTGATTACCGGTACCGCGGATGCAAACTCGGACGGAGCGCCGCTGATCGCAATTACCGGACAGGTGGGAACGGAGCGGATGCATCTGACGTCCCATCAGTATCTGGATCTGGTGGAATTGTTTGCTCCAATTACGAAGCGGAGCAAGCAGATCGTGAATCCGGATTCTGTCAATGAAATCATGAGAATTGCCTTTAAATATGCGGAGAGCGAAAAACCCGGAGCATGCCACATTGATCTTCCTACAAATGTGGCCAAGATGACAGTAACGCCGGGACTTGCGGAAGAACCGATCACGAAACCGGTCTGCTCCAAGGAATACGCATCCTTCAGCAGTATTGATCAGGCTGCAGCCATGATTTATAAGGCAAAGCATCCGGTCGTTCTGGTAGGACACAGCGCAGTGCGGAATCATGCAGGAGAAGCACTGACCAGCTTTGCGGATGAACTGAAAATTCCGGTCGTGAATACCATGATGGCAAAGGGAATCATTCCTTATAATAATAAATACTCCATGTGGACGGTCGGTATTCCACAGAAGGATTATCAGAACAAGATTCTGGATATGGCCGACCTTGTGATTGCAATCGGCTATGATATTGTCGAATTTGCTCCGGGAAAATGGAATGCAGGTGGAAAGCATAAGATCATTCATATCGACCAGCGGTCTGCTCATATCAACATGCTTTATCAGCCGGAGGTACAGGTAGTCGGAGATATTTCCTATTCGCTGCAGCAGATAAAGTTCCGCTGTGAGGAAAAGGAAGAGCCGGAAGAAATTCTTAATTTGAAAAAGGAAATGGTAAAGGAATACGAAAGCTTTGCAGAGGATACTTCCTTCCCTATGAAGCCGCAGAAGATTCTGTATGATGTGCGGAAATTCATGGGAGAGGACGATATTGTGATTTCCGATGTGGGGGCGCATAAAATGTGGATTGCCCGTGAGTATAACTGCTATAAGCCCAACACCTGCATCATTTCAAATGGATTTGCAACGATGGGAATTGCGGTTCCGGGAGCGGTAGCAGCAAAGCTGATCAATCCGCAGAAAAAGGTTCTTGCGATCTCCGGTGATGGAGGCTTTATGATGAACAGCCAGGAATACGAAACGGCACTCCGGGAGGGAACACCGATTGTCACGCTGATCTTTTCAGATGCCAGTTATGGTCTGATCAAGTGGAAGCAGATCGATCATTTCGGAAAACACTGCTATGTGGATTTCACGAATCCGGATTTTGTGAAGTATGCGGAAAGCATGCATGCTAAAGGATATCGTGTGGAAAAGGCAGAGGATCTGATCCCGATTCTGGAGGATGCTTTCAGGCAAAAGATTCCGTGTATCATCGACTGCCCGGTGGATTACAGTGAAAATACGAAACTGTCCGAGTATCTGCAGGAAAAATTTGAATAACATTCAGGATGGATGCAGAGCAATTTCTATTTGATTAAATTGGGGTAAGAGATTAAACTGAAAATGATCGGGGAAATAAATTCGCCATATGAAATTGCTATTCTGTATAAATGTAAGCATAACCTCAAAATGATCTATCAGACCTTTTTCATATATACATCTGAATGACAACAGAAGCAATTTGGCATGGCTCTGAATGGTTGTGAATAAGACGCAATATAGATCTTGTTACAAAAGAAATCAGGAAAGGGAGTATTTATGAGTAATAAAAAATACAGTCTGTTATATCCGCTTGAATCTGCGGAATATAAGAAGATCAGTCCGACGGCTTTGCATGATCTGGGGCTGGATCAGATCTGTAAGCAGCTGACACCAAAGGAATCGGAGCAGAATCTGATTATGAATACGATGTCGAAGCTGTGTGCAGATCCGTTTGTGACGCAGTACCGCTGTGATATTTTCGAGGACATGATTCATCATAAAGAAATGCGGGAGTCCCTGATGAAAATTCTGGATAAGATCAACTTCCTGAAGGACTACGGGTGCCTGAGCAAGGAATATGAAGAGCACGCAACGGTCTGGGATCTTCTGCATCGTCTGGACGAAATCAATGACTATATTGAGTGTGTGGATGCCATTTATCATTGCCTGGAGAATAAAGAGATCCATTCACAGGGGCTTGTCGGACTGCGCGATTATGTGAAGGAGCTTTATCACAGCAACGGATTCGGGGAATTGAGGAAAGATATTTCCGGGCTGAAAATCCATACTTCCCGGGTGAGGAGTATCACGGTCGGCATTAATCTGAATGACCGGTTTGAGGCAGACGCGGTCGGACTTTTGTCCATCAACAGTAAGCCGTTTACGAAGGCCGGTGTGCTGGGAAGCTTTTACGATCATATTACTTCGAAGGACAAGATCAATGAGAGTACGGAGTGGAAGGAGAATTATAAGTTCCAGCAGATAGAGGCCGGAGATTCCAATGCTGTTGCGGAGGCCATGTACAAGGTAGGAAATTTCAATGCCATGGCAGGAAATCCAATCAATGCAGCGATCGGAATTTCAGCAATTGCAGATAATGATCCGTCCAGGGATGTTACCCGGTATATGGATCGAATTGTGAACCATATGATTTCCGGAATGGTGCGCAAGATCAGGGAAACCCTTAATAAGTATGTATCGATCACGATAACGGATATGACCGATCTGATTCCGGAATTGCTGTACTATATCAAGTGGGCAGAATATATGGAAAAGCTAAAGCAAAAGGGAGTCCGGCTTGTGAAGCCGACGGTAGCCTCGAAACAGACAGAGGATGCTGATACGGACTTTACGATGAAAGCTGTTGGAATTTATAATCTGAAGCTTGTGGCAGCAGAGGATGCTGACATGACGAATGTAGTAACCAATGATCTCATTTTTGACCGGGAGCATCGGGTCTATATCCTGACCGGTGCAAACCGCGGAGGTAAGACCACGATCACACAGTCCATCGGACAGCTGTTTGTGCTTGCACAGGGTGGTATTTATGTTCCGGGAGAAGCGTTCTGCTTTGCTCCGGCAGATAATATCTATACGCATTTCCCGGCAGATGAGGACAAGACCTTTGACCTGGGGCGCCTTGGAGAGGAATGCAAGCGGTTTAAGGAAATGTATGCCGATGCAACGAAGCACAGTCTTTTCCTTATGAATGAAACCTTCTCGACCACATCGTTTGAGGAGGGGTATTACATTGCGCGGGATTCAGTCAGAGCAATTTTGAAAAAGGGAATGCGGACGATCTACAATACCCATATGCATAAGCTGGCGTTTGATATTGATGAGATCAATGAAGAAGATTTTGAGGGAAAAGCCTTTTCGCTTGTGGTGCACAATGAGGGAGAGAAGCGTTCCTATAAGATCGAAATTGCGCCTCCGATCGGCAAATCCTTTGCAAGTGATATTGCCAGGAAGTATGGTGTGACGTATGAAATGCTGACAGAAGATAAACTTGTTTGAGTCATATGATACAAGGTAACTATTCAGTACAGGTCGAAGCATTTACTGCAAAGACCTGAGAAAATGATTCAGTAATGCAAAATCCCATCGGCGAAGCCGATTTAGAATGGATTTTGCATCGTAACTGTGAAGGTACTGAACAGTTACGTTACAAGTAAGTTTGCACTATCAGAAAATTGGAAAAGAGGGATAAATCATGTTTGGAAGACCGGATCATACCTATAATGATATTCGTGAAAAATCGCTGATGCAGTGGCTTGATGAAATGGAGCAGCATCCGGATATTGCGGTGCGCGGTGGCGTGAAGCTTGCCAGGGAATATGTCGATCATCTGAAAACGGAGATCGCACGTCTGGAAAGCGAGAATGCATTAAAAGCGGAATATCTTAAAAAAATAAAAGAAAAGAAATAGGAAGTGCTCCGGGAATCCGGAGTTCTTCCTATTTCTTCAGGACACTGACGGTATCAAAGCATGTAACCTGATATCCCTGCTGTTCATAATTAATTTTATCCTCTTCAGACAATCCGTATAAGAGATAAATGCCACTCTCACCGGTCGGATAACTGTGAAAGATATAGTTCTGGCATTGACTGATATCTAAAAAGGCAGCCGGATAATTGGTATATTCTACGGAGGCTTTGTATTCATCCGGAGTGATTGTCGAAAATACCAGAATCTGCTCATAATTAAAGGAATCCCCAACGTGGATGGTCTGACCTGCGTCACGTTGGCTTTCGGCATAGAGAACGGCCGGTTCAATGCCTTTTTTAAAATATTGACTGATATTGTCTGCATATGTTGTAAAGTAAAAATGTTCAAAAGAAATAAACGCTACAAGATATAATGCAGCGATCGCCACATCTATATGAGGAATCCCCTTTTTAAATAGCCGGATATACTGATCAATTCCAATCGCCATAAAAATGAGAACCCATGTATGGATGCAATTAATCCGGTTGACGTTGACATGAATCAGCATTCCGAGAACCACGGCTGGTACGAATTGGAACATAAAGAAGGTATAACCGTCATATTTTCGATCCTTCAGGCTTTTGCAGGTCCGTTTCAGGCAGACGGCAAGACCGGTTACGGTAAATACCAGTCCATATTTATAATAAAGTCCGAATTCAGCGGTACTATTCCAATAACAGCCATCATTTTCTGTTAAAAGGAGCTGAAGAAGTGCCCTGAATTTCTCCGGAATATCCAGAGCAGAAACGTCGGAGCTGCGGAAATAGATCAAACGTGGAACGGAGAACCATGGCGTTACAATCTCCGGCAGGATATCCATATTAACGAGATAAAAAAGAATGACGGGAATGGTAAATACAATAAAAGTCAAAATTGCAATTATAATATATTTTGTAATCTTTGTTTTGTGTACATATAAAAGGTACAATCCCTGCATCAGAATTATGATGGGAACGATCGGCCATACAGCAGCATAACAATATAGGCTCAGACCATAGAATACAGCAGATAAAATGAAAAAGGGCTGCTTTTCTATTCCATAAATAAAGAATAACAGTCCAAACAGTAGAAAGCCAACGACCAGATTACTTTCCAGTGCCCAGCGGGAAAGCATAATATGCCAGGGACTGACTGCTAAAAGGAATATGGCAAGCAAGGAGCATTTCCAGTCGGCTACTTTGCTGACAATTTCTTCTATGGCAAACAGGGATAAGATACCGATCAGCATCTGCGGCAGTCGGAAGACCCAGGTATGCATGCCGAAAAGTGCAATAAACGGCATCATCAGATAAGTATTTAAAGCATTCATGCCGCTTCCCCAGGCTGTCAGATACATGGGATAGGAGTATCCAAAGGAGTCCTTTCCGTAATGCAGCAGGGACCATGCTTCCCGCGCAGCAAACGCCTCATCCTGGTTAATGCCGCCCGGGACATCACCAAACATCCATAACCGCGCTCCAATCCCAAGGAACAAAATGAGGATAAATAAAAACTTCTGTATTTTCTCATCGGATAGATGCATAGTTTCATAGATTCTTTTGTTCATATCGGGATCCTTTCTTCCCGAAAAGCGTAGCATAAACAACTCGAAAAAGCAAATCAGTACAATCCGGCAGCTTATGAATGGATAAGGCTGAACTGTTACGCAAATTGGAGTCAAATGTCAATATTGTGTCAGAACAGTAAAAAATAATTAAAGAATGGAATAAAAAAACATTATATGCTATCATTATAATTGAATTAGGTATGATCCATACCGGAAGGAAACAGTAAATAATTAAGGAAACAAAAGCAGCAACAAAAACGAAAAGAAAGGGTAGGTAACAACATGAAATTCAGTAACGGATGCTGGTTACAGAAGGAAGGCTGCAGCTGTTTTGCACCTGCAGAAGCATACTTCACCAAGATCGAAGAAAAGAAAGTCACCATCTGCGCACCGACCGCGCACATCGTGACAAGAGGAGATACCTTGGGCGGTATCAACCTGACACTGGAGATTACCTCTCCGGCACCGGAAATTTTAAGAGTGCGTACTTATCATTATAAAGGAGAAGTGGTGAATACTCCTTCCTTTGAACTGGAGCTCCATGAAGAGCTTCCGCTGGATGTAACAGACAGCGAAGAAGAGATCAGCATTAAGAGCGGCGAGCTGACCTTAGTCATTACGAAGAAAAACTGGTCCATGACCTATTACCGCAACGGCGAGATGATTACCAGAAGTGCAGGACGTGACCTTGCACTTATGAAGACTGATTTCAAGGGCTTTGCCTATAACGATACGGACGCAGAAGAAACCTATATGCGCCAGATGCTTTCCTTATCGGTTGGCGAACTGGTTTATGGTACCGGCGAGCGTTTCACTCCTTTTGTAAAGAATGGACAGAGCATTGACATCTGGAATGCCGATGGTGGTACCAGCACCGAGCAGTCCTACAAGAACATTCCGTTCTTTATTACCAATAAGGGATATGGTGTCCTTGTTAATCATCCGGAGAAGGTTTCCATCGAAGTTGCAACCGAAATGGTAACCAGAACCGAATTTTCCGTACCGGGTGGCTATCTGGATTACTTCCTCATTAACGGACCGACCATGAAGGAGGTACTGACACGTTATACTGATCTTACCGGTAAGCCGTCTCTTCCGGCACCTTGGACCTTTGGACTGTGGCTCTCCACTTCCTTTACCACGAACTATGATGAAGCAACTGTTATGAGCTTCATTGATGGAATGTTAGATCGTGGAATTCCGCTTAGAACCTTCCATTTCGACTGCTTCTGGATGAAGGAATTCCATTGGAGTGATTTCGTATGGGATAACCGTGTATTCCCGGATCCGGCAGGACTCCTTAAGAGAATTAAGGCAAAGGGACTGAACATCTGCGTCTGGATCAACAGCTACATCGGTCAGGAATCCGTACTTTTCAATGAAGGCATGGAAAAGGGCTACTTTATTAAGAGAACGAACGGTCAGGTATGGCAGTGGGATATGTGGCAGCCGGGCATGGCAATCGTAGACTTTACGAATCCGGAAGCTTATCAGTGGTTCCAGAGCAAGCTGGAGGTTCTGCTTGATATGGGGGTTGACTGCTTCAAGACCGACTTCGGTGAGAGAATTCCTTCCGAAGGTGTGGTTTACCATGATGGCTCCGATCCGAAGAAGATGCACAATTACTACACTTACCTTTACAACAAGTGTGTTTACGAATTATTAGAGCGTAAGAGAGGCAAAGGACAGGCTGTTCTCTTTGCACGTTCCGCAACTGTTGGCGGTCAGAAGTTCCCGGTACACTGGGGCGGTGACTGCTGGTCCGATTATGAATCCATGGAAGAAAGCCTTCGCGGCGGTCTGTCCCTGTTAATGAGCGGATTCGGATTCTGGGCACATGATATTGGTGGATTTGAAAATACCTCTACCGCAGATGTTTATAAGCGCTGGGTAGCATTCGGACTCCTTTCTTCCCATTCCAGACTGCACGGAAGCTCCTCTTACAGAGTACCGTGGGTTTATGATGATGAAGCGGTAGATGTGGTTCGTTTCTTCACCAGATTAAAGGCGCGCTTAATGCCTTACCTTTACAAGACCGCAATTGAAACCTCCGTTACCGGTGTCCCGACCATGAGAAGCATGGTTCTGGAATATACCGAGGATAAAACCTGTCATTATGTGGATAAGCAGTATATGCTGGGTGATAACCTTCTGGTTGCTCCAATCTTCAATGACCAGAGCATGGCTGAGTACTATCTGCCGAAGGGAACCTGGATCGACTTCTTTACCGGAGAAGAAAAGGAAGGCTGTGGATGGATTACCGAAAAGCACGGCTACTTAAGCATTCCTCTTATGGTGAAGGAGAACTCTATCGTAGCAATAGGTGCACATGATGACAAGCCGGATTACGATTATGGCGATGGCGCAGAATTACGGCTTTATGCATTAAAGGATGGCAAGAATGCAGAAGCAGTTGTTTATGGCATGGATCAGAAGGAAGAGATTGCCATGACTGCAAAGAGAGAAGGAAATCAGATCCATATCACCGTTAAGAGTGACAGGAACTACGTTGTCCGCCTTGTAAATGTGGCTGCTGCTTCCGTATCTGCAGGTGATGTGAAGACCGAAGGCAAGGATACCGTAATCGGCCTTTCCGGAAGTGCAGAGGTTACTGTTACCCTGTAAGCCGGTGCAGAACAGGTTGTGAATGTCGTGAAATAATGCAGATGCATCCATATGAATAGTAACATAATCAGTAACACCTCCGGGAGAAAGGGATTCCTTTTCTTCCGGAGGTGTTTTTTAAATGTTATCACGGCTGACAAGATGATAACTTGCAGTATCTTCAACAGTATTAGTGCGGTATTTAAGCGGGGTACACCCCATAATATCCCGGAAAGTCCTGGTGTAATGACTTGCACTTGAAAATCCGACAGCATAAGCAATATCGGTAATGCTGTCACGAGTGTAGGTCAGAAGATCGAGACTTTTTTGAATGCGGTAATGGATCAGGTATTCCCCGGGGGTCTTGGAGGTATAGGTACGAAAGAGTTTGGTGCAAAGAGTTTTTCCTACACTTCCTACATCAGCAATTTCTTCAAGAGAAACTTTTTCATGGTAATGCTCCTGAATATAAAGAAGCATGGATTTGAAGGTACCGATCCGGGCAGCGGAAACAGGGGAGGGAAGTACTGCCTTTTCCAAATGGGCATAGAGGATCTTAAACATCCGGATAAAAGATTCCAGAATTTCCAGTTCAATGTTTTTAATATCGGGAGACTCAAACATACGTACAAGCTCATCAATAATCTGTTTTGTCCAGTCCCCGGATGATAATAAAAGGTAGTCAAAGGAATTGGGTGAAATTACGGGAAACAGATAGGTCTGCTGGATATATCGGGTGGAACACAGCAGGCATGGATGAACAATGGCACAGTAAAAAGCACAGCTTTTTCCGGGAAGGGACCGGTTGGAGTGAATTCGTTTGGAATTAACCAGAATGCCTTCGCCGGCGTGGATGATGATATTTTGGCCATTTACGTGATATTCCAGTTCTCCTTCCACGACATAGAGGTATTCCAGATCTTCATGCCAGTGATCGGGAACAAAATAGTGCTGGTTAGCTGAAAAGTAGGCACTTGATGAAAAACATTCAAACTGCGGGTTATTATATTCAATAATCTGGGAGTGATCATTTCGTTTTGTAAAGAAATCGTTATCTTTTATCATAATATCTCTCCAATACGATATATTTTGACATAAATATATGGTTTTTATGTAGAAAAAAAGGTTCTATACAAGATATTATTATATTATATGCTGTGATAAACAACAAGGAGTATGTTTGTAAATGTGGGAACGGCACAGTTGTAAGGGAAGAGAGGAATGGCAATGAGAACGAGGATGAAGGAACGTTTTGGAAGCTGGAGCTTTTATAAGGAGGCACTGGCAATTGGAATACCCGTGATGCTGCAGGCATTGATTCAGAGTCTGGTATCACTGATAGACAGCTTTATGGTAGCTGGCCTTGGTGATGTGAAGATGTCCGGAGTGAATATTTCCGGGCAGATCTGCTTTATTTTTATGGTAATGCAGAATATGATCTGTGCATCCGGAGGAATTTTTCTGACACAGTATTTTGGAGCAAAGCAAAGGGAAGGAATGCGGCAGAGCGTTGCATTTAAGGTGGTTGCGTCGCTTTCAACCTGTATATTTTACTTTCTTGCAACATTTGTCTTTACCAGACCTGTCTTAAGTCTTATGGTGATTGGTAATTCACAGGCAGAGCTGATCCTGGAGGAAGGACAGAAATATATGTATCTGATGGGATTTATAGGAATCCAGATGATGATTTCCTCCATTCTGTCTTCTTCCTATCGGGAGATTGGACGAGTAAGGGTAATACTGGTCATCACTTTGATTGCTGCCGGATCCAATGCGTTCTTGAACTGGGTATTGATCTATGGACATCTGGGAATGCCGAGACTGGAAGTACAGGGTGCAGCATATGCAACTATCATTGCAAAGACAGTGGAAATGCTGCTCTTAATTGGTTATACCATCAAGGAACGCCCGGAATTTATCAGCTTCTCCGTCTTTAAAAGAATTGACTGGGCATTGTTTGGACGGATTTTGAAGAAAGGGTCACTCCTGATTATATCCCAGATGATGTGGGTTCTGTCAGAAAGCTTTACGGCTGCAATTTATAATGGAAGGGGAAATGCAGCAGTCGTATCCGGTATGGCAGCAAGCTTTTCCATTGCCAATCTGTTCTTCATTTCCTTTGATGGGATTACGACTGCAACAGGAGTCCTGATTGGTAAATCATTGGGAAGGAATGAACTGGATGATGCCCGGAAGGAAAAGACGTGGATGCTTTCTGCAGCAATCATATTTGGATGTATAATGTGTCTTGTCGGAGTGGTGACCGTTCTGCTTGTACCGGTTGTTTTCGGAAATTTGAGCATTGATGCACAGAATATCTGCCGGGCAATGCTTCTGCTGATGGCACTTTTCATGCCACTGTGGACCTATGTGAATACACAGCTTGCAGTATGCCGGGCAGGAGGAGATACGAAGGTCGGTTTTTTTGTAGACGGCGGAACGACGGCTGTCATGATTCCAATGCTTCTCATTCTGGCATTCTTTACCAATGCCAGTCCGGTTATGATGTACTTTGGAGTGAAAGCGCTGGATGTTGGTAAAATTATCGTTGCCACACATGAGATGAAGAAGGAACGCTGGGTCGTAAATCTGTCGAACGCATAAAATGCCATGGAAATTAACAAGGATACGGAATTAACGCCCGGACATTTCTGTCCGGGCGTTGCATTTTATTTTTCTTTATTTGTAACTATTCTGAATCAATGTCACTTAGTTAAGCTTATTGGTTCACTATGAGGTAAACCTCTA
>ERZ1673730.1740-NODE-1740-length-13498-cov-12.251730_pt1 | contig 13498 bp, 10 predicted proteins | sample MGYA00580200_ERZ1673730 | MGnify/ENA primary metagenome ERZ1673730 (study PRJEB41218, sample SAMN15661761) | gut metagenome | host: Homo sapiens | place: Canada: London | collected 2015-08-20/2019-03-30 | study: EMG produced TPA metagenomics assembly of...
ACAGTACCTGGTTTAGCAAGAACCTGTCCACGAACGATCTGGTCACGGTTAACACCACGAAGAAGTGCACCGATGTTATCACCAGCCTGAGCCTCGTCTAACTGTTTACGGAACATCTCGATACCAGTTACAACTGTCTTCTGAACATCTTCCTTAACACCAAGGATTTCAAGTTCGTCATTCAGATGTAATGTTCCTCTTTCTACTCTACCTGTTGCAACAGTACCACGACCTGTGATTGTGAATACGTCCTCAACTGGCATTAAGAAAGGTTTATCTGTATCACGCTGTGGATCTGGGATATAGCTATCTACAGTATCCATTAATTCCATGATCTTGTCGCCCCATGGTCCGTTAGGATCTTCAAGAGCTTTAAGAGCAGAACCCTGGATGATTGGGCAGCCTTCAAAACCATATTCCTCTAACTGCTCTGTAACTTCCATTTCTACTAACTCGATTAACTCTGGGTCATCTACCATATCACATTTGTTTAAGAAAACAACGATGTAAGGTACACCTACCTGACGAGACAGAAGGATGTGCTCCTTTGTCTGAGCCATAACACCATCAGTTGCAGCAACAACAAGGATAGCGCCGTCCATCTGAGCTGCTCCGGTAATCATGTTCTTTACGTAGTCAGCATGTCCAGGACAGTCAACGTGTGCGTAATGTCTCTTCTCTGTTTCATACTCAACGTGAGCTGTAGAGATAGTGATACCTCTTTCTCTCTCTTCTGGAGCTTTATCGATGTTAGCGAAATCTGTAGCTGTATTACCTGCAACTCTTGCTGCTAAAACTGCTGTAATAGCTGCTGTTAAAGTTGTTTTACCATGGTCTACGTGACCAATGGTTCCGATATTACAATGTGGTTTGGTTCTTTCAAACTTAGCTTTTGCCATTTTAAAACGTCCTCCTTAATTTTATGCCCTTTCTGGGCGCTTATTTTTACATTTTAATAAGTCACTCGGCTATTTCTGATTATATAAAAAACTTGCGAGTTTTTCAAGCATTTTTATTATTTTGCTTTAGATGCAACAATCTTGTCCTGTACAGACTTCGGAACCTGCTCATATTTTTCGAAGAACATTGAGTAGTTACCACGTCCCTGAGTTCTGGAACGTAAGTCTGTTGAGTATCCAAACATCTCAGCAAGTGGAACATATGCTTTAACCATTTTTCCACCACCGATGTCATCCATACCTTCGATACGTCCACGACGAGAGTTAATGTCACCAATAACATCTCCCATGTACTCTTCCGGCATAGTAACTTCGACTTTCATGATTGGCTCAAGAATTACAGGAGCTGCTTTTGCCATAGCCTCTTTGAAAGCCATGGATCCGGCAATGTGGAATGCCATCTCAGATGAATCGACCTCATGGTAAGATCCATCATATACGGTAGCATGAACACCTACTACTGGGAATCCTGCAAGGATACCAGCTTTGGTAGCTTCTTCGATACCTTCGCCTACTGCAGGGATGTATTCCTTAGGAATAGCACCACCAACAACTGCAGAATCAAACTTGAAGAGTTCATCTCCATTGGCATCCATCGGCTCGAATTTAACTTTACAGTGTCCGTACTGTCCACGTCCACCAGACTGTTTTGCATATTTGTATTCCTGATCAACTGGCTTTGTAAATGTCTCTTTGTAAGCAACCTGTGGAGCACCTACGTTTGCTTCTACGTGGAATTCACGAAGCAGACGGTCAACGATGATTTCCAGATGGAGCTCACCCATACCAGCGATGATGGTCTGTCCTGTTTCTGTATTTGTATGAGCACGGAAAGTAGGATCTTCTTCTGCAAGTTTTGCAAGAGCTTCACCCATCTTACCCTGTCCAGCTTTTGTCTTAGGCTCGATAGCAAGCTCGATAACTGGCTCTGGGAATTCCATGGACTCTAAGATAACCGGATGCTGTTCATCACAGATGGTATCACCAGTAGTTGTAAACTTAAATCCAACGGCTGCTGCAATATCTCCAGAGTAAACTTTTTCAAGCTCTGCTCTCTTGTTTGCATGCATCTGAAGGATACGGCCTACACGTTCTTTTTTATCTTTTGTTGCATTCAGTACGTAAGATCCGGAGTTCATTACACCAGAGTAAACACGGAAGAATGCAAGTTTTCCTACGAATGGGTCAGTCATAATCTTGAATGCAAGAGCGGAGAATGGTTCATCATCAGATGAATGTCTCTCTACTTCATTTCCTTCAAGGTCAACACCCTTAATAGCTGGGATGTCTGTTGGAGCTGGCATATATTCTACGATAGCATCCAATAATTTCTGAACACCCTTGTTACGGTAAGCAGAACCACAACATACCGGAACTGCTGTACACTCGCAGGTACCTTTTCTGAGGGCAGCCTTCATATCTTCAACAGATGGCTCTTCTCCCTCTAAATACTGCATCATAAGGTCATCATCTAACTCGCAGATTTTTTCAACCAGTTCGGTATGATATAATTCTGCGTCGTCTTTCATATCATCCGGGATGTCTGTTACAGAGATATCATCTCCCTTATCATCATTGTAGATGTAAGCTTTCATCTCAAACAAATCAATAATTCCCTTAAAATCATCTTCCTTACCAATTGGTAACTGAAGAACAATTGCATTTTTACCTAATCTTGTACGAATCTGATCAACAGCTCCGTAGAAGTTTGCACCTAAGATATCCATTTTGTTAATGAATGCCATTCTAGGTACGTTGTATGTGTCAGCCTGACGCCATACATTTTCTGACTGAGGCTCTACTCCACCTTTTGCACAGAACACGCCGACAGCGCCGTCCAGTACACGAAGTGAACGCTCAACCTCAACCGTAAAGTCTACGTGTCCAGGAGTATCAATGATATTGATACGATGCTCTAAAGCACCTTTCTTCGGCTTTGTAAACTCTTCCAAAGTCCAGTGACATGTCGTAGCGGCTGAAGTAATGGTAATACCTCTTTCCTGCTCCTGCTCCATCCAGTCCATGGTAGCAGTACCTTCATGAGTATCACCAATCTTATAGTTAACACCGGTATAATAAAGGATACGCTCTGTCAATGTTGTTTTACCAGCATCGATGTGCGCCATAATACCAATGTTTCTGGTTCTCTCTAACGGATATTCTCTTCCAGCCAAGGTTTTTTCCTCCTAATTTTCTTAACCGAAAAAATATGCTCTCGTTCTGATTAGAAACGATAGTGTGCGAAAGCTTTGTTTGCTTCTGCCATCTTGTGCATATCTTCTTTTTTCTTTACAGATGCACCAGTATTGTTTGCTGCATCCATGATCTCATTTGCCAGTCTTTCTTCCATTGTCTTCTCGCCTCTCTTGCGTGAAAACAGTGTAAGCCAACGAAGAGCCAGAGCCTGACGACGGTCCGGTCTAACTTCGATAGGTACCTGGTAAGTTGCTCCACCGATACGTCTAGCCTTTACCTCAAGTACTGGCATAACGTTGTTCATAGCTTCCTCGAATACTTCAAGAGCTGGTCTCTCAGTCTTCTCTGCAACTCTGTCAAATGCACCGTATACAATCTTCTGTGCAATACCTTTCTTACCATCTAACATAATGTTGTTGATAAGCTTGGTAACCACTTTGTTATTGTACATCGGATCTGCTAATACGTCTCTTTTCTGAGTATGTCCTTTACGTGGCACGTTACTTCCCTCCTTAATCATGTTTTGCATCACAGGTCATTGTGCCTGTCATGTAGTATTTGTTTCGATTAATTCAACGGTACTCACATGTGTCTCTCTAAAATGTGTTCGTGCGGAAATATATCGTATGTGACAATAATTCCAACACTTACCTTTAGCTCTGTTTGTGATACTATTGGTGTGCGCTAAGCTTATTTAGCGTCTTTTGGTCTCTTAGCGCCGTATTTGGAACGAGCCTGTTTTCTGTTAGCGACTCCTGCTGTATCAAGAGTTCCACGGATAATATGGTATCTTGTACCTGGTAAGTCCTTAACACGACCACCACGGATAAGAACAACGCTATGTTCCTGTAAGTTGTGTCCCTCTCCTGGAATGTAGCTTGTTACTTCGATTCCGTTGGAAAGACGAACTCTGGCGATCTTTCTAAGAGCTGAGTTAGGTTTTTTAGGTGTAGCTGTCTTAACAGCGGTACAAACACCTCTCTTCTGAGGAGCAGAAGTATCAGTTGCTTTCTTCTTTAAAGAATTGTAGCCCTTCTGAAGTGCAGGTGCAGTAGACTTCTTAACAGATGTCTGACGTCCTTTTCTTACTAACTGGTTAAATGTTGGCATTATTTTCACCTCCTGTGCTATTATTTGATAAATGTGCATTTGTATGCACACTAATTCAGTATATAAGCCAATTCGCCACTTGTCAAGCAAATTTTTCGTGCAAGCTACGAGAAACGCAAAGAAAGTTTCAGCCAGCGACTGGATACTTGTATCCTAGTCGCTGGCTGAGGCTTTCTGATGATGTGGCGACAGCCACGACTGAGATGGAGCGCAGCGGAATCGAAGTTGCGGTTCTCGTTCTTATGCCTGAATCTTTCCGTTCATGTGGCGACAGCCACGACTGAGATGGAGCGCAGCGGAATCGAAGTTGCGGTTCTCGTTCTTATGCCTGAATCTTTCCGTTCATGTGGCGACAGCCATACTTCCATGGAGCGTCAGCGGAATCGAAGTTCTCTGGCTCGCTGGCTGGGGCTTTCTGATGATGTGGCGACAGCCATACTTCCATGCAGCGTCAGCGGAATCGAAGTTCTCTGGCTCGCCAGCTAAATCTTTCCTTCCAACCTCACCGGCTTCCTTCCCTCTATCAGATTTCCATCTAAATCATAGAAGCGCACTACCTTTTCTTTATACCACATTTTTTACTCCCGCTGCTCCACTACTCTGAGGCTGTCCTTTTCCACCTTGCACATAAGAAACAATACTTTTACGCCTGCTGCCCGCGCTTCTTCTAACGCATCTTTAAACTCCGGGTGTGTCTCTTCATTTGCCCGGACTTCCGTTACGCCTTCCATCTGAATCACAAATGCCACAGCACATTCATAACCGGCTTTTTTTGCTCCAATCAATTCCCGTAAATGCTTTACCCCTCGCTCTGTTGGTGCATCTGGAAAATAACCGATTCCCTGCCGTTCTAAGGTACAGCCCTTTACTTCCATCAGATATTCCTGCATCCCTTTCTTCATATAGAAATCAATTCTGGAATTTCCATATTTATACTCCGGTTTCACTACATCATAATTCTGTGTTTCAAGCCATTCCTTTGCCACCTTATTCGGTACCTGACTGTCAATATTTATTAAGCCAAAATTTTCTTTATAGACCGCAATCAGATCATAGGCTGTCTTTCGTGCCGGATTGTCTGCCACTTCCAGATAAACTTCCGCATCCGGAAGCAGCAGTTCCCGGCACCGCCCGGTATTCTTTACATGTACTGTCTGAATCTCATCGTCAATCTTAACATGGGCTATAAAACGATTCGGGCGGTCTACAAAGCTTCCTTTTACTACTTTTTTATATTTCAATGTTCTGCCTCATTTCGTTTTTATAAGATATTCCATTTTTAGAAAGTCAGACGCATCTGGTTCCACACCACGTTTCCATGGGTAGATTCTGATACGCCTTCATTTTCAAAACCAAATTTCGCATAGTAATGTATCAGCTTATCCTTGCAGGTCAGCACCAGCCCTTTTCTTCCCTGGGCTTTTGCATCTGCAATAGCTCTTTTTAATAGCTGCTCTGCCAGACCGCGTCTTCGGTATGCCGGAATGGTATTCACACCGAAAATCATCTGCCAGTCACCCTGTTCCTCATGCAGGTCTGCTTTTTCATACATTTCATCTGTAAGGTCTTTCTGATTACTCACCATGCCATCTACAAATGCCACCAGATGTCCCTCATTGAACATCAGCCAGAAATGGTCTTTATAATATTTTAGACGTTCTGCAAATTCTTCCCTTGTTGCTGCTTCTGCCGGCGGAAAACATTCTGTTTCCACTGCTGTAATTGCATCAATATCTTCCATCTGTGCGGTACGGATTGTCATTTTGAGTACTCCTTTTATAAGTTTTTATAACCTTTTATAACTTTTATATTCTTTTATAAGTCTTTATAACTTTTTATAACTTCTCATATTCACTGCAATTGTACCATAATTTTTTCTTAAATCAACGCGAACTTCTCCCGTTGTTATAATGCTTTCCAAATACATCGGATAAGAATATATTTTTTCACTATTCGCATAAGCTACAAGAAAAGCACAGCAGCCTTGCCCTCCTCAGGCACATCCTATTGTGCTTTTCTATAATATTTCCGTAAATACTTTTATTCCTTTGCCGGCACCAGACGGATATTCACTCCACTTACCTTTAAATCCACACCATCACTGAATTCCACATTTTTCACTTCAGAAGTATAAAGACCATTTCCGTCATCCACACCAAATATCTCATTCATTCCACCGTCAAGCAGATTGGATGAACTGACATTTCCGGTTCCTTCCACTGCTGTCACCGTATAGGTTCCTGCCGGAAAATCTGTTCCTGCGGTATAGTTTCCACTGCCTAATTCTACCGCCTGGGATTCATCATATTCTCTTCCGGTCATGCCACCAGTCACTTCTGTATAACTGACCTGTACAACTACATCTCCGGAAATATGAAATACTACATTTTCTTTCATCTTAAGTCCGTTAAAGGATGATTCGTAAAGATCATTTCCATCATCCACGCCGAACATCTCATTGACTCCACCCTTCAGAAGATTGGAGCTGTTTATATTTCCATTTCCGCTGACTGCGGTAAGGTTACATTTTCCAACCGGCAAATCAATACCTGCGGTGTAATAACCTGCTCCAAGGGTATATTCTGTTTCTACAGCGGATAAATCTTCTTCCGGTTCTGCATCTTTTGCATCGGAGTCCTTTGTCTTTGCGTCTTTGTTATCCGTCTGCTCTGTACCGGCAACAGAATTCTTTTTCGAATCCTTTTTGTCACTTCCGCTGCCGCCTGCTGCAATTGCAAATACAACTACTACAATAATTACCCAGAACCACCATTTCTTATAAATCGGTTTCTTTACTTTTTCCATTTTCTTGCCTCCCGGTTTTTCATCATTCTTAAGTATGAAATTATCATATACGAGTCGGAAGGCTTTGTGGTATGCCGGCAGCATACATTTTCAGCCGTGTTCAAAATCGGAGGCATCTTTCATAGCCCGATAACTTTCGATATTTTCTATTTCAGCGGCAGACCAAGTAAGGTTATTTTTACATAGTTTTCCAGCTTCATGCCAAAATAAAAGATAGTAAGTGCCAGTATAATCCGGATTATAATCCGTACCGGCTTCTGCAGGGAGCGGATTCCCGGCACTTTGGTGTCCCACAAAAGGAAATTAAATCCAACCCCGCAGGATATCCACGCATAGATGAATACCGCAATCGCTTCCAGGCAAAAAGTCAATGGAGTCTTGCCATACAGCATCAGAAACTGTATGCTTCCCACAATCAGAAATAGATATACAAAAACTGCCACTATCTCTTTCCAGACAACTCCGGTCCGGAATCCCGGAAGAATCGTTTTCTTTTTTACAGCACCCGGATTTTCTAATTTTAATGCCTCCCGAAGTTCCCCGGCATTCTGATAGCGGTTCTGCGGGTCAATCTCTATACATCTTTTTATCACATTACAAAATGGTTTCCGGGCAGTCAGATGCACATTGGGCAGCGTCCCCTCCAGCATCACATTCATAAGAACGCCCAGTGCATAAATATCTGCGGTTGCATCTGTCTGAAGGAAGCCATACTGCTCCGGAGATGCAAATCCTACGGTTCCAAGAATTGTCGTGTCTGCATTCTGATTTTGCTTACGTCTCCTTGCAATATCAAAATCCAGTAATTTTACACCTCCATCCGTAGAAATGAGAACATTTTTCGGAGAAATATCACGGTGTACGATTCCCTGTGCATGAATCTGCTCCAATGCTTCCAGTAACTGTCGGATATAATATTTTACAAACTCCGGCGCCATAACGCCCTGCCGGTGCAGCTTCTCATCCAGTGTCTCACCGCTGATATATTCTTCTGTTACCATGCCGATGTCCTGCTGCTCTTCACAGCTTATAATCTTTACAAGATGTGGACTTTCTAATTGCTGCAGTTTCCGGTAAACCGGAATACTGTCTTTTTGTATTGCTTTTTGAACCAGAATCTTTCCTGTGGCAGCATCCTGTATCAACCAGGTCTGATAGGGTGGCTGGCCCCCCAGTACGGTAAGCGGCATCTGCCGCTGCCGCCGAAAATCCTGATATAATTTTTCACTCATTTGTTATCACTTTTTCCTTTTCTACTTGAATTTTCATTCCCACAATTCTATGATAATCAATATCACTATAGCAGAAATGAGAGGATTCGCCAAATGAAAAAATCAACCCAGGAACTTTTAGATATTTTGAAAAACACACCTGCTTTCTCCAACTATGCAGAGCAGGAGGAAGCTGAGCTGATCGAGGTCTCACTTTCGGATTATCTGAACCGGTTGATTCAGGCAAAAAATCAAGACCTGCCTTCTCTCATCCGAAAAAGCGGTCTTGACCGTACTTACTGTTATCAGATTTTTGATGGGCGCAAACGTCCTTCCCGTGACAAAGTGCTCGCCCTCTGCTTTGCCATGGACCTATCCTTTACGGAAGTGCAGCAGCTTTTAAAAGCTACCGGCTATCCGATTCTCTATGCCCGTATGGAGCGGGACAGTGCGATTATTTTCTGCCTGCAAAGAAACTGTGCTCTTTCCGATGCCAATGAGCTGCTCTATGAACTAGGGTACGAAGGGCTGGCATAGAAATTATTTTATATAACAGTTCCCAATCAGCCGGAATACCTGCTCTGCGGTATAGCTCATATTCTCATATGCCACTGTCTTCTGCATGGCTTCTTCCAATGTCATCACACCTGGTAAAATTGGAAATGCTCCATCTACAAGCTGCATTTCATCCTGCACTTTCCGGACGCCCTGTGGTTCAATGCTGCCGGCAAATACCAGTACCATGCAGTCCTTTTCTTTTGCCCTCTTTGCAATTCCAACCGGCGCTTTTCCCATAGCAGTCTGTCCGTCAAATCTTCCTTCTCCAGTCACTACGATATCAGCTTCACTTAATTCTTTCTCCGACAATACTGCATCTAATACTATCTCTACGCCCGGACGTAAATCCCCGCCCAGATAGGATGCAAATGCGAAGCCCAGTCCGCCTGCTGCTCCGGCTCCCGGCATGTTCCGGTTGTCTACACCTAAAGCCTTTTCTGTTACATCAGCAAAATGAGCTAATGCCGCATCCAGTTTTACTACCATGGTCTCGTCTGCGCCCTTCTGTGGTGCAAACACAGCACTGGCTCCTGTTGTACCACATAATGGATTGGTCACATCACAGGCTATTTCAAAAGTACATTCTTTCAGCCTCTTATCCAATGCCTCCATATCTATCGTTTCCAGGTCTTTCAGTTCTGTTGCTCCAAATCCTATTTCGATTCCATCTTTTTTATAAAAATGACACCCCAAAGCCTGCAGCATTCCGACACCGCCATCATTGGTGGCACTGCCGCCAATTCCAACGATAAACTTACGGCAGCCTCTATCCATGGCATGGCTTATCAGTTCCCCCACACCATAAGTAGTGGTTTCCATTGGATTTCGTTTATCCACCGGCACCAGTGGCAGTCCGGCGGCTTCTGCCATTTCAATGACTGCTGTTTTATCCGGCAGGATACCATACGCTGCCTCGACCTTCTGTCCAAGGGGACCTGTTACCGCTACCTTTTCCAGACTGCCTTGCAATCCGGTGGTCAGGGCTGTTACTGTTCCTTCTCCACCATCTGCAACCGGCTTTATCATAACTTCTGCTGTTGGTATTGCTTTTTTAATACCATCTTCCACTGCTTTTCCTGCCTCTAAGGAACTTAAGCTGCCTTTTAATGAATCTATTGCTACGATTACCTTCATTGGATTTTCCTCGTTTGTTTATTCTACCACCTGTATAAAAGCTTAAAAGAATCTCTAACTCGAAAGGGAAACTCCGGCCTATTAAGCCAGAGCTTCCCTTCCTGTATCTGCATCAGTTCTTCGAACCTTACATTATTCTTCTGTAGAAGCAGTTACTTCTTCTTTTGCTTCTGTCTCTTCGATTTCATCTGTCACAGGTGCCTCATCGAATCCGTCAAAATCATCAAAGGAGAGTTCTTCCTCTTCGTTTACATCTGTGTTCAGTTTGATGTTACGATAACGCTTCATACCAGTACCAGCCGGAATCAGCTTACCGATAATTACGTTCTCTTTCAGACCAATCAATGGGTCAATCTTGCCCTTGATAGCTGCTTCTGTCAGAACCTTAGTTGTCTCCTGGAAGGATGCTGCTGATAAGAAGGAGTTGGTTGCCAAAGATGCTTTGGTAATACCAAGTAATACCTGTTTACCTTCTGCTGGCTCTTTGCCTTCTTCCTCTAACTGCTCATTCATCTCTTCGTAATCCAGATTATCTACTAATGTTCCTGGCAGGAACTCAGAATCTCCGTTATTTTCAATACGAATCTTCTTTAACATCTGACGAACGATAACCTCGATATGTTTATCATTAATCTCAACACCCTGCAGACGGTATACACGCTGTACTTCCTGAATCAGGTAATCCTGTACGGCACGTACACCCTTAATCTTAAGGATATCATGTGGATTTACAGAACCTTCGGTCAGTTCATCACCAGCCTCCAATACTGCGCCATCCATAATCTTAATTCTGGAACCGTAAGGAATCAGATAAGTCTTAGTCTCACCTGTTTCATTGTTTGTTACAATGATCTCACGTTTCTTCTTGGTATCTTTAATGGTTGCAACACCACCAAATTCTGTGATAATTGCAAGTCCCTTAGGCTTTCTTGCCTCAAACAACTCCTCGACACGAGGAAGACCCTGTGTAATATCGTCACCGGCAACACCACCGTTGTGGAATGTTCTCATGGTAAGCTGTGTACCAGGTTCTCCGATAGACTGAGCTGCGATAATACCAACCGCTTCACCAACCTGTACTGCCTGACCGGTAGCCATATTGCTTCCGTAACATTTTGCACAGACTCCGATGTGGGAACGGCAGGTAAGAATCGTACGGATTTTAACCTTGGTTAATGGTTCTCCGTTCTCATCTACACCCTTGCTCATAATTGCTGCAGCACGTTTTGGTGTAATCATATGGTTTGCTTTTACAAGCACATTACCATCTTTATCGCAAATTGTCTCACAGGAGAATCTTCCTGTAATACGCTCTTCAAGACTTTCGATTTCTTCTTTTCCATCCATGAATGCTTTGACATACATACCAGGAATCTCTCTTCCTGTGCCTGCACAGCAATCAGATTCACGGACAATCAGATCCTGTGATACGTCTACCAGACGTCTGGTTAAGTAACCGGAATCGGCGGTACGTAACGCAGTATCGGACATACCTTTTCGGGCTCCATGTGCGGACATGAAGTACTCCAATACTTCAAGACCTTCACGGAAGTTTGATTTGATAGGCAGCTCGATTGTTCTACCGGTTGTATCAGCCATCAAACCACGCATACCTGCTAACTGTTTAATCTGTTTATCAGAACCACGGGCTCCGGAATCTGCCATCATGAAGATGTTGTTGTATTTATCCAGACCGGAGAGCAGTGCTTCTGTCAGCTCATCATCCGTCTCTTTCCATGTCTCAACAACTTCTTTGTAACGCTCTTCCTCGGTAATAAGACCACGTTTGTACTGTCTTGAAATGCGGTCTACCGTATCCTGAGCCTTTGCAATCATTTCCGGTTTCTGAGGCGGTACCGTCATATCTGAAATAGATACGGTCATAGCCGCTCTTGTAGAGTACTTGTAACCCATGGACTTAATATCGTCTAATACCTCAGCGGTCTTGGTTGCTCCGTGTGTATTAATAACTTTTTCCAGAATCTGTTTTAACTGTTTCTTTGCTACATGGAAATCGATTTCCAGTACCAGTTCATTTTCAGGCTTGCTTCTGTCTACGAAACCTAAATCCTGAGGAATGATTTCATTGAAGATAAATCTTCCCAGTGTGGACTCAACGACACCAGTCTTAACAGTTCCATCCGGCATTGTCTTATGAACACGCACATGGATTCTGGAATGTAAGGTCAGTGCCTGGTTCTCATATGCCAGAATTGCTTCGTTTACACTCTTATAGTATCCGCCTTCTCCTAGGGAACCTGGTCTTTCCTGTGTCAGATAGTAGATACCAAGAACCATATCCTGTGAAGGAACGGCTACAGGACCTCCATCAGAAGGTTTTAACAGGTTGTTCGGTGAAAGCAGCATGAAACGGCATTCTGCCTGTGCTTCCTGTGACAGTGGTAAATGGGCAGCCATCTGGTCTCCGTCGAAGTCGGCGTTGTATGCGGTACATACCAATGGGTGAAGCTTAATTGCTTTACCTTCTACCAGGATTGGCTCAAATGCCTGAATACCAAGTCTATGCAATGTAGGAGCACGGTTCAGCATAACCGGATGCTCCTTGATGACATCTTCTAAGACATCCCAGACTTCCGGCTGTAATCTTTCAACCATCTTCTTTGCACTCTTAATATTGTGTGCAGTTCCGTTTGCAACCAGCTCTTTCATAACAAACGGTTTAAATAGCTCGATTGCCATTTCTTTTGGCAGACCACACTGATAAATCTTAAGTTCCGGTCCTACGACGATAACGGAACGTCCAGAGTAGTCTACACGTTTTCCAAGAAGGTTCTGACGGAAACGTCCAGATTTACCTTTCAGCATATCGGACAGAGATTTCAGAGCACGGTTACCAGGTCCGGTTACCGGTCTTCCTCTTCTACCGTTGTCAATCAGGGCATCTACTGCTTCCTGCAGCATTCTCTTCTCGTTACGAACGATGATATCAGGTGCACCTAACTCTAACAATCTTCTCAGGCGGTTATTTCTATTGATAATTCTACGATATAAATCATTTAAATCGGATGTTGCAAAACGTCCACCATCCAGCTGTACCATAGGTCGTAAGTCTGGTGGAATAACCGGGATAACGGTCATAATCATCCACTCCGGTTTATTTCCGGATTCACGGAAGGATTCTACCACTTCCAGTCTCTTGATGATTCTTGCACGTTTCTGGCCGGTAGCATCTTTTAATTCTGCTTTCAGCTCTGCTGCATCTTTCTCCAGGTCAATTGCCTGTAATAACTCAAGAATGGCTTCCGCACCCATTCCAACACGGAAAGAGCTGCCATATTTTTCCCTTGCATCCTGATATTCCTGCTCGGATAATACCTGCTTTACAGATAAATCTGTAGAACCTGCATCCAGTACGATATAGGAAGCAAAGTACAGAACCTTCTCCAATGTTCTTGGAGAAAGATCTAAGATTAATCCCATACGGGATGGAATTCCTTTGAAGTACCAGATATGGGATACCGGAGCTGCAAGCTCGATATGTCCCATACGCTCTCTACGAACGCT